>Ga0255773_10005044_pt1 | contig 10965 bp, 10 predicted proteins | sample 011ome_17_FD_179971 | JGI IMG/M metagenome (GOLD analysis project Ga0255773, IMG submission 179971) | Coastal salt marsh microbial communities from the Groves Creek Marsh, Skidaway Island, Georgia - 011502XT metaG (version 2) | ecosystem: Environmental > Aquatic > Marine > Intertidal zone >...
TTGTTGGGGTGTCTTCTCCAGTAATTATAGACTCTGTTCCAATTGCAATTGCTTTGATTGTTTGCGTAATGGTTTCAATGTTTAAAGTTCTTGCCTCGTCAGTTACTTTATGATAATCAAGATCTTTGTCCATTGGGCTAGTAGAAAATGTGTGTGCAGGAATTCCAAGTCTAGCTAGAGAGGCGTTGTCAGATCTAAAAAATAGCCTGTAATTATTGTATGGATCTGGATATAATTTATAATTTGAGCCAGACAGGTTTTTTTGAATAATTGTCCCAAAATTCGATCTTTCAAATCCAGTCAGCCATGCTGAATTAGGACCAAAAGGGGATTCTTTTCCAATCATTTCTATGTTTATACCAGCAATAATTGAATCAGGAGAAATTGTTTTTCCAAAATAATTAGATCCTACTAAGCCCATTTCCTCAGCAGTAAAGGCAACAAACAATAGACTTCTTTTGTTGATGTTAGCTTTTTTAAAATATTCTGCTAACATTAAAACAGCAGCAACACCTGAAGCATTATCATTTGCGCCATTAAAAATCAAATCTCCATCTCCATTATCTTTTTTCCCAAGATGATCGTAATGAGCAGAGATAATAACGTATTCGTTTTTCATTTTAGAGCCTTCAAGCAAGCCGATTACATTTGATAAGGTTAATAACTCAGAGTTTGATGATCGCGGATTTACAAACCGAAACTCTTGTCTAAAAGAGTCACTATTAAAACTCTTTAAACCAATTCTCTTGAATTCACTTTCAATATATTTTGCTGCTTTTTCAATTCCATCTGTACCTGCTTTTCTGCCTTGCATAGAGTCGTTTGACAGAGTGTATATGTGCTGTTTTACATATTTTTCACTTATAGTTTGGGCAACAATAAAACAGGGTGCTAAAAGAAATATTAATAAGGTTTTTTTCATTTACAAAGGTTTTAAGAAGATAAAGAAAACTCTTTAATTGCTTTTAGCATGCCAGCACATGCATCGTACTTTTCTTGTTTTTCTAGCTCGTAAAGCTTTCTATACATTTCGTTTACAGTAGCACCTTTTGTAAGCTTATCGAATGTTTTTTGATAATATTTATCCTTAGGGTCCATGTTAAAAAATGTTCAAAGAATATACCAAAAATTTGATTTATGTCAAAAAGACATTTTAGCTTATAGCCATGTGTTTAACCATTCCATTCTGTCATTAATCCAGGTTTTTAAGTAATCAACATAACCGTGGTGATTGTCAAATCTTGCAGGCACAGGCCACAACTCAACATTAGGATCTAATAATCCCGGATATAACTCAAAGTTTTTCTTTTGAGATTCTGAAAGATATAATTCAAAATCATCAACTTTAGAATTGAACTGTTCAAGATTTTGATAAAAGAAAACGTACCTTTCTTTTACAAGGTTGGCAAAATATTCATCCTCAAACATTCTTTTATACCAAGGACTTCCGCTTTTAATCCAAAATCCACTTGGAAATTCTGCAGTTGAATAATTTACATTTCCAAAAGCTAAATCAAAATCCCAGATTGGGCCCATTTTAATTTTTCCACCAGGAATGTAGTTGAAGTAAATACTTGAAAAGGATGCGGCATCTTGATTTTTTGATATTTCATTTACAATGTACCAGTCAATAAAGCTGTCTAAGTCGATGTAAGCTCTATAACCTAATTCAGGATCCTTAAAGCTGTCACCAAACAAAGCCTTTTCAAAATTGTCCACAAGATCTTTAATTGTATTAAACTCATCGGTGTCATAATCTAACCCTGGTTCTTTAATGTTGAATACATTGTCTTCAGACCAAACTCCACTTTGAGAGGATTTAAAGTAAACGTCTTCTTCATCAATTCTTCCGTGTGCGTTAGTGTCAATTTCAATTAAATAGCCATCATCTCCAATATTCACTCTGTTTTTTGATTCTTCAACTTTTTGACCAATCAAATAGGTTCCAACATGTTCATTGTTTAAAAACAATTCTACGTACTCTGCCTTCGGAACATAGTCAAATTTTCCTGAGTTAGCAATCTCTCTAACTATCTTGTTTCTAATCAAAGAAACATCTGAAATTTCTGCTAATAATACCCATTTTTTGTCTTCAGGCATGCCTAAAACTTCTGTTTTGTCACCAAACTTAATTTGGTAGGGCCATTTCCCCCAAATTCCACCTTGCCACCATGTTGAATTTCCCCTGCCTTTAATTTTCATTTCAACATCTGACAAGCTTTCAAAAGAACCTCCTCCGTCAATTGAAACAGTCCCCTTAACATAGTCGTCTTTTGAATCAATAGCCTCTCCTCCTGTGTCAACATAAACTATTGGCAACCCAGTGAAATTATCGTTGTTATAAAATTCAGCTGTTATTGTTTTTGGCCCATCAACTGTAACTTGAATTGGGTTAGTTGATCCAGACAAGTCTCCAGACCATTTTAAAAAAGAATATCCACTTTCAGGATTCGCAGTTAGTTCAACAATTGTTCCGCTATTGTAATCAGTGGATTTCCCCTGTTTTATAATTTTCTCTTCAACAGATCCATTTCCAGAAACTTCAATTGTTAAAGGATATTTCTTCTTGACAAAAACAGCGGTAATTTCTTTTGGTCCATCAATTGTAATTTGCTTGGGATTTTCTGAACCAGTAAGATCTCCTTTCCATTCGCTGAAAACCCATTCGCTTTCAGGATTTGCAGTTAATTCAACAATTGTTCCGCTATCGTAATCTGTTTTAACACCAGCTTTTATAATTGTTTCTTTAACAGTTCCTTCACCTTCGACATTAAGGTTTAGTGCGTAACGTTTTTTTGTAAAAACAGCTGTGACAGTTTTGTCAGAGTCCATAACAACGCTTGTTGAAGTTCCTGATCCCGTAGTTCCCACCCAATTGAAAAAAGTGTACTCCTCTGACGGAGTAGCGTTTAATAAAACGGTTTCCCCTTCCTCAAATTGAGAAGTTTCTGGAGTTAGCGTTCCTCCTTCAGGGGGGTTAGACGATGTGGTAAGGGTGTATAATATAGGGTCTTCAGTACAAGACACAACAACAAGAAGAAGAAATAGTTTTAAAAGTTTTTTCATAACAGAATCTAGGTTTTAAACAGAACCTAGAGTTTAATTTTTAATAATAACTCCATCAGCTATAAATGAAATTTTGTATTCGGGTTTTGTGATTTTATCAATCTCTTTTTGAGATTTTCCAGCATCTTCAGCAAAATGCTTTAACATTTTAAGACTAATAGTATCTTGTTTTGGATATCCTTCAAGGATTGTTTTTTTGTTTTCTAAACCAGTTTTTGGCACAAAAAACCCATAATCTTTGAATGTAACCTGAATGGTATCAGAATCAATTTTAACCTGCATCCAACAACCTTTTTTGGGGCAAGAGGAAAGAATAGTCCCCTCAATTTTGCTTTTTGAAACAATTTTAGAGTTCTCAATAAAAGTATCATAGTCTATAACATTGTCAGTTGAAATTTTTTCTCCGTAAAAATTTAAAGACTCTGTCAATTTATTTGATTGTGACAAAGAAATTAGAGGAGTAATAAACAAGACTAAGAATATATTTTTCATCACTCAAATATAAATAAAAACATCAGTTTAGATTAATAAGTAAACTCGAAATAGCTGTGCTTACAATACCGTCAGGCATGTTTTAATTAAGATTTCATTGATTTAGGAACACGAGGATTCATAACCCAAAACCAAAGAGGAGGAATAAAACTTAACAATATTGAAGCTGGATAGCCTAAAGGAAGCGTTGGACATTCGTTATGGCTATTTAGAACTTGATATTTTTTTGAAGATTTGTAGTGGTGATCACTATGTCTGGTCAATTCATAAAGAGTAATTCGTCCAATATTAAAATTTGAATTCCATGAGTGATGTGGCTGGACTCTTTCATACCTGTTGGAGCCTGTCTTAAATCTTCTAAGTCCATAGTGTTCGATATAGTTAATGCATTCTAAAAACAAGAATGAAACAATCCCTATAATTGTTGAAAAAATCATCACCTCCATTGAAAATAAAAAATAGATACCTATTAGATAAACTGGTTGAATAATATGATAAAAAAGCATATTGTTTTTAAAGGAAAAGAAAGAAAAATTTTTGCTTTTTAGTTTTTGAATTTGAATTTTCCAAGCGCTAATATATTGACGTGTCACAGAGCTAAACCAAAATGAGTAAAGATTTTGATTGTATTTTGCAGTTGCTCCATCTTCAGGTGTAGCTACTTTTAAATGATGTCCAAAATTGTGCTCAATGTAAAAGTGCATATAAAGACAAGGCATGTAAAGCAATTGACTAACAAAACGATCAAAAAAAGATTTCCGGTGACCAAGTTCATGGGCTACATTAATTCCGTTAGTCGCAAGAAGAATCCCTGCTGATAAAATTAATCCTATTAATTCGAATGTTTCATAGCTATTGTTTTGAATTTTAGACAACACTATAAATAAAAGTCCAAAAACAATAGGCGCATTTAGGTATAACATTAAATCAAAAATCCATTTAGTTTTTTTGTATGAAGCTTCTTTTGACGACATGTTTTCTCTTGTTTCACCAGTTAAAATATCTAAAGCAGGTAGAATTATAAAAACATAGAATATTGCTGAATATGTCCATATTTCATATGAAATAAAAGAAACGTAAACAGCAATAGGGACTGTGTAGGCAAATAAATATTTTAAATCTTTCATTTATGTAATATTCGATTACTCACCCAAATATAATTCATTTAAACTTTTCCTTTTTTAAGAAAAGGTTTTGTATCTTAAAAGAAACAATTAAAACTATTATGAAAAAAACACTTTTATTATTGACCTTAGGGCTATTCCTTTCGTGTTCTAATGTCCAAAATCCAGATTATGAAAGGAATTTAGAGATCACAAAAGAATGGTTTGAAACATTTGGTGATGAAGACCTTGATAATACAATGTCCTATTTTGCTGATGAAATTGAATATCAAAGCGCTTTTTATGGTGGTCCATTAATGAATAAGGCCGAAACTAGAGAATATTACCAAGGATGGCATGAAGCGATGGAAAATATTAATTATGAGCCACAAAACTATCTTCCTGGAGTTGATCCTGATACAGGTCTATTAAATGGAAGTGTCAGAACTTATGGACATTGGTCTGGAACTAAATCCGATTCAGGCAAAACTTTTAAGGGTCTATGGTATCATTATTTAACATTTGATAAAAATGGAAAAATTATTAATGGTGGAGATTTTGGAGATGCTACAGGATTAATAATGTCGGTAATGCCCGATCAAGAATAGTGAAAAAATAAAACCCCTCTTCAAGAGGGGTTTTTAAATTAGCTAAATACGGTTTGTTTTTCTTTTAAAATTCCTAAATATTTTGAAACTTTTTTGACAATTGTTATTGAGCTACCATTGTCCAATCTGGGTATAAATTGAAACTACATGAAAAAACAACTATACCTTATATTGTCCTTTCTTATAATTTCATGTAGCAGTGTTGACGATGATGACATAATTGATACAGATCAAAACATTGATTTATTCTCAACTGAGGCACGTGTTGTAGGATATTTTCCTTACTACAGATTTTCCTTGAATGACAAAATTCAATATTGTAAGGTAACACACTTAAACATTGCATTTGCTAATCCACAAATCGATGGTACAATTGTTCTTCCAGGAAGCTCTGGGGATTTACTTAAAAATGTAATGGATACTGCTAGATCACAAAACTCAAATATTAAAATTTATATCTCACTAGCTGGGGGAGCTTTATCAGATCAAGTTTCAAATACATGGAAAAATTTTCTATCAAGTCCTCAGGACAGACCAATTTTAATTGATAAAATAGTTTCATATGTGCTAGATAATGGTTTTGATGGAGTAGATGTTGATCTAGAATGGAATCATGTTACAGCTGGTTATAGTGACTTTGTGATTGAACTTAGAGATGCACTTAAATCAAAATCTAAAGGGATTACTGCAGCTTATCCATCAGAAACTAGATATTCACTTATCACCCAAGAAGCATTAAATGCATTGGATTTTATAAACTTAATGGTTTATGATTATACTGGTCCTTGGAATCCATCTCCTGGTCAACACAGCTCTTACAACCATGCAAAACAAGGTATCAATTTTTGGAAAAACACAGTAGGGATTAATCCATCTAAGCTCACTTTGGGGGTTCCTTTTTATGGTTATGATTTTCAAAATTCAACAACTGTTAAAGCATTCACATATGGCTCAATGGTTGACTCCGATGTTTCTAACTCTGAAAAAGATAACGTTGGAAACAAATACTATAATGGTAGACCAACGATTGCTAATAAAGTTAAATTAGCATCTCAAAATTTGAGTGGAATCATGATTTGGGAGCTTGGGCAAGATTCATTCTCAGAATACTCTTTACTCGAAACCATTCATAAAACTTATACAGATCTAGGTGTTGAAACAACCGGTCTTTGTGGAAATTAAATTTATTACCTTACTTATTACCCAAGTGATGTTTTTAGCGTAAAAAACAAAAAGCCCCTCTTTTCGAAGGGCTTTAAGGGTGGTCCCACCTGGGCTCGAACCAGGGACCAACTGATTATGAGTCAGCTACTCTAACCAACTGAGCTATAGGACCTCATTAATAATAATGAGCGGCAAACTTAATAATAATTAATATTTTTTCATTGACAGAGAAGTGTTTTTTCTGTCAAATAATAAAAAAGATTTATTCAGTTTCCGCAGGTTCAGGAAGTTTTCTACTAAAAACGTAAAACTTTTGAATAAGTCCGTCTTCAATATAAACGTCTGCAATATCATTAGATTTAACTTCAACACCATCAACAGTCATTGTTAACGTATGACCTGAAGTTACCCATGTTCCTGGTTGATCTTCCCAATCAACTTTTACTGGAACAGAAAAGTAAGTTTCCCATTTAGGATTGTTTGCTTTAAACCATCCATCTAAAAATTCTGAATGAGCTTCTTTTCCTTCAACAACTTGTCCAGTAGGCCCCCAAATTTTTAGATCTTCAGATTCAAGAGCTTTTATAGCTTCTAAATCTTGATTGTTGTGAGCGTCAAGGTATTGATCCCAAATTTCAACTGCAGAATGATCTCCTAATGAAAGATCGTAAGTGGTATCACCAGCTTTAAGATATCCAGCTTTTTTATCTGAATTTTCAACTGGAGCATTACATGATGCAATAATTAAAACCACGATTAATAATGATAATTTTTTCATAATATTTTTTTTTGGTAAAGTTATGAAATCATTGAAACTTATTTTAAAGATTGAAGAATTTGTTCTAATTTAATTGATATTTAATTTCAGAATTAAAACAAATGAAAAGAAGAGAATTTGTAATTAAAAGCTCACTGATAACCACTTCAATTTTAGCGCCTATGTCTTTAAGCTCATGTAATTCTAGTTCATCTCAAAACAGAGTTGGTATTCAGCTTTATTCTGTCAGAGACGAAATGAATAAAAACCCAAAAGAAACACTTAAAAATATAGCATCTTATGGTTATAGGTATATTGAAGGCTATGAAGGAGATTTAGGACTTTTTTGGGGAATGAGTAATGTTGAATATAAAAACTATTTGGACAGTTTAGGCCTAACAATGATTGCAAGTCACTGTGGGGATACTAATAATTTAACAAGTTTTAATGAGAAATGTCAACAAGCTTCTGAAATTGGTGTTGAGTATTTAATTTGCCCATGGGCTGAATGCGAAAGATCTGTGGATGGATTCAAATCTATTGCAAAAACTTTCAATGAGTGTGGAGAAATTGCAAAAAAACACAACATGAAATTTTCATATCACAATCATGATTACTCGTTTAAAAAGATTGACGGAGTTTTTTTTCAGGATATTTTAATGAATGAAACACAAAAAGATTTAGTTGAATATGAAATGGATATTTACTGGGTATATGCAGCAGGAGAGGATCCTAAAGAGTGGTTTGATAAACATCCTGGCAGATTTACATATTGTCATGTTAAGGATTATATCTCTCTACAAAACGGAAACTTTGAATCTTGCACTCTTGGAAAAGGAATTATTGATTTTCCGTCTATATTATCTCATGGAAAAACCAGGGGTCTTACTACACTTATCGTTGAACAGGAAGCTTATACTGGGACCTCACAATTAGAATCTGCAAAAGACAACTTCTTTTACATGTCTTCAATAGACATTTAAATTTTGCGAAATAAATTCAATAGACTTGTAAACAACTTGATGTAATTCATCAGGTAATTTGTCTGATTCCCAAGGATGTTTAGCGCCAAAAGTATGTCCAGCGCCATTTACAATGTGAAGTTTATTTTTTTTATTCCAGGAAGCTAAATCGAACGCTTCATTAACGTCAACAGCTTTATCGTTATCTCCATGAATTATTAAATAAGGAATGTTAATTTTTGAAACAGCAGATTTAATATTGTATTTATTTTCATTCTTTTTGAAATCTAAATAAAATTGAAAGAAGTGGGGCATAAGCTGTTTTGTTCTACCGTTTTGGATGTATTTGACTCCTTTTTTTTGCCATTCAATAAACTCTTCACTACCCTCACTAAACCTCTTTTTAAAGTTACTTACTCCTGCCCAAGAAACTAATCCTGCTATATTTTTATTTTCTAAGCATTTAATTGTACAAACTCCACCGCCTCTGCTGTGTCCAATAAGGAATACTTTTGACTTATCAATTTTTTCACAAACTGATTTTTTGGAAAATGCAAAATCAATGACTCTCTCAATATCATTTAATTCGTGTGAAAAATTGTTATTTCCAAAAGCTTCTAAATCAGGAAAGTCTATAGGATCATCAACGGTTCCTCCATTGTGAGAAAAATTAAATTTTAAAAAAAAGAAATCATTTTTTGCAAACTCTTTAGCAACTATATCCCAAGCTCCCCAATCTTTAAACCCTTTGTAACCATGGCAAAAAATAATTAATGGCATTTTTATTGTAGAATCCTTATAAAATAAATCAATAAGAATAGGTTTAAGACCTTTTTCGTCAAGAACTATGTTTTTTGTAACTTTCAAAACATCTTTTTTTAAAAATAATATTTAAACAACATAAAATGAAAAACTTTTTATCACTTCTTATAATTGTATTTTCAATTAATTCATACGCTTATCAAAATGAAACCGTAGATAAAATAATTGAAGAAGCAACTGAGAACTCACAACTAGAAAATTTAGCACATGAACTTTTTGATTTAATAGGACCAAGACTTGTTGGTACTCCTCAAATGAAAAATGCTCATGATTGGGCTATGAAAAAGTACGAATCATGGGGAATACCCTCAAGATTGCATCAGTGGGGTGTTTGGAGAGGTTGGGAAAGAGGAATTACTCACATTGATATGCTTGAACCAAGAGTCAGAACATTGGCTGGAAGACAATTAGCCTGGAGTCCTTCAACATCTAAAAGAGGAGTAACCGCTGAAGTCACTAAAGCACCACTAATAAAAGATAAAGCAGAATTTGACGAGTGGCTAAAAACCATCAAAGGAAAATTTGTATTAGTGAGTCAAAACCAAATAACAGGACGACCTGATTATCAGTGGGAAGAGTATGCCACGCCAGAATCTTTTGAAAAAATGAAAAAAGACAGAGATCAAATGTCAGAAGAATGGTTTGCAAACTTTAGAAAAACAGGCTATGGATATAGAGATATAAACAAAGCTCTTGAAGATGCTGGAGCTGTTGGATTAATTTCAAGTTATTGGTCTAAAGCTTTTGGAGCTAATAAAATTTTTAGCGCAAGAACTGAAAAAGTTCCTAATATTGATTTGAATTTGGAAGACTATACTATGTTGTACAGAATGGTTGATAACGGAGTTTCTCCCAAGGTTAAAATAGTTTCAACTTCAAAGGATTTAGGCGAAGTACCAACATTTAATACGCTTGCACAAATTAAAGGAGTTGAAAAACCAGACGAGTATGTAATCTTATCTGCACACTTCGATTCATGGGATGGAGGACAGGGAACTACAGATAACGGAACTGGAACTTTAGTGATGATGGAAGCCATGAGAATTTTAAAGAAATTTTACCCAAATCCGAAAAGAACTATTATGGTAGGTCATTGGGGAAGTGAGGAACAAGGATTAAATGGTTCTAGAGCTTTTGTTGAGGATTTTCCAAATATTGTTGACAACACTCAGGCTGTTTTCAATCAAGATAACGGGACGGGAAGAGTTGTAAATATTGGAGGTTCAGGTTTTGTAAATTCTTACGATTATTTAACAGATTGGTTGTCTTCTGTACCAAGAGAAGTTACTAAGCATATTGAAACAGATTTTCCAGGAAATCCTTCTTCTGGGGGAACTGATCATGCATCTTTTGTTGCAGCAGGCGTTCCGGCATTTAATTTAAGTGCCCTAGATTGGGCTTACTGGAATTATACTTGGCATACAAACCTTGATACTTATGATAAAATTGTTTTTGATGATTTAACAAATAATGTAATTCTTACGGCTATTCTTGCATATAAAGCTAGTGAAGACGAAGATAAAGCATCTAGAGAAAGAAGAATTATGCCAGAGAGTGTAATTAACCCAAGAACAGGTAGAACAATGAGATCAAGAGGTTGGCCTTCAATTAGAAAACCTAATAGAGACGGGACGTCATCAAGATAAAATAGTTAGTTTCTTTTCTATTTGTTTAAGGTGGTGATTTTGATGAAGCTCAAAAAAATATAAAGTTTGAGATAAGTTAATCCTACCCATTAACGGATGTCTGAATATTGCAAGTTTGTCAAGATTCTTTTGATCAAGTTCTTTTATTAGATTTGAAAAAGAAGTTCTCGATTTTTTCCAGTTTTTTTGAAGTTCTTCTAAATTTATTTTTTCAGGAAACTCTGCAGTAAACTTTGGAGCTTTTATAGTAAAACCAAGCAAGAGGAAATACTTTGTAAGGAATGCTCTCAAATAGGATAATAAAGGAGTTTTAATAATTGTTTCAGGATATTGAATTTTTGTTCT
>Ga0255773_10005047_pt1 | contig 10963 bp, 7 predicted proteins | sample 011ome_17_FD_179971 | JGI IMG/M metagenome (GOLD analysis project Ga0255773, IMG submission 179971) | Coastal salt marsh microbial communities from the Groves Creek Marsh, Skidaway Island, Georgia - 011502XT metaG (version 2) | ecosystem: Environmental > Aquatic > Marine > Intertidal zone > Salt...
CAATAAATCAAGGTATAATAAATAAAATGAATTTAGCAATATCTCATAGAGGTCCTGATTCTAGTGGAGTTTGGTTGGATAAAAAATATGGCATTGTACTTGGTCATCAAAGATTATCGATTATAGATTTATCTGGGGCTGGCAAACAACCAATGGCATCAAATTCAGGAAGATTTATCCTTACATATAATGGTGAAATTTATAATCATTTAGAAATTAGAGCAGAGCTTGAAAAAAATAAATCTTTTATAAAATGGCAAGGTAGATCAGATACAGAGACTTTAATAGAAGCATTAGATTTTTGGGGCATTGAAACCACATTAAAGAAAATTGAAGGCATGTTTGCTTTTGGACTTTGGGATAAAAAAAAACATTGCTTAACATTAGCTAGGGATCGTATTGGAGAAAAACCACTTTATTTTGGTTGGCAAGGTATTGGTACTGATAAAGCTTTTATTTTTGGATCAGAACTAAAAGCATTGAAAGCTCATCCAGCATTTAAGGGAGAAATTAATAGAGATGCAATTTCTCTTCAATTAAGGCATAGCTGTATCCCAGCACCTTATTCAATATATAAAAATATTAATAAATTATTACCAGGGCATTATTTGCAATTAAAGGAAAGTGATTTAGAAAAAGGTTTATTACCAAGTTCTATAAATTATTGGTCTTTAATTGAAAATGCAATTTATGGAAATAATAATTTGTTGAAAATAAATGATATAGACATTCAAAATGAACTTGAGAATCTTTTAAAATTATCAGTCAAGAAACAAATGATTTCTGATGTTCCTCTCGGAGTATTTTTGTCTGGTGGAATAGACTCCTCTTTAATATCAGCTTTATTACAATCTCATTCTAATAAACCTATCAAAACTTTTACAATAGGTTTTAATGAAAATGATTATAGTGAAGCACACCACGCAAAAAAAATTGCCTCTCATCTTAGCACAGAACACACAGAACTTTATGTTTCATCCAAACAAGCGATGGAAGTAATACCAAAACTACCCTACATTTACGATGAACCATTTTCTGATACCTCACAGATACCGACGTTTCTTGTTTCACAAATTGCAAAAAAAAATGTTAAGGTAGCTCTTTCAGGAGATGGTGGTGATGAATTATTTTGTGGGTACAACCGCTATGTATTCAGTAAAAAATTTACAAGTATACTTAATTTGATGCCTTTATCTCTTCGAAAAATTATTTCATCTAGTCTCACACTAATACCACCTCATAAATGGGATCAATTATCAAAATTTTTACCAAGTTCATATCAATATTCTGAATTCGGAAATAAAATTTACAAAGGCGCAAATGCACTTGAGGCAAAAGATTTATATGAACTTTATAATATACTATGTTCTAGCTGGCAAAACCCAACTAGTGTTGTGTTAAATAGTCAAGAACCATCAACGTTATTAACTAAATTAAAATTTCAAATTGGAAAGCTTAACAATCAACAAAAAATGATGGCTTTAGATTTTTTGACTTATTTACCTGATGATATTTTAGTTAAAGTTGATAGAGCTTCTATGGCGTCCTCTCTTGAGACAAGAGCACCAATGCTTGATCATAAACTAATCGAATATGTTTGGAAAATTCCTCATTCTCTAAAGTTAAGAGATGGCAATGGAAAATGGATCTTGAGAAAAATTTTAAAAAAATATATTCCTGAAAAATTAACAGAAAGACCAAAAATGGGATTTGGAATTCCTATTGAAAGTTGGTTACGTGGACCACTTAGAGACTGGACAGAAAATCTATTAGAAGAGAAGAAACTAGAAGAAGAAGGTTATTTTAATTCAAAACTAATTAGAAAAAAGTGGAGAGATCATCTTCATGGTAAAAATAATTGGCATAAACAATTATGGGATATTTTGATGTTTCAAGCATGGAATGAAAAAAATAATTAATTTAAATTGTTATAAATAAAATTAAAAATTTAGCATATGAAGCATATTTTAATAATTTCAAGTTATGGTTCATCACTAATAAATTTTCGATTGAATTTGATTAAAGATATACTTTCTAAGGGTTATAAGGTGAGTGTTGCTGCACCTAGTAATCATTTTTCAAATGATGAACAAAAAAAATTAAAAGATTTAGGGGTTAAAATAAATAAGTTTTTTCTTTCAAGAATAGGCTATAATTTATTAAAGGATATTAGAACAATTTATGAAATTTATAGAGTCATAAAAAACTCCAAACCAGATATAATTATTTCTTATACATCAAAACCAATTATTTATACCGGTATTATTTTAAAATTTTTTCCAAAAATTATTTATTATCCCTTAATAACAGGCTTAGGCACTCCTTTTACTGAGATAGTTTCAATTAAAAAGAATATTTTTAAATGTTTAATTTCACAGTTATATAAATTTGCACTTAAAAGTTCGTATAAAGTAATTTTTCAAAACAAAGATGATTTATCATTATTTTTAAAATTGAAAATTGTTAGACAAAAAAAAAAATTATTTATCGTAAATGGTTCAGGTGTTGACTTAAATGATTATCCTTTATCAATTTTACCTTCAAAACCAGTTTTTTTAATGGTTGCAAGATTGTTAGTTTTTAAAGGCATAAGGGAATATGCTGAGGCTGCAAAAATTGTGAAATCAAGTTATCCAAATGTAACATTTCAATTAGCAGGTGGGTTAGATCAAAGTCCCTCATGCATAAGCTCTAGTGAATTAAAATATTATATAAACCAAGGTAATATCGAGTACCTTGGTGAAATTAAATCTGCTCAATCAATTTTAAAATCTTGTAAATTTTATGTTTTACCATCTTATTATAGAGAGGGAATTCCCAGATCAACGCTTGAAGCACTTTCAACTGGAAGGCCAGTAATAACTTCAGACTCACCTGGGTGTCGCGAAACAGTAATTCATGAAAAGAACGGTTTGTTGATTCCAGTCAAAAATGTAGAGGCTCTAGCTAATGCTATGATTAGATTGCTTGAGGAAAAAGAAGAGGTAATTCAAAATATGGCAAAACAAAGTTTTTTAATTGCTAAGAATAAATTTGATGTTAAAAAAGTAAATAAAAAATTCATTGATATTATTGGATTATAAAAATTTCTTTTGTGGTGTTAAAATCTAATTTAATAATGCTTACAATCAAACCCCACTCATCATTTAAAACAGTATCACTTGAATATAAATCATTTAATAAATTTAACATAGTTAATTGGTTAATTTAAAATATTATAAAACATTAAAGGTAAATATTTTTGAGTTTTATACATTATATCTTTAATAAAAAATACTAAGATCAGCAAGAAACAAATAGTCCATTATAATTATTTTAATTTGATTTCCTGTTTTAAGTAAAACTATTATATAGTAAAAAGTAATGAGTCTTAATTATCCAAAATTCAACAAAAATTCTATCAAAAGAGTACAAGCAGTTCTTAAATCAGGAAAAGTAAATTATTGGACTGGGAATGAGTGCAAACAATTTGAAAAAGAATTTTCTAAGTATGTTGGAAACAAATACTCAGTAGCTGTATCTAATGGTAGTGTGGCTTTAGAGATTGTTTTACGAGCATTAAATCTTAAACAAGGAGATCAAGTTATCGTAACTCCTAGATCTTTTATTATTTCTGCAAGCTGTGTACTGAATGTTGGTTTGATACCTATTTTTGCTGAAGTAGATGATAATGGTAATTTGGATATTGATGGAATTAAAACTGCATACAACAAAAATGTAAAAGCAATAATTGCAGTTCACTTAAATGGTTTGCCTTGTGACTTGGATCCAATTTTAAACTTTACAAAAAAAAAAAATATTTATTTAATTGAAGACTGTTCACAGGCACATGGAGCAATTTATAAAGGTAAAAAAGTTGGATCTTATGGAGATGTCTCTACTTGGTCGTTTTGTCAGGATAAAATTATTTCTACAGGCGGTGAAGGTGGTATGATTTCTACTAACCATAAAAATTTATGGTTAAAAATGTGGTCATATAAAGATCATGGTAAAAATTTTAAAAGTGTTTTTCAAAAAGCACATGAAAAAGAATTTAGGTGGCTGCATGATGATTTAGGTTCAAATTATCGAATGACTGAAATACAAGCTGTTATTGGACGAGAGCAGTTAAAATCATTAGACCGACAAATTAAAAAAAGAAATTTTATAGCAAATCTATATCTAAATGGACTGAAAGATTATTATCAAAAATACAATATTTTAAAAATACCAGATTTTAAATCTGTTACATGTACACACGCTTATTACAGGCTAAATTTATTTTTAAATAAAGATAAAGTTAACCAAGAAAAATTGATAAAAAAAATTAAAAAAAATAATATTAACTGTGGTGTTGGATCGTGTCCTGAAATTTATAGAGAAAAAATATTTAAAAAATTAAATTTTTATCCAAAAAAAAGATTATTGAATGCGAAGTTATTAGGGGAGACAAGTATTATGTTTCCAATTAATCCTTATAAATCTTTAACAAAAATTAAGTCAGAGATAAATACTATAAAAAAAATATTTAATAAGTATATATAATATATGTACCCAAAATATTTCAAAAGGTTATTTGATATAATCTTTTCCTTAATTTTAATAATATTTTTGCTTCCATTTATGATTTTAATTTTTTTTTTAATTTGGTTTTTTATTGGATTTCCTATTTTTAGTCAAAGAAGACCTGGACTAAATAATAAAAGTTTCACACTTTATAAATTCAAAACTCTATATGATTTTTCAGGAAATATTTCAGAAAAAAAAAGACAAAATGCACTAGGAAATTTTTTAAGAAAGACAGGGTTAGATGAGTTGCCGCAACTATTTAATGTTTTGGAAAATAAAATGAGTATTGTTGGTCCTAGACCGTTGCTAGTTGAATATTTAGAAAAATTTTCAAATTATGAAAAAAAAAGACATCTAGTTAAGCCTGGTATAACTGGATTGGCTCAAGTAAATCCAGATCCTAATGGGTTAAAATCTTGGAAAAAGAGTATTAAATTAGATATTTATTATGCATTAAACGTAAGTTTCCTTTTAGATATAAAAATATTGCTTAAAACTTTTATCGTAATATTTTCTGGGAGAAAACAGCATAAGGATTTTAGAAAATTTTATGAGTAAAAAATTATTAATACTCGGAGCCAATCCAGAGACAATTCCACTTATAAAAAGAGTAAATGAAAGAGGATTAGTTAGTTATGTTATGGGTAAAGAAAAACACTCACCTGCAATGGAAGTTGCAAAGTTTTCTATTTTAGGAGATGCATCGAATATAAAATTAGTAAAGAAAATTATAAAAAAACATAAAATCGAGGGCATTTTACTGGGAACTGTCGATGTTTTATTGCCAGTATATGAGAAAGTATGTAGAGAATTGAAATTACCTTGTTATGCAAATAAAAAATCAATAAAATTTTTTTCTTCCAAAAAAAATTTTAGTTCATTATGTAGAAAATTTGAATTTGATCAAGTACCCGATTATACTTCTTACATTAAAAATAATAAAAAACTTCATAATAAATTTTTTCCAGTTTTAATTAAGCCAACGGATTCAGGCGGAGGTGAAGGAGCAAAAGTCTGTCACTCTAATTTCGAAATAACGCAAGCTGTTAAAAATGCATTAAAAAAAAGTAAAAAGAAAAATTTTATCTGTCAAAAATATTTTTTAGAAGACGATATTCAGCTATATTATACAATAATTAGAGGTAAAATTTACTTATCTTGTGTTGTTGATAGAACTACAAATAAAAATCAAGAAAATAAATCGCCTGTTTGTATTGGAGCAAATTATAAAAGTAAATATTTAAACCTAATTATTGATAAATACAATAAAAAGTTCCAAAAAATGGTTAATTTTTTAAAATTAAAGAATGGCATATTGAGTATACAATGTTTTGTAAAAAATAAAAAACTATATCCTTATGATCCAGGCTTTAGACTACAAGGAGAAGGTCAACATCTTGTATTAAACAAAATAAATAATTTTAATCATTTGGACATGTTGATAAATTTATCATTAGGCAAATCTTTTTTTTCTGGGAATTTTAAAAAATTGAATGATCCATTTTTAAAAAATAAATTTATATGCTCAGTGTGGATTCTTTTAAAAAAAGGAGTAATTAAAAAAATTATTAATTTAGAAAAAATAAAAAAACATAAAAGTTATATAGATATTCTTCAAAGATTTAAAATAAATGATAAAATTAAATCAGAATTTTTAGCAACCGAAAAACAGGTTTTTGCCAGGATTTATATCTCATCAAATAAAAAAAAAGAGTTAATTAATTCAATTAACTATATTCACAGAAATTTAAAAATTTTAGATAAAAATGGTGATAATTTGATCTTAGATAATTTTAAATTATTATAAATTTTCATTGTTATTGTTTTTTAATATTTGTACTTTATTATAAATTTATTAATTAAAATTATGTTAATTTTAACGAAAGCATCAAAAATATTATTAATCTACCTCGTTATATAAAAAGAATGATAGTAATTCTAATAGATATAGGTTTATGTATTTTTTGTACTTGGACAGCATTTTTTTTTAAGGTTAGAGGAATTTGTTAAAATTAACTTGGTATAAAAAATAAATCTAAAATAACTAAAGATAATATTAAAAAGATTTACAATAAAAATAATATCAAAAAAATATAGATATTATGATTAATGTTTTTGTTCTAAATAATGATATAAAACTAATGTTTAGTTGTAAAAATTATGATTAATAAAAATTTTTCAGATAAAATATTCTCACTTCACAGAAACTCCAAAAGAGGTATCGCTATTACAACTGATACATTTCTTTGTGTGTTTACGCTTTGGTTGGCTTTTTTAATAAGACTAGAAAAATTTATTTTATTAAAAGATATTAGTTTTATTCCAGTTTTATTATCAGTTGTTTTAGCTATACCTATTTTCTGGGTCTTTGGTGTTTATAGAACGTTATTCCGTTACGCAAGTTTATCAATTTTAAATACAATTAGTATATCTACTTTTGTTTATGGACTTGTTTATTTTTCAATAATTAGTATTTATGGAATTAAAGATATTCCAAGATCAATTGGTATCCTTCAGCCTATTTTGTTATTTATTGGAGTTTTAAGTTCAAGATTTTTAACGAAATTTTTATTAACGGGAACATTTAATTTTTCTGGAGATAAAAAAAATAAAGAAAATATTTTGATATATGGAGCAGGCAGTGCGGGTAGACAATTATTAACTTCTTTAGAAAACAACGCTTTATATAAAGTGGTTGGATTTTTAGATGACAACCTACAATTGCATAGACAATATTTATTGGGACAAAAAATTTATAATCCAAACAAAATAAAGGATTTAAAACAAAAAAAAGAAATTAATTTAATTTTATTTGCAATCCCATCTATCAATAAATTAAAAAAAAATGAAATTATCAAAAAATTAAATAAAGAAAAATTAGTTGTTAAATCTTTGCCTAATGTAAATGATATTATTGAGGATAAAATATCAATATCAACTATTAAAGATTTTTTAGCAGACGACTTGTTGGTAAGAGATCCAGTTGAACCTGATCAAAAATTATTAAATAAAAATATCAAATTAAAATCAGTTCTGGTAACTGGTGCAGGAGGTACCATTGGCTCAGAATTATGTCGTCAAATTATAAAATTAAATCCTAAACAATTAGTATTGTTAGAGTTAAATGAATTTGATCTTTATGAACTCTATAATGAGTTAACTGAGTTAAATAAAAATTCAAAAATTATTCCACTTTTATCCAATGTCCAAGATCAGAAAAAGTTAGAAAAAATTATTGAAACGTTTAAAGTTAATACTATTTATCATGCTGCAGCTTACAAACATGTTCCTTTAGTTGAAGCTAATATTTGTGAAGGAGTTAGAAATAATGTTTTTGGAACACTATCCGTTGCAAAAGCGTCAATTAATCAAAAGGTTCAAAATCTAGTTTTAATATCAAGTGATAAAGCAGTAAGACCTACTAATATCATGGGTGCTTCTAAAAGATTAGCCGAACTTTGTATGCAAAGTTTACATGATGTAAATGATCAAATTAATACAAATTTTTCAATTGTTAGATTTGGAAATGTTATCAATTCATCTGGTTCAGCCATTCCAAAATTTAAAAATCAAATTAAAGAAGGAGGACCAATTACTTTAACTCATCCTGATGTGACCCGTTATTTTATGACTATTCCAGAGGCATCGCAGCTAGTCATTCAAGCAGGAGCTTTAGGTAAAAACGCTGAGGTTTTTTTACTTGATATGGGAGAAAGTGTTAAAATAATTGATTTAATTAAGAGAATGATCAATTTCTCAGGATTATTAATTAGAGATAAAGATAACAAAGACGGTGACATTGAGATTAAAATTACAGGACTTAGACCGGGCGAAAAATTATATGAAGAACTATTAATTGGAGATAATCCTCAAAAAACAATTCATCCAAAAATTAAAATGACCGATGAACCATTTATACCTTTTAATCAGTTGGAAAAATCTTTAGATCAACTATTAAATTTATTAGACAATCATCAAGCAGATGAAGTTAAAAAATTTTTAGAAAAAACAATAAAACTTTATAACTCTAATTCTGAGATAACAGATTATCTTCATTTAGAAAAAGAAATATCTGAAGATAACAATGGCTTACTATCTGAAAATAAAAAAGATAATGTAGTTAAATTAAAGTAAAAACTAATTCTTTATCTACGTTGTTGTATTGCATTTGAAATAAGAACATAAAACATTCCAAATATAATTCCAAATATTCCTGCAAATAAAACTGCTTTTATTAAACTAAAACTAGTTTCATATATCGTATCTTTATAAATAATACTTGCAGCTTTAAAATTATTACCATTAACTATAGGTGTAGAATTAAACAATCTTTCAATACGCTCTAAAGATTTGTCTATCAACAAATCTCTTTTTTGTTTTTCAAGCTCTAATAAATTTTTAGTAAAGGCATTTTTATTGGTACGGGTTTTGATTAATTCAATTTCTTTTTCAATCATTGAATAACCTCGCATATAATAAGGTGTTGCAGTTTGAACATTTGAAATTACACCAGAAGGTGTACTAAAATTTTCTACCTCAAGAGTATTATTTGCAATATTCAACTTTCTTGCAATAGATGCTTGTTCATTAAGAAAAGCTAATCGATTGCTTGTTTCAAACTCATAGTCATTTTTTGCAAATTCTATTTTTTGATTTAAATCTTCAGTTTTAAATTGATCTAATAATTTCAAATTATTTAAAGTTATATTAAAGCTTTCTCTTAAATATTTTTGAATAGTTTTATTAATCTCAATTTCTATAAAACTTAATGTCTCTTCCCACTTATTTTTATCATCAACATTAAATTCAATTATCCAATTTAATCTAGTTTCACCTCTTTTGCTGCCATCAACATTAACAGGTCTTAACAAATCTAGCGATAAAGCATATTTTTCAACTGCCTCTAAATATTCATTTTCATCATTAAATTTACTTTGATCAATCAGTTGGTATTTTTTTATAGCTTCTTGAATTATTGTTCCAGTTTTCAATTCTTCTAAAAATAAATTTAGAAGATATTCTTTATTAATATTATTAAATCTAACTTGAGATACAATTTTTTCTTCCTCATTTTCTATTTGAAATCCAACTAAAGAATTATATCCTGTATAAAAATCATTTTCAAAAAAAGTAATAGGTAAAATTTCAGTTTTAGCAGTTATTGAAGGTTTAAATGTAAAGTAGTAAGCTACTGATAGAATTATAAAAATAGCAGTGATTGTTGCAATTTTTAATTTGTTGTTCCAAATATTAGCAATGACTTCTATTAAGTCTATTTCGTCACTTTCAATTTTTTTTTTCATAATTTCAATTAATCTATATGCTAAAAAACCATTGATTTCACTAATAATTTGATTGAATTTTTATCTATTAAAAATATTTAGTTTGTTTATTAAATTTAAGTTTCATAGTTATTAAAATGCATTTATTAAAAAAAAATCAAATAATTCATTTAATACTGGCATCCATAATTCTTTTTTTGATATGGGGACCTTTTTTTCCTGATTTAATAGTAAGTTTATCTTCAATAGTATTTTTATTTTATGTGATTAAAAATAATAATTTTTATTATTTAAATAACAAACCATTTATATTTTTTATAATTTTTTGTATTTATTGTATTTTTATAACTCTATTAAGAGCTGAAGATAAATTACTTAGTTTTCAAAGTTCATTATTTTATTTTAGAATAGGTATATTTAGTTGTCTTATTTGGTATTTAATTGATCAAGATAAAAATATTTTAAAATATTTTTATTATAGCTTAATCATTTGTTTTACAGTTTTAGTCATTGATGGCTATTTTCAATTTTTTTCAGGATCAAATATTTTAGGTTTTAAATATTCAGGAGGTCGTATTTCATCTTTATTTGGAGATGAATTGATAATGGGATCTTTTCTATCTAGATTATTTCCTCTTTTATTTGCTTTATTTTTAATAAAAGAAAAATCTAAGTATGAAATTTATTATATTGGAATATTATTTATTTTAGTTGATATTTTGATTTATATTTCAGGTGAAAGAGCTTCTTTTTTCTTTTTAAATTTATCAACAATTTTTATAATTATATTAATAAAAGAATTTCAAAAATTTAGATTAATTACTTTTTTAATTGCTTTAGCATTGATTGTTGGTCTTACATTAAGTAGTGATAAACTTTCTAATCGAATGATTAAAGGACCCGCTAAATCGATGGGTTTAGTTAAAGATGCTCAAAGTAAAAATATTTTTTCTCCAGCCCATGATAGCTTAATTAAAACTGCTTTTAATATGTTTAAAGATAAGCCTATATTTGGACATGGCCCAAAAATGTTTAGAGTAATTTGTTCAAATGAAAAATATGCAACTGGAGTTTCACCCTGCATGACACATCCTCATAATTTTTATGTTCAATTATTAGCAGAAACAGGTTTA
>Ga0255773_10005070_pt1 | contig 10928 bp, 6 predicted proteins | sample 011ome_17_FD_179971 | JGI IMG/M metagenome (GOLD analysis project Ga0255773, IMG submission 179971) | Coastal salt marsh microbial communities from the Groves Creek Marsh, Skidaway Island, Georgia - 011502XT metaG (version 2) | ecosystem: Environmental > Aquatic > Marine > Intertidal zone > Salt...
AGGTTACTAGAGTAGCTACTCGTGAAGATTTTGTTTATAAGTATATTGGTGCTGATGACTGGGATCAGACTGTTCAAAGATATAGTAAGGCTAAATCCGTGGATGATGGGTTAAAGTCAGAAGAATCAACAAATACATCTATAGGTATAGTTCTTGAGCCTTCAATGATAGATGGTCTAACTATTACTGCAGACTTATGGTCAATTGAAAAAGAGAATACAATAGGGTTATTTGGTAGAGAAAATCACTCTGTATATGATTTAGCTCTAAGAATTGCAGCGGGAAATAGTAATTGTTCGTCTTTTTCTGGTAATTCAGCTCTTACTGGGTTAGATGAATACGATGGATCTGACACAATTGAGTTAACCGATAAATCAGAGCCAACTTTAGATGAAGCATTTGCTGCTGCTGGAATTTGTCCAAGAGGGCAAATTAATCAAGTCACTGATGAGTATTTAAATTTAGCTACAAGAAACATAGAAGGGCTTGATATTGCTATAGTTTACTCACTAGGCGATTTCACATTTAAATATAATGGATCTTTCACAGATGAATTTTCTCAGGAGGCAACTTCCCAATTTGCTGAAATGCAAACTTTAAAGAATAATGGAACTATTCCAGAGAATATTCCCCTTCAAGGTTTTGGTGATTTATTAGGCAAAGATGGATCTCTTGAAGAAAAGCATTCATATAAACTATACTACAATGCTGGTAAGTGGGGAGGATCCATTACTGGTCTTACTAAAGGTGACTTTATTCAGGCCAAATTTGGAACTGTTAACGGACAAGGTTATATCATCCCAGAAATGACTACTATTGATGTAGCTCTTTGGACTAAGTTTGATATTGCTGGTTATGATTCAAGAGTAAAATATACCATTAAGAATATTGAAGATGAGAGAGCGCCTCTTGCTGATGGATATCAAGGGTATTTTTCTGATGTTCATCAAGACTTAGGTATGATTCATCAACTTGAACTTCGTATGAGGTTTTAATCTTAGGTAAACTAAAAGGGAGCTCTTAGCTCCCTTTTTTTTAAAAAATAAATTAATCTATAAAACTAATAATGAAAGCATATAAGAAAAAAGGTTTTATACTTGGGCTCATAATTTTTATATTTATGATTTTTTTGCCTGCACCGTCAGGATTAAATGAAACAGGATGGTCAGTTGCTGCAATTGTAATATTAATGGCTATTTGGTGGGCAACTGAAGCTATACCAGTCCCAGTGACAGCTTTGCTTCCTTTAGCTTTATTTCCATTAATTGGAGTAGCATCATTCAAGGAAGCAGCATTACCATATGCTAATCCGAATATATATTTGTTTCTAGGTGGCTTTATGCTTGCCTTGGCAATTGAGAGATCAGGACTTCATAAAAGAATGGCATTGCATATGATTATTGCAGCTGGCTCTAGTGGACCTAAACTTATTGGTGGTTTCATGACGGTTGCTGCATTAATAAGTATGTTTGTAATGAATACTTCCACAACATTAATGCTTTTGCCAATAGGACTAGCTGTTTGCTCAGTTGTAGCTAATACAATTCCTGGTCTTACAGAAAGGGAAAAGAAATTTTTTGATACGTCTTTAATGTTAGGAATTGCATATGCAGCAACTATTGGAGGTATGTCCACTCTTGTTGGAACTGCTCCAAATATTGTTTTTAGTGCATTCATGCAAGAAACATATGGTATAGAAATTTCTATGATCCAATGGATGACTCTTGGAGTACCTCTAGCAATTGTTATGCTTTATTCGGCTTGGGTAATCTTGACTAAATATGTTTTCCCTACATCCTTTATAACATCTGAAGAGACTAAATTGTATTTAAGGAATATGCTCACAGATCAAGGTTCATTATCAAAAGATGAAAAGAAAATCTCTATAATTTTTGGTCTGACTGCCCTGGCTTGGATGTTTAGAACTATTTTAGATAATTATGAAATGTTTGCTGGCCTTACTGATGCAGGAATTGCAATAATATCAGCAATTTTATTATTTATGATTCCTTCAAGCTCAAATAAAGGTGAGCTTCTAGACTGGAGTCAATCTGATAAATTGCCTTGGGGTTTATTAATACTCTTTGGGGGAGGACTATCAATTGCAGCTCAAATAAATTCAAGCGGCCTTGGCATTTGGATTGGTGAAGGATTAAGTGTATTAAGTACAGTTCCACCAATTTTCTTAATACTTGCAGTTGCAACCTTAATTATTTTCTTAACAGAAGTTACTTCTAATGTAGCAACGACTTCAACATTTTTACCTGTATTTGGTGCAGTAGCTATTGGTATAGGAGTGCTTCCTGTATCACTTACAGTTCCAGTTTGTTTGGCTGCGAGCTGTGCTTTTATGCTACCTGTTGCGACACCCCCAAATGCTATAGTTTATGGCTCAGGTAAATTTACAATAGCTACCATGATGAAAGCAGGCTTTGCTCTTAATATTATTGGTATATTTGTTGTAACTTTATTTGCATATTTCTTAGCTCCGCAAATTTTTTAAAGATGCAAAAAATTCTTGTAATTTTTGTAATCCTAATTTCTAGCACAATAAATTCTAGGAGTTACATAGATTATGAGTCCCCTTATCATCCTGTTGTAGGTAATTATGGAATGGTTGTTAGTCAAAATTATTTGTCCTCGGATATTGGAATAGAGATTTTAAATAAAGGGGGAAATGCTATTGATGCAGCTGTTGCTGTTGGATTTTCTTTAGCAGTTACTTTGCCCAGAGCAGGAAATCTTGGCGGCGGTGGATTCATGCTGGTTTACTTGAAAGAAAAAGACGAAATTTTCTATATTGATTACAGAAGTAAATCACCTCTGAACTCTAATTTAGAGAATATATTTAATATTTATAGTAGCGATGGTAAAAAATATGAAGTTGTTCCAAAAAATTTTGACACTAGTAAATTTGATGCCTTAGATACCGGATATAAGGCATCTGCAGTTCCAGGAACAGTTGCTGGTTTGCTAGATGCTCATGCATACTTTGGTAAATTAAAGTTAAGTGAAGTTCTTGCTCCAGTTATCGCTCAAGCCACAAACGGTATTGTGGTTAGTTATGACCTACATAAAGCAATTGAAAGTACTCCAAGACTTTACGATGATCTAGAGTCTAGACGCCTATATTTTAAAAACGATACCGTGATAGAACAAAACTCTATTCTTAAGTTACCAGACCTTGCTAATACTTTAAGCCTAATATCAAAAAACGGTAAAGATGGTTTCTATAAAGGTGAGACAGCCAAAAAAATCATAGAAGCAATGAATAACAATGGTGGTTTAATGAAATTAGAAGACTTTGACAAGTACAAGGCTGAAATTAGATCGCCAATATCAACAGAGTATAGAGGAAATAAAGTTTTTACAGCTGGTCCTCCATCTGGAGGTGGAATCACGTTATTAACTGCTTTAAATATATTAAGTTTTTTTGAATTAGAAAAATATAATAGCAATTCAATTGCGACATATCATTTATTTTCAGAAGCATTAAGAAGAGGGCACAATAATAGATCTTCAGAAGTTGGTGATCCAAATTTTTATAATGTGCCTGTAGATAAGCTTCTTTCAAAAGAGAGAACAAAAGAATTAGTTAAATCAATAAAATATAATAAAGCAAGTAAAGCTACATCAATAAAGCCTTTATCTATAATTAACGAGAGCAGAGATACAACTCATTACTCAATAGTTGATTCAGACGGAAATGCTGTCTCAAATACCTATACATTAGGTGCCTCTTTTGGTTCGGGAGTAACGATTCCTGGCACGGGCATTTTGATGAATAATCAGATGAATAATTTAATGTATAGATCTGGAAATGTTGCTATTGAGGGCAGGGGGGTTAGTCCTGGAAATCGATTTAAACCCGGTAAAAGGCCAATGAGTACCATGGCACCTGTTATGGTATTTGATAAAAATAATGATCTTTCACTTATAACTGGTTCACCAGGGGGTTCTTATATACCTGGTGCCATTTTGAGAGTATTAACTGGAGTTATTGATTTTAATTTATCTATTGGAGATGCCACCATGCTTCCAAGAGTTCATAAAGACTGGCCATACACGGGTATCGATTATGAGAAAACTTTAAGTTCAGATATTGTTAAAGGTTTAAATAGAATGGGGCATAAAACATCTTCAAACAAAACTATGGGCAGCACGCAAAGTATTCATATAGTCGATGGTGTTAGATATGGTTATGCTGATTTAAGAAGACCTAATGCTTCTGTTTCAGCGCAAATAACTAATTAACTCTGTAATTTAATGGTGGCTTTCTATCACCCAACAGAGCTTTGTATTGAAAACTTTCTCCAACTCTGGATTCAAGCTCTTGTTTGGCTTGTTGAATAATTTCAGGATTAGTAAAAATTTCAATAGCAGTTGCTGAAATTGTTTTAGCAGCCAATTCTGTACCTTTTAATCCAATACTAGTCCCACCAGCTGCAACAGCTTGCCACGAATGTGCGGCAGTTCCAGGAACCCATGTCGCAGTTCTTATTCCAGCAGTAGGCACTACCCAACTAACGTCGCCAACATCTGTAGAGCCATAACTATGAGAGGTTGTATAATCGCTTACAAATTCTTGTGAGCCTATTTCCATTGATGGTTCTAAAAATGTTTTATAAATAGTTTTTGCATAAACATTCTCTTTATCTGAATACTTTATTCCTCCAAATGAGGTTAGATTTTTATGCATTATTTTCTGAATTACATCATTTGGTAGTAGTGAATAGTTGCCGTGCATTACCTCATAGGTCATTTTAGTATCTGTTCCAATAGCTGCACCCTCTGCAGTTTTTACGACTCTATTAAATAATTCTTCAACCATACGCATTTCAGGATGCCTCACATAGTAATAAACTTCAGCTAGATCTGGCACAACGTTTGGTGCTAAACCTCCCTTAGTAATTACATAATGAATTCGAGATTCTTGTGGAATATGCTCTCTTAACATATTAACCATAATATTCATTGATTCAACTCCATCTAAAGCTGATCTACCTTGCTCGGGAGCGCCCGCTGCATGAGAAGAAATACCGCTAAAAGTAAATTTTGCAGATTTATTAGAATTTGATGTTCTTGAATTTGCAGAATTAACATCATCTGGATGCCAATGAAGGACAATATCTACATCATCGAACAATCCCTCTCTAACCATATAAACTTTTCCAGAGCCGCCTTCTTCAGCTGGAGTTCCATAAAACCTTACTCTTCCTTTAATACCATTAGACTCAATCCATTCCTTAACTACGACAGCAGCCCAGGCTGATGCTGCACCAAATAAATGATGGCCACAGGCATGACCAGCACCAGTACCATTATCTACAACCTCTTTAAAAGGCGAATTTGATTGAGCTAATCCAGGAAGAGCATCAAACTCACCTAAAATGCCAATGACGGGACCACTTGAACCGTATTCAGCTATAAATGCTGTGGGTATGTCAGCTACATTCTTAGTTATTTTAAAACCTTCTTTTTTAAGCTCAGAAGCAAGTAAATTTGAACTTTTAGTTTCTTGATAGCCCATCTCAGCATGATTCCATATTTCAAGAGCCACGTCTGAGAACTGTTTTTTATGATTATTAATGCTTCGATCAATTGAAGAAGAATAGACTTCTTCAGATAAACTAAATAAAAGTACCAAAATTAAAAAATTAAACTTTTTAAACATTTTTCCCCCTAATATTTTTATTTTTTAGCAACTCCCCAGTAATTGTAACCTGCAAATTTAGGTGTGCTTGGAAGATACATTTCTTCCATATTTGAAATTTTAAAACCAGATGAAGTAATTAAATTAGGAATGTCTCGATTAAGATTACAACCACCAGCAATCTTACTCCATATAGGATTAATTCTTCTTTGCCATTTAGCAATATTTTTATCAGGTGCCAACCCATGTTCGCAAAACAATAGTTGCCCCTCAGATTTTAACACTCTCATTATTTCAGAATTTGATAATTTAATATCTGGAATTGTGCACATAGTATACGTAATCAAAACTGTATCAATTGATTGATCAGGTAAGGGGATAGCCTCTGCGCCGCATTGAAGGAATTCAATCTCTAACTCATTTTTTTTTGCTAGAGGTTTAGCTATTTTCAAGAGTTCTTCAGAAGGATCTAGACCATACAAGCGGTCAATATTCGATTTATTATAAAAAGGTATATTGAGTCCAGATCCAATACCAATATCTAAGACAATTCCTTTAGCTAATGGAACTATTTTTTCTCTTTGATAATTAATAGGTTTTGTACCACAAGCACAGTTTAAAAATTTAGGAAGAATATATTTATCGTAAAAACCCAAAATTAACTATCTATAATTTCAATAAGAGGCATAGCCGCAGTATTAAAACCAGCATCTACATAGGTAATCTCACCTGTTATACCACTGGCATAGTCTGAGCATAAAAATGCAGCTGTATTACCTACCTCTTCAGTTGTTACAGTTCTTCCAAGAGGAGCTCTAGATGAATGTTGAGAAAGCATTTTTCTAAAGTTTTTTACTCCAGAAGCTGCAAGAGTTTTTATAGGTCCTGCCGAGATAGCATTCACACGCACATTATCTGCGCCCATAGACGCAGCAAGAAATCTTGTATTTGCTTCAAGGCTTGCTTTAGCAAGACCCATTACATTGTAATTTGGTATCGTCTGTATTGCTCCTAGGTAGGTTAGAGTAAGAAGAGCAGACCCATCATTCAGCATTGGTTTAGATGCTTTTGCAAGTGCAGTAAAACTGTATGAACTGATATCATGGGCAATTTTAAAGCCTTCACGAGTTGTAACATCTACAAAATTACCCTCAAGTTGATCTGATGGAGCAAATCCAATGGAGTGAACAAAACCATCAAAGCTTGACCATTTGTTTGATAATTCTTCGAAAGAGTTTTTTATAGAAGTATCACATGCTACATCGCACTCTATGAGTATCTCTGATTCAAATTCTTCTGCTAAAGGTTTTAAATTTTTAAGAAGCCTTTCATTTTGATAGGTGAATGCGAGTTCAGCGCCTTCTCTGTGCATTGAGGATGCAATACCAGCAGCAATAGAATACTTATTAGCCAATCCTGTGATTAAGATTTTTTTATTTTTTAGTAACATTTTTTAAGATTTAACTTTATTTTTTAACCATTGTAAAAGAATTATTTTTTAAATATAAGCTATATATCAATGTGTTTACTGTTTAAGTGATATTCACCATGTTTATATTTATATATTAATTTGAATTAAATTGTTGACAAATTGCTATAAGAAGTAAAAACTAATCAGATAATTTTTTAAAAATTGGGGATAAATATGATTCATAAACTTAATTTAAAGGCATTGTTCATTATGTTTGCCTTAGTTTCTTTCGTTGTTGTAGCTCAAGATGAGAGCTCAGATGATAATAGCGAAGATGCTGAAGAAAATATTGAAGAGGTCGTAACTACTGGTTCTAGAATTTCTAGAAACCCATTAGAACTTGCTCAGCCGGTAACGATTATTACTGGTGAAGAGTATGCAGCTAGAGCATATACTAATGCTGCTCAAGCTTTAAAAGATCTTCCTGAGGTTAGCTCTGTTAACTCATTATCTGGTGATCAGGGTAGCTTAGGTGCTGGACAGCAAGTTGCTTCTAACTTTGGTTTAGGTTCAGCAAGAACTGTAACTTTAGTCAATGGAAGACGATTTGTTGGATCGCAGTCACCAACTGGTGGAGCTGGTAGTGGTTTGGCTGTTGACTTAAACAATGTTCCGTCTGCTCTTATTGAAAGAGTTGAAATATTACCTGTTGGTGGTGCAGCTGTATATGGTGCAGATGCTATTGCTGGTGTTGTTAACTTTATCCTTAAAGATGATTTTGAAGGAGCTGAACTAACAGTAAACCAATATGATTATGCTGGCATGGACACCGATACAGGTTTTAACTTGACAATTGGTGGTAACTTCGCTGATGGCAGAGGTAATATTGTATTAAATGCCCAAGTTGAGGACAGGGGTCAAGTTTTTTACGATCAAGCAAATGATAGAATTAGAAACTGTACAAATGGTTTCTTTTATGAAAATCCTCAAGATGCTGATCAAGATTTGTATGGAAACGTTGGTTATCTTTATGACCAAGAATTAAGTTCAGGGTATGACTATAATGGTCTTTCGGATGATCAAGGTAGAAGAACCTTTGGTGACAATGGTTTACACATATGCCCAACTTTGGTTTCAAACCCTAACGAAGGACTTCCAACTCCTTATGGTTGGAATGAGGTTGGATTAGATACATGGTGGGGTGGCCAATGGGATGACGGTAATTATTATACTTTTGCTGCACCAGGTCACTTAGTCCAAATGGATCCAGGTGTTCCTTATGGAAGAGCATACTACACAAGAGGAGCTGGAATTTATAATATTCAAGATAATCAAATTCTTAGAGCTGGTTTTGAAAGAAAGAATGTAAGTATCTTCACTAAGTATGAAATAAATGATAATCACAGGCTTTATTTTGATATTTATAGCAACAGATTTTTTGCTGAAGATGATGGTTCTTCATCGTCTGCTCACTACTCAGACTACTGGTTTGGTGATGTAGATGGAGATAACTGTAATGCTGGAGGTACATGCTGGTCCACACAAGTTCATTTACCAATTGGACCTAGTAATCCATATTTAACACCTCAATCTGTAGCTATTATGCAAGCTAATGGTGTTACGGATGACAACCCTGTATGGCTTCAAAGACTTTGGGTTGATCTTTCTCCAACACTCAGAGGAGATGGTTTTGAAAATGAAAGTGATACACAATTCTATAACCTTGGTTTTGAGGGTAAACTCGACCTCATGGGCTCATCATATGATTATGATATCGGCTCAAGTTACGGTCAAACAAGAATTCTTTCTACAGAACCAGTAATTATTGGTGCTAGATTTGCTGCAGCCCTTGATTATGGTATTAATCCAGTTACAGGCGAAATTGACTGTAGATTTAACTATGAAGATGATTATCCTCTTGCCTATACTGGTGGTCAATTGGATGAAGCTTGGAGTGGATCTGGAGTTTACTTCGGTGGAGGTGTTGGTTTAGGTGGAGTTGGTGACTGTTCACCATTTAACCCTATGGGATTCAATAATCCTGATAATGCTGATGCAAAAGAATACTTTACTGCATATGAAAATGAGGGTGCAAAGTTAAACCAAAGAACATTTTATTGGAATGTTAGTGGTGAGCTTCCTGGATTCGAAATGCCATATGGACCTATAGATTTTGCTCTTGGATATGATACGAGAAAAGAACAAGCGAAATTTAATGCAAGTCAAATGGGCTTATACTCTGTTTCAATTAGAGGTTCTCAAACAAGAGACACTTCTGGATATTTTGACATAGAGTCTCAATATATTGAGCTCTCAATTCCTGTCGTTTCAGGTCTTCCATTTGCTGAAGAAGTGAGAATTGATTACGGTTATCGTGATATGGAAAATACTAATACATTAAGAACAAATAGTTACGATGTTGACGCACTAAGCTTGTATTGGAAAATTAATGACGATTTCGCGTTTAGATTCTCAGATCAAACAACAACTAAATCGCCTACGATTGATGACCTATACAGTCCAAATAATCCAAGCTTTCAACAAGCTCTTGATCCTTGCGATTCAAGATATGTTGATGATGGTGATTTCCCAGCAAATAGACTTGCAAACTGTACAGCTGAAGGTATAGATACTTCGGACTTTAGAAGTTTTGTCGCTGGAGGCACGGTTCAAGGTACAAGTGGCGGTAACCCAAATCTACTTGACGAGAATGGTGAAACAACTTCATACGGAATTGTGTTTACTCCTTCATATGACTTCTTGAAGCCATATGGTAATTTCACATTCTCAGCTGATTACATTGAGATAATGCTTACAGATTATGTAACAACATTTGATCTCATAGACTTTATGGAAGCTTGTTATGATGCAGCATCATTCCCTAACAACTTCTGTAACAACTTCCAGCGTGACCCAGCTACCTTCCAGGTTACTGACTTCCAGGTTGGTGCTGGTAACTCAGGTATAATCGATTTTGCAACTTATATTTACAGATTGAACTGGTCACATGATCTTGCTACTGTTCTTAGAAAAGAAGAGGGAACTATGGGTAATATTTCAGTATCTTGGAGAGGTTTACAACAAGATAAAAGATTTATTGCTGATTCAGGTGATCCAGCTGATTTAGTAGATAAAACAGGTTGGTCATCAGATCCTGAATGGACATCTGACTTATCGATTGCATGGAATTACAAGAATCTTTCTATGTTCTATCAAGCTGATTTTGTTGATGGTGGATATATCAATAAACAGCAAACAGATATTAGAGCTGATCGTTATATAGGATACGATGGAAATCCTGTGACAGAATATGATGGGTATTTCACAGACACTATCGGAGCAGTTTATAACTACAAAGATAATATGACTTTTGTTGTAAGAATCAATAACCCTCTTGACCATGATGGATCAGAAGGTAGATATGATACTAACAGAAGGCTTCAATTTGTTGGTAGAACTATAACTACTCAGTTTAAGATTAGATTCTAAATTTTTGTTGAGTAAATTATCTAAAAAGAGGGCTATTAAGCCCTCTTTTTTTTGCTCAAAATCTAGTTCAAAATATATTTAATAATAAATATTAATGTTAATTTTCCTCTTTTCTTAATGAATAATACTTAATTAGTTTTTAAACTTTTTTTGTTTTTTGTCCATATATTTTTAAGAATTAAAAAATAAATAAAAAATATATTATTTTTTTTAAATAAAGTGTTGACTTAGAATTTAAGAAGAGTATATTTAATAGACCAACTTGATTCCGACTAACAATCAACTGCAGACGGGAGTTAGAGAGATCAGGAAGGAAGAGCCCATAGGGTGAAAGCGTTGCTAAGAGTCGACGATAAAAAAGAGCTTAGTAACCCA
>Ga0255773_10005071_pt1 | contig 10928 bp, 10 predicted proteins | sample 011ome_17_FD_179971 | JGI IMG/M metagenome (GOLD analysis project Ga0255773, IMG submission 179971) | Coastal salt marsh microbial communities from the Groves Creek Marsh, Skidaway Island, Georgia - 011502XT metaG (version 2) | ecosystem: Environmental > Aquatic > Marine > Intertidal zone >...
ACGCCATCTGTGTCGACTGTGTTAAGTTGGTCAACAAAATCCAGAATATTTTCCATATCGGCCTTGATATGATCTTTCTCTTCTCCTTTAAATTCTAATCGAGCAAGGTGAGCTATGTGATCTGCGATTTCATCCGTTATTTTCATCTTGTAATGCTTTATTGTACGCCACTAAAGGTTCGTTTATCGTCTCAAATGTGCGTTGACGCAAAGGTATCAAATCTTTTTTATTCATACCTTCAGTTGGGATGGGTTCATGGACAATTACTCTCGCAATTCCCGGACGTGCCATTCCTGTAAGTAGAGGGTCGGTATTAAAAAGCTTCCAGTTATTGATAATTGTTATAGGGAGAACCGGGATTTGTTCATCGATTGCCAATTTGAAAGCACCATTTTTAAAATGATCTAGTTTTGGTGCGTTAATCGGAATTCCTCCTTCCGGAAAAATCACAATGGACCATCCGTTTTGTATTTCTTGTTTTGCACGAATAATAGATCGCATACCCGAACTTCTTTTTTCTCGGTTAACAGCAATATCAACCTTTTTAAAGAATATATTAATGATGGGCCACTTTAAGAGTTCTGCCTTTCCGATAAACAAAAAACGTTTTTTAGGCAGAATACGGTACATTAAGATGACATCCAAGTAAGAGGCATGGTTAGCGCAAATAACATAAGGTGTATCATCAAGTATGGGCGGTTTTTGAACGTGACTTAGACCTATAAAGTCAAGCGTTAAGATGATGCGAGACGTCATTACTTTTAGTTGAAAAACCCGTTCGTAATTTTCTCTTTTCAGCAATAAAAACCAAAAAACAGGATACAATACCAATAGTACCGTGAAAAAGACAGCGGCAAAATAAATCCTGTAAAGGATAATGAATGGCATAGCAAGTATTCGCATACACCGCAAAAATACGAAATTTCAACGGCTTAATATCGGTTGAACACCTCAAAATTACTGGAATATATATTGGCTAACACGGTGCGTAAATCAGGCAGTTTTCGTAATTTTGAAAGCACATTGAAAATATCCGTTTAATAATAAAAAGTTGAATTAATGGCTCGAATTTTAACAGGAATACAAAGTACGGGGATTCCACATCTTGGAAATATATTAGGGGCGATAAAGCCGGCTATCGAGATGGCGGAAGACCCTGCTAATGATTCATTTTTGTTTATCGCTGATTTACATTCATTGACGCAAATCAAAGATGGAACTTTGTTAAGATCTAATACTTATGCAACGGCTGCCGCTTGGTTGGCGTGTGGCCTAGATACGGATAAAACGGTTTTTTATAGACAAAGTGACGTGCCGCAAACAACCGAGTTAACTTGGTATTTGTCGTGTTTTTTTCCATATAGCCGTTTGACATTGGCACATTCTTTTAAGGATAAAGCTGATCGATTGGGCGATGTTAATGGTGGATTATTCACGTATCCAATGCTTATGGCGGCTGATATTTTACTTTATGATGTGAATTATGTGCCAGTGGGAAAAGATCAAGAGCAGCATATTGAGTTTACGCGTGATGTAGCAGCGAAGTTTAATCATCAGATGGGTGAAACATTTGTTATGCCTGAAGCATCTTTTCATGAAGAGACCAAATTAGTGCCGGGAACAGACGGTCATAAGATGTCAAAATCCAGAGGGAATATTATCAATATTTTCTTGCCTGAAAAGAAGTTGAAAAAGCAAATTAACAGTATTGTTACAGACAGCAAGGAACTTGATGAACCAAAGGATCCAGATTCTTGCAATGCATTTAGAATCTATGCCCTTTTAGCGGATAAAGATCAAATCAAAAAAATGCGCGACAATTACGTGAACGGAGGCTGGGGCTATGGACATACCAAGAAAGCTATTTTTGAATTAATTTTAGAAAAGTTTTCAAAAGAACGCGAACGCTTTGATTATTATATGGATCATAAAAACGAGCTAGATGCTGTCCTTTCAAAAGGTGCAGAAAAAGCAAGTTTGGTGGCCAATAAGGTTCTTGAGCGTGTGCGAAAACACGCGGGTTATTAAATAACCTTTTTTGTTTCACCACCTTCTCAAATTTTGCTTAACTTAATCGAAAGACGATAAGAATTTGAGTGCCAGAAAAAAGACATATACGCTTGCTCAACTGAATCATTCATTAGAACGATTTATTCGGGATAATTTCGCATATAAGCAATTCTGGGTGATCGCTGAAATTACAAAAGCACAAGAAAAAAATGGTCACTATTATCTGGAATTAGCCGATTCAAAAGAAGGGAAACGCATAGCCGAAATGTCTGCAAATATGTGGTTTTCCGTATTTACTCAAGTAAATCGGCGATTAAATGGTGAGTTGACAAAGCTGTTTCAGTCAGGTAATAAAGTCCTATTACAAGTCAAGATAGATTTTCATACGATTTATGGTTTGAAATTGAATATTCTGGATGTGGATCCGGACATGACTTATGGAGACCTAGAACGCAAGAAAAAAGAAACAATAAAACGACTGCAGACTGAAGAGTTGATCAATAAACAACTTGACCTTTATCTGGCTCCCGTAATAAAAAAAATAGCTTTAATTGGCTCCCCAAATACTTCCGGATTTCGTGACTTTCAAACACAATTGCTAGAAAACGAAATCTTCAATAATTTTAAAATCAAAGCATTTCCTGCAGCAGTCCAAGGAGAAAAAGCGGTAACACAAATTGTAAATGCAATAGCCGATGCAAATCTTTACAATGTAGATGTTATTGTTATTGTCAGAGGTGGGGGAAGTAAGATGGATTTGCATGTTTTTAATGATTATCAAATGGCTAAAGCAATTGCTAAATCAGCTATCCCTGTCATAACCGGGATTGGTCATGAAACCGATGAGTCGGTTGCTGATATTGTTGCGCACATAAACGAAATAACACCAACCGCGGTAGCAAAATTTCTATACGTTCGTGCAGCCGTGTTTAGAAGCAATATCGAAACCAGTTTTGATCAAATCATAAAAATAGTTCAAGGCATCATATCTGGTCGAAAGGATGAGTTTTATCACCTCAATAAATACTTAGGTCATTATACAAAGGACATCCTTGTCAATCATCAACAGCAGCTGAAGGATATTATTCATGAAATTCATATAGAATCCAGGGAGTTATTAGATGCAGAACGCTCTCGTCTGCGTTTACAATTGAATAAAATTGGGCATGAAGCCTTGAATAAAATTGAGCTTAAAAAAAACCTTGACTTAAGTTCTAAAATGGACAAGATTGAAATGTTTGCTTCAAGTTTGATGGATCAAAATCGAGTAAAAGTCGCCAATTTAAATGACTTATTGGCTTATTTAAATCCCGAGGAATTATTACGTAAGGGTTATACTATCTCAACATTGGATGATCATGAGTTAAATAATTTAGAGGGTGACTTTAAGGGGAAAAAGATGCGAACTTTGTCTCATAAATGGTTGGTGGAGAGTGAAATAATAGATGTTAAACCCAGTAAATAATTATGGAATTGGATAAGAATTTAAAATATGATGAAGCCTTGGAAAAACTCCAAGAGATTGTCACATTGCTAGAAAGAAAAGAAATAACCATTGATGAATTGTCCGGAAAGGTGAAAGAGGCTAAGTTATTGGTGGAGTTATGCCGTGAAAAATTAGATGAAACAGAAGATGAGATAAAGAAGATCATCAAAACAGATCAAGAGGATTAAAACTAATTGGTTTTTCCATTAATCTTCAACTTTGCTCAATAAAAAAACCAAGAATCCTAGGTGTCGGAATATGTTGTTTTTTTTATTGTTCTTCAACATGAAGCAGGCTTCAGTTTTGTCCAATAAAAAAACCAAGCACATCTGCGCTTGGTTTTCTTTTGTGGTGATAGAGGGATTTGAACCCCCGACACATGGATTTTCAGTCCATTGCTCTACCAACTGAGCTATATCACCGCCTTGTGTTTGCTTTACCTCTCGGAAAAGACAGGGGCAAAGATAGCAAGGAATTTTAAAGAGCCATACATTTGACAATAATTTTTTAGAAAATTTAAGGGCATTCAATAAATTGTGTGCAATTTTGCTGCATGAATCTGATTATTGATCAGGGAAATACAGCAACAAAGGCCGCATTATTTGAAGGTGGAATTCTTAAAACAAAAGTGATATATGCAAAAAAGGATATTCACCGTTTGGAAGATTGGATTGCCCAAAATTGTCAGTCAGATACGAATATTTTGTGGAGTTCAGTGACCAATCAACCCATCAAGATCAATTCAAAAAAAATATTATGTCTCACGTCAACCACACCGTTGCCAATAGAGAATGAATATGAGACACCAGAAACATTAGGCAAAGATAGAATAGCCAATGCGGTTGCGATATGGAGTAAGACTAAGAAGAATAGTGCTCTATGCATTGATATGGGTACTTGCATCAAGTATGATTTGGTGGTTGAAAACGCTTATAAAGGGGGGGATATTAGTCCTGGGATGGTCATGCGGTATAAAGCATTAAACGTATTTACCGATCAGCTGCCCGAAATCATGCCAAATCAAGCTATTTTTGAAAATAATTTTCCTGAATATGGAATTTCCACTGCAACAAGCATCATTAATGGAGTGCAGCAAGCGATAGTGCATGAAGTAAATGGATTTGTAGCGCGTTATCAAGAGCGATTTGGTCCCTTAACAATTTTTATGAGCGGTGGGGACGCTAAATTCTTTGATAAAGCGTTTAAAAAAGGCATCTTTGCATTTTCAGTAAAATACTGGGAGGACCTCACCTTGTGTGGTTTGAATGAAATACTTGAATATAATGTCAAATCTTAGATATACGATTTTGTTACTGGCACTGGTTCTGTCCATGGGTTCATGGGCGCAGAAAGGTTCAAAATCACCATACAGCACATACGGATTAGGTGAACTAAATCGAGAAGGGTATGCGTCTTATGCGGGAATGGGAGGAACAGCTCTTGGAGCAACGGATTCAGCTATTGTCAATTCCATGAATCCTGCATCATATGCATACATCGGAAGAAGCTTACCTGTATTTCAATTGGGTATGAACGGGCGCTTGTCTCAGTTCTCTACTATAGATCAAACAACCAATCAACAACATTTTGGTTTAAATCAATTTCAATTGGCTTTGCCCATTAAGAAACATTGGGGAGCTGGAATTGGAATCAAGCCTTATTCATTTAAAGGGTACACCATAACGAATTATACAATTGAAGATGAAGACACAACTCAACTTGCTGTAAGCGAAGGTTCTGGTGGAGTTCGAATTGCAAATCTGGGTGTTTCATATCAGCCATTAGACTTCTCTAAAAAACATAATAAGTATAGAAGTTACAAAGGGTATACTTCGGATTCAACCAGTAAAGTAGTTAAAGTCGATACGATAAAAGGGAACCGAATTAGTAGATTGTCATTAGGTGCTCAAGCGAATTATTTGTTCGGTACAGCCCAAAAGACGCGTTCAAGTGAATTCTTACCTTCATCAACCAGTATTTTTAATGCGCGCGCAGAGAGTGGCACGCGACTTTCAGGATTGATGTATGAGTTGGGACTAAACTATCAGTTTGGGTTTGAATCTCCCGCATTATCAAACGTTCTATCGATTGGGGCAACGTTTAGTCCAGCCACAGAAGTACGAGCATACCAAGATTTGTATTCTTACTCATACGTTGGTAGTTTTTATAGAGGACAAAGTGTATCGGTCTTGGATACGATTGAATTCATTAGAGACAGCGAAGGGGTTATTTATAAACCACAATCAATAGGCGTTGGACTAGAATACCGTATTCGTCCTTTTAAATCAAGTTCTTTTATTCGTTTAACGGCAGATGTAAAACAAGAACAATGGTCGACTTTTTACACCCAATTTGATGAAACAACAGTTAACGGTGGATTAAGAGATCGAACATACCTTGGTTTGGGATTAGAATGGACACCATTATCAGGAACCTCTGTCTTGGATCAGGGGCAGTTTATGTCTAAGCTACATTACCGTTTTGGCTTCAGCTATACACAGACGGAATGGAATGTTGAGGGACTGGATGGAAATATGGTTGGAATTAATAATTATGGCATGAGTTTTGGACTAGGCATACCAGTCAGAGTTAATAATTCAAATACAAACATTAACTTTGCAGCAAATTTGGGGAATTTAGGGACGACGGAAAATGGATTGATACAAGAACAATATGTCGGACTTTTTGTTGGATTATCAATCACACCTCTAAGCTCTAACCGCTGGTTTGTTAAAAGAAAGTATAATTAAGAAATAAAAAATAGAACAAACAACATGAAACTCAAAGGAATAATTGGATCAATAGTCTTGACACTCTTTATAGGGAGTGTATCAATTGCTCAGGATTCTACATCTTCCGATTCAGATGATTGTGGAAAATACCGAAGTCTTTATTTTCAGTATTTGAAACAAAAAATGTATCAAGATGCTGCTAATTTTTGGAATAAAGCTTGGGAATATTGTGGAAATGAAGGTTCAGATGCAAAATTCTTTACTAACGGACGATACATCTATTCTAAATTAATGCGCGAAGATGGCGTAACTGAGGAGCAAGAAAAAGCTCTAAACGATACGCTTTACGCTATTTTCGAAGCACGAATGAAGATAGAAAATGACCCAGAGTGGACAGCTGATTACGCATCTGCATTGGTTTCTAACAAATCGAAAGATTTTGCAAAAATTGATTCTTTGTTCGCAGCAAGTATCCCAGTATTAAAAAGTGATGCAAAGTCTTCGCACGTAAAAAAATACTTCCAGCACTTAATTATTAACAAATTTAATGAAGCGCCTGCAGAGGAGAAAGAAGACGCACGAACAATCGTTATTGAAGAATATATTGTATTGTCTGAATATGTAGGAACAGCTACTAAAAAGGCGATGGAAGCTGAGGATGAAAAAGAAGTGCAGCGTCAAAAAGGTGCTCAAGCATTCTTAGACAAATACTTCTTGAAGATTGCTCAAGATTGTGCAGTATTAGAAGGTGTATTTGAGAAAAAGCTGGCTAGCTTACCAACCGATAAGGACGCGAAGAAAAAGAAGGTTGAGAATTATCTGAATCTTTTAGATCAAAAGAATTGTCAGTCGACTGCAGTTTATGGTCAATTCGTAGACACTTTGATTAGTGTTGACCCTACAGCTTCGGCATACTATTTTGGTGGAAGCTATGCTTTAAAGAACGATAACATTTCTAAGGCAACAGATTATTTTGGAAAAGCGGTTGAATTAGAAGGTGAAGGTGAAAACAAAGACAAGTATTTATATAGCTTAGCAAGTACACAATACTCGCAAGGATCTTATAAATCTGCTTTTAGAACAGCGAAACAAGTAGAAGGAGAGTATAAAGGTGATGCACTATATATCTGTGCAAATTCAATTGCTGCAACAGCAAACAGCTGTGGTACATCAACACTAGAGCGTAAAGCAAACTTCTGGTTAGCGAATGATTATATCAATCGTGCCATTGCAGCAGGTAAAGAAGGTGTGAGCAGCAGTAAATATTTGAGCAGCGCACCGACAAGTACTGAGGCATTTGGAGAAGGTGTTTCGGCTGGAGCATCAATCAACTGCTCTTGTTGGGGAGAAAGCACAACAGCTCGATTTTAATAGAAAGCGTTGATTTTTAATCGGCCAAATAGCATAAAATTAATATACATTCCTGCCATTTTTATGGTGGGAATGTTTTTTTCATGTGAGAATGATTTAGAGACTATTACCACTGTAACGACAACGGATGATACACCTTCGGAGGTGGTTAATGAGATGCATACTTTATACTCAGACTCTGGCGTGGTAATCTATGAAATCATTGCACAACGGATGGAGAAATTTGAGGAACCAGAGGAGAAAACAATTTTTAAAGATGGATTTCAAGTCAATTTTTTCGGAGAAAAAGACTCTATAGTTTCAAGACTAACGGCAGAATATGCCGAAATTAGAGATAAGGAAAATCAAATCGTCGCCCGTAATAATGTTATCTTTACGAACTTTGAAAAAGAACAAACCCTGGAAACGGAGGAGTTATATTGGGACCAAGCAGCAAAACGAGTACGAACAGATAAGCAATTTCATATAATAGGAAAAGAGACAGAAGTATGGGGCTATGGCCTAAGTACTGATGAAAACTTCAGAGAATATGAAGCACATAAAGTTCGCGTTGAAAAACAAATTAATAATAACGACACCTTGCAATGAGCAGTTTAGCAAAAGTAAATTCGATTCTTGAAAAGTTCTGGTGGGCAATGACGGTTGCTACCTTTATTTTAGTCTTAGTAATGGCAATCATGCAAGGCTTTGATAAATGGGCTTTCTATTTCCTAGTTCCGGTATTAACCATTTTGATGGCTTTGATGCGCAGATTTATGCGTAAAAAGTTAGAGAAAAGTGAAGCTGAAAAAGCAAATCGCGAAGCTGAATCTAAGAAGTAGTTATTGCTTCGGGCGCGTCGCAAAGACCCGTCTGTTTTTACCATTTTCACCGTATAAAAAGAATCGGTTGTCGTCTATTTGATAACTCTGTCGTGGGCGTAATGTGAAGCTATTATTGCTATCCACAAAGACTCCTCTAGCCTGAATTCCGTCTGGGTTAATCCGCACATAGGAAATTTGGAATCGGCGATTATTGTACAAACTGCGGTAGCCAAAATAATCGGTGAGTTCTAGTTCATTGTTGCGGTCCGAATCATTAAAAAACAAATACATTGACATATCATTCTTCATTGCGGCAAAAGAGGAATAATAACCATAGTCATTAATGCTTTGTTGATACTTGGGGACCTTCTCTGTCCATAAATGATGACCATTGGCATCAAAATAAGCAACGATTATCGAGTTGTAATTATAGTTCTCGGTTGTGGTTGTAATATTTGTTCTAGGGTCATAATTACGCTCTGTAAAGTGGTAAAAATGCTCGCCCACGAGGAAATAAGAATCATCTGAAAGTAAAATGCAATCCCGCAAGAAGATGTCATCCAATTCTTTCATCTTTTCAGCTTTTTTAGGTTCTGCAAATTTCTGGTAAAATGCACGTTTGTATTTATAATAAGTAGAATTTACTACCGTCATTTCTGAAGATAGATGCAAGGTGAAAACACCATTGATCGAAGCCCGTCTGGTTTCGTTCATAAAACCATTGATGACTAATTCATGTTTAGAATTGAATTGCATTGAAATGCCATTTATCCATCGGTTTCGTATGCGGATATCAAACTCCTTCAATAATTTTTTATTAGGATCATAACCCCAAACAGCATATTTATGATTGAGTAAATCCGTATTGTCTTGTCGCGTAGATCCTTTGTCAAATCCATAATCACATAATAAATATACAGGCGCTTCTAACGAATAGTGTACCTGTTCTAATGTCATGTTTTGTAGAGAGACAGGGGACTTAACCGTATTTGACCAGCGGACATTTCCATTTCGTTCAATTGCTTTTAAACCAATGGACTGCTCGAAAATATTTTCGAATTGATTATGGGTGGCAATTAAGAATCCATCTTTTTCAATCGGTTCAGTTACTAAATACTTTTCATCAGACTCAAGTGTATCAATAATTTTTTCCTCAATAAGCTCGCCATATTCATTAAAAATTTCGATATAAATAAGCTGGTGAGAAGCCTTGAGTGCATTTAAAGTTGAAAAGAGAAAGATTTGATTGTCCTGAAAGAATATTTCATTTGGCTCATTGTAATAATTATCATCAATTACACGAAAAAGATCTTTAGAGTCAACCAAGGAAAGATCACCGATATGAAATCGTCTTAGATTTAATTCTTGCTTTTTTCTGTTGATCGCTATATAATCAACAGCAAATAGTGTTTGCGCATTCTGCCCTAAAAAACCAGAAAAATTACTTTTCCTTGGGGTGTTAAATATATCGCCTTTTTCTAAATCCCCTAATCCAATTGTTTTGCCTTGTCCGTATCCGAACAATACAAATAATAGCGTTATGGAAAAAAGGGCTAGTTTCATTTCAGGGTACGTTCTTTTAACGCAATAGCTCCATTTTTATTGGCTAATTGACCGCAGGCTGCATCTATGTCTTTACCGCGGCTGCGCCTCACATTAACAACCAGATTAAGTGATTCCAAAAAATTTGCAAACTGATCGACTTTTTGTTGATCGGCTTGCTCAAATAAACCGTCGTCAATTGGGTTATACTCGATGATATTAATTTTTACAGGTACATTTTTGCAAAAGTCAGCCAATTCGCGGGCATCTTTTAATGAGTCATTAAAGTCTTTGAAAATGATATACTCAAAAGTGACACGCGAGCCAGTTTGATCATAAAAATAGCGTAAAGCATCTGCTAAAACCTCCAAATTATTGGTGTCATTGATTTCCATGATTTCTGTTCGCTTGATATCGTTGGCAGCATGAAGCGATAAAGCCAAATTAAATTTCACCTCATCGTCTCCCATTTTCCGAATCATTTTAGCAATGCCTGCCGTTGATACCGTGATCCGCTTTGGCGAAATTCCAAGTCCAATTGGAGATGTGATTTTATCGATACCGGCGATCATCTGTTTGTAGTTCAATAAAGGCTCGCCCATACCCATGAAAACGATGTTGGATAAAGGTTGACCAAATTTCTTTTCTGATAAGGCCGTCAGCAACATCACCTGATCGTAAATTTCGCCGGGACTCAAGTTGCGCATCAATTTTAAACGTCCAGTTGCACAGAATTTACACGCTAAACTGCAGCCAACTTGAGAGGAGATGCAGGCCGTCACGCGATTAGTGGTTGGAATAAGAACGCCTTCAGTAACATGGCCGTCCCACGTTTTAAAAGCACATTTTACGGTGCCATCATTGCTGTGTTGTTCATCTGAAATATGAAGTCCATCAATAAAATAACGTTCATTCAAAAAATGCTGAACTTTGGTTGAAATATTGTGCATGTCACCGAATGTATGCGCACCATTTTTCCAAATC
>Ga0255773_10005072_pt1 | contig 10927 bp, 10 predicted proteins | sample 011ome_17_FD_179971 | JGI IMG/M metagenome (GOLD analysis project Ga0255773, IMG submission 179971) | Coastal salt marsh microbial communities from the Groves Creek Marsh, Skidaway Island, Georgia - 011502XT metaG (version 2) | ecosystem: Environmental > Aquatic > Marine > Intertidal zone >...
CAACTGAACTTCCAGTGGACATTAAATATGCGCCTCTATGATGATAAACAACTCCTTTGGGATTCCCAGTGGTTCCTGATGTGTAACTTAAAGATATAGCTTGCCATTCATCCTCAGGCATTTTCCATTCGTAATTTTCATCACCTGTATTTAAAAAATCTTCATACTCTAGATCACCAATTTTTTCTAATTTAGACTGATCTGCATGTTTGTCATTTATGTCAATGACTATAATTTTTTTATCAATTTTTTCTAAAGCTTTTTTAACTTCTGTATGAAGCTGTCTATCTACAACTAATACTTTGGCTTCACTATGATCTAAAATATAAGCAATAGTATTTGCATCTAGTCTAACATTGATTGTATTTAATACACCACCTGTCATTGGCACTGAATAATGCGCCTCAAAAATTTCAGGAGTGTTAAACGCTAAAAATGAAACTGTATCCCCTTTACTAATTCCAATTTTTGATAATGCACTCGCAAATTTTACTGCTCTTTTGTATATTTCAGACCAAGTATACTTTCTATCTTCATAAACAATTGCTTCGTAATTAGGATAAACATCTTTAGCTCTTTCCAAAAAAGTTAATGGTGTAAGAGGAATATGATTTGCTTTATTTTTATCTAAATTTGTATCGTAGCTACTCATGATTAATTAAATTTAAAATTCATTATATTTGAACTTCCTGATATTGCAGATTTATAATGAAATTCAGCTCTTGGTAAAACTTTATCAAAATAAAATTTTGCAGTATTGATTTTATCTTCATAGAATTCTTTATTAGACTCATAATCATTGAAACTTACTTCTAAAACCTTAATCCATGAATATGCAATTGATACATAGCCAAGTGTTTTTAAATAATCGTTTGCAGCAGCACTTACATCATCTTTTTCGATTTTAGTTTTATCTTCAATCCAGCCTGTAAACTTATGTAAAATATCTAAGTAATACATTAATTCCTTAGAATATGACTTCACTTTTTCATTTTTGCTATCACACTCACTTTTTATCATCTCTAAAAATTTTTGAATTATATTTCCATTTTTATTTGTAAGTTTTCTAAAAACTAGATCAGCTGCCTGAACTGAATTTGTTCCTTCATAGATTGGTGTAATTCTATTATCTCTATACAATTGTTCAATTCCTTGGTCTTTTGTGTATCCATATCCACCATGAATTTGCATAGCATCATTGGTTATTTCCATTGCTAAATCAGTGAATAATGATTTTACTACAGGGGTCATTAGAGAAACATAATCAGAAGCTTCCTGTTTAATTTTATCATCGGGATGATAAAGACTAACTTCTGTTTGTTGAGAAAGCCAAAAACATAAAGCTCTTTCTCCCTCAATTATAGATTTCATATTTAATAAAGACTTTCTAATATCTGCGTGCTCAATAATAAAATCTGCACCATTTGTAGATTTTGTATTATTTGTTTTTCCTTGTTTTCTCTCTTTAGCGTAAGTAAGAGAGTTTTGATAAGCAATCTCTGAAATACCTAAACCTTGAATACCAACAACAATTCTCTCTAAATTCATCATGGTAAACATTGCATTCAAACCTTTGTCCTTTGATCCAATCATATATCCTGTTGCCTCATCAAAATTTAAAACACATGTAGCCGATCCTTTAATACCCATTTTACTCTCAATTGATCCTGTCGATATTCCATTTCTTTGCCCTACTGTTCCATCATCATTAACAATAAATTTTGGAACTAAGAATAGACTTATGCCTTTTGTGCCTGCTGGTGAGTCTGTTGATCTTGCTAAAACTAAATGAATAATATTTTCAGTTAAATCATGATCTCCTGATGTAATAAATATTTTTTGCCCACTAATTTTATAAGTACCATTATCTTGTTTAACAGCTTTTGTTTTCAATAAACCTAAATCTGTTCCACAAACTGGTTCAGTTAAACACATGGTGCCACTCCATTTACCTTCAACTATTTTTGGTAAGTATTTTTGTTTAATTTCTTCTGGTGCATGATGATTAATACAATTGTAAGCACCAATACTTAATTCACTATATAATTTAAAAGATAAACTCGCTGACGACAGCATTTCATCAAAGAATGCACTAACTGTTTTTGGCATACCTTGGCCACCATACTTTGGATCACATGATAATGATGTCCAGCCATCTTCAATATATTTTTGGTAAGCTTCTTTATAGCCTGGAGGTGTTCTCACTACTCCATTTTCTAATACAGCGGGATTTTCATCTCCTATCTTTGCAAGAGGTAAAATTAAATTTTGGTTTATTTTGGCCGCTTCATCTAAGATATCTTTGACTAAATCTGTAGTAACCTCATCGTATTTTTTTAATTCATTGTAGTTTTTATTATCTCTTAATTTTTCAAATAGAAATAACATATCCTCTACTGGTGCAGTGTAACTTGGCATATATGAAGCTTAGAATAATTCTAGAATTATTGCAATTTTGAAATTATCGCATCACCCATTTCAGATGTTGATGCCTCTTTCATACCATCTGACAAAATATCCTTAGTTCTTAAACCGTCATTTAGAACATCTTGAACAGCTTTTTCTAAAGCACCGGCTTCATTGTCTAGATCTAACGAATATCTCAATGCCATTGCAAAACTTAATATTGATGCAATCGGATTTGCTAATCCTTTGCCAGCAATATCTGGTGCTGATCCATGAATAGGTTCATACATAGCTCGCATTTCACCATCTTTGTTTTTGGCTCCTAATGATGCCGACGGTAAAAGTCCTAATGATCCTGTAAGCATTGAAGCTTGATCGGATAACATATCACCAAATAAATTATCAGTTACAATTACATCGAATTGTTTTGGATTTCTTAAAAGCTGCATTGCACAATTGTCTGCTAGCATATGACTTAATTCGACATCCTTATATTCTTTATCATGTAGCTCTTGAACTTCTTCTTTCCAAAGCTGTCCTGCTTCCATAACATTTGATTTTTCACAAGAAGTAACTTTGTTTGATCTTTTTTTTGCTAAATCAAAAGCAACTCTTGCCACTCTAGTAATTTCGCTAGTTGTATATGTGTGTGTATTAATTCCTTTTCTTTCACCATTATCAATTGGTTTAATACCTCTTGGCTCACCAAAATATATTCCACCTGTTAATTCTCTTACTATCATTATGTCTAAGCCTGATACAATTTCAGGCTTTAATGTTGATGCGTCAACTAATTGTTCAAAACAAATTGCGGGTCTTAAATTAGCAAATAATTTTAATTCTTTTCTAAGTTTTAATAAGGCTCTTTCAGGTTTTTTTGAAAATTCTAAATTATCCCATTTAGGACCTCCAACTGCACCAAGCATAACCACTTCACTTTCTAGAGCTTTATAAAATACCTCATCAGTTATTGGTGTTCCATGTTTGTCATAAGAGCATCCCCCCGCAAGATCTTCATCTATCTCAAAATCTAACGATTTATTATCATTGAACCAATTAATAATTTTTTTTACTTCTCCAATTACCTCGGGTCCAATACCATCACCTGGTAATAAAAGTATTTTTCTTTTTTTTACTTTAATCATTAAAAATCCAAGGTTTTTTATTCTTTAAATTTGTTTCAAAGCTTTCAATTTTGTCTGCCTTTTTTAAAGATAGAGCAATATCATCTAGCCCTTCTAGCAAGCACTTCTTCTTGAATGGATCTACGTCAAACTTGATTTCATTATTTCCATAAACTATCTTTTCATCATTTAAATCAATTGAAATTTCTTCTTTTCTGTTTGCATATTCTGACAATTCTTTAATTTTATCTTCCTCTAAAATTATAGGTAAAATTCCATTTTTAAAACAATTGCTATAAAATATATCTGCATAACTAGAACTAATTACACAAGTTATTCCAAAATCTAATAGTGCCCAAGGAGCGTGCTCTCTAGAAGAGCCACATCCAAAATTTTTACCCGCTATTAGAATTTTTGACCCATTATATGGGTTTTGATTCAAAACAAAGTCACTTATTTCTTTGCCTTGATCATCATATCTCATTTCAAAAAATAAATTTTTTCCAAGTCCGGTTCTTTTTATTGTTTTTAAAAATTGTTTTGGAATTATCATATCTGTATCAATATTTACTATGGGTAAATATGCAGGTACGCTTTTTAATGTATTAAATTTTTGCATTAATTTTGATACTTCCTTACATCATCTAAACTTCCAGATATTGCTGCAGCAGCTGCCATACCAGGACTAACTAAGTGAGTTCTGCCACCTCTTCCCTGTCGACCTTCAAAATTTCTATTTGATGTAGAAGCACATCTTTCTTCAGGTTTTAACTTATCTGCATTCATTGCTAAACACATTGAACAACCCGGTTCTCTCCATTCAAAGCCAGAGTTAACAAAAATTTTATCCAATCCTTCTTGTTCAGCTTGCTCTTTTACCAAACCTGAACCCGGAACAACCATTGCATTTACATGTGATGATATTTTTTTATCCTTTAAAATTTTAGCTGCCTCTCTTAAATCCTCTATTCTGCCATTTGTGCAACTTCCAATAAATACCTTATCTATTTTGATATCTTTAGCTGCCATATCTGGTTTTAAACCCATGTATTTTAAAGCTCTTTCAATAGAGTTCTTTTTATCTTCATCGCTTTCACTTTGAGGATTTGGAACTTTATCATCAATCGTAATTACATCCTGAGGAGAAGTGCCCCAAGTAATCATTGGTAAAATTTCATTTGCATTTAAATTAAGCTCTTGATCAAAACTTGCATCCTCATCAGTTTTAAGTGTATTCCAATAATTTAAGGCTTTTTCCCAGTTATCACCTTGTGGAGACATTGGTTTACCTTTTAAGTAATTAAATATTTTTTCATCTGGAGCTATTAAGCCTGCTCTTGCTCCACCTTCTATTGTCATGTTGCAAATAGTCATTCTCTGTTCAACACTTAAAGATCTAATTAAGTCGCCAGCATATTCAATAACGGAACCAGTTCCTCCTGCTGTTCCAATTTTTCCAATTATTTGAAGTATTACATCTTTTGAAGTTACTCCTAGAGGTAATTGACCATTAACGTTTATTCTAAAATTTTTTGCTTTTTTTTGAACTAATGTTTGTGTTGCTAAAACATGCTCAACTTCTGACGTTCCAATACCAAACGCTAAAGAACCAAAGGCACCGTGTGTAGCTGTATGACTATCACCGCAAACTATTACAGTTCCAGGTTGAGTAAAACCTTGTTCAGGTCCAATTATATGAACTATACCTTGCCGTTTATCATCCATTCCAAAAAGTTGAACCCCAAATTCTTTACAGTTAGCTTCTAAAGTATCAACTTGTATTTTTGATTCCTCATCAGAAATTCCTTTTGATCTATCTGTCGTGGGCACATTATGGTCAGCTACAGCGAGAGTTAAGTTGGGATGTCTAACTTTTCTATTAGAATTTCTTAAACCTTCAAAAGCTTGGGGACTTGTTACTTCGTGAACTAAATGTCTATCTACAAATAATAATGCTGTTCCATCATCTTGTTGATCAACCAGGTGATCATTCCAAATTTTATCGTAAAGTGTAGTGGACATTGAAAAAAAAATTATTTTTTTTCTGAAGGGCTTTCTGATTTTGGTTCTTCTTTTGAAGCCTCTACTGCTGGAGCTTCCTCTTTAGGAGCTTCTGCTGCTGGTGCTGCTTCTACAGCTGGGGCTTCTTCTTTAGGAGCCTCTGCTGCTGGTGCAACATTTTCTTCTGTTACAGTTTCAGGTTTTACATCAATATCAATTCCAATCTTTTTTCTTATTTTTTCTGCAATTCTTGCCGATTTACCAGTTCTATCTCTTAAGTAGTAAAGTTTAGCTCTTCTAACTTTACCTGATCTAATTACTTTAATTGAGTCTATTAGTGTCCCATATAATGGAAAAGTTCTTTCAACACCTTCTCCAAAAGAAATTTTTCTAACTGTGAAAGAAGAGTTTAAATCTCTACTTTTTTTAGCAATACAGACACCTTCAAAATATTGAATTCTTTCTTTTTTACCTTCGGTAATTCTAACACCAACTTTAACCACATCTCCTGGATAAAAATCTGGAATTTTTTTCTCTGCAAGTATTTGCTTAACGTTATGTAGGTTTATTTCTTCAATTGTTTTCATATCAGTGTTTATTAATTTAATTTTTCTTATATTTTTCCCATAAATCTGGTCTTCGGTCGCGTGTTATAGCCTCAGATTGAGATAAACGCCAGTCTTTAATTTTGTTGTGATTCCCTGATAAAAGCACTTCTGGGACACTTTTTTCCTCCCAAATTTGAGGTTTTGTATACTGCGGATACTCCAATAAACCATTTTCAAAACTTTCATCAACTCTAGAGTTTTCATTGCCTAAAACACCAGGCAAAAGCCTTAATATACTATCAATTACAGCAAATGCTGCTGTCTCTCCCCCTGATAAAATATAGTCTCCAATACTTATCTCCTGTATGTTTCGAGTAGACAATACTCTTTCATCTACTCCTTCAAAGTGGCCACAAATTAAAGACACTGATTTCTCTTTGGATAATTCATGAGCATAATTTTGATCATATTTTTTACCTTTAGGTGATAAATAAATTATTTTTTCACCTTCTGCTTTATTTTGATCTAAAGATTTTGCTAGGACATCTGGTTTTAAAAGCATTCCAGAACCTCCGCCATAGGGCGTATCGTCAACTGTTTTATGTTTATCTTCAGCTGCATCTCTTATGTTTACAATATTCAAATTCCATAACTTTTTAGACAAAGCTTTTCCATATAGTCCTTTTGACAAAGGCCCAGGAAAAAATTCTGGATAAAGTGTAAACACTTGAGCTTGCCACATAAATAATATTTAAATTATTTCTGTTCCTCTTTAGGAGCTTCTGCTGCTGGTGCTGCCTCTGCTGCTGCTGGAGCTTCCTCTTTAGGGGCTTCTGCTGCTGGTGCTGCCTCTGCTGCTGCTGGAGCTTCCTCTTTAGGGGCTTCTGCTGCTGGTGCTGCCTCTGCTGCTGCTGGAGCTTCCTCTTTAGGGGCTGCTGCTGCTGGAGCTTCCTCTTTAGGGGCTTCTGCTGCTGGTGCTGCTTTAGTTTCTTCACCGTCTTTTTTTCGTTCTTTTTTTGGAACTGCTTTTTTAGGATTATTACCATTTGCAGGCATTGGTATTAATTCATTTTCACCTAAAATTCTTGCTACTCTAGTTGTTGGCTGAGCACCTTGACCTAACCAGTACTTAATTCTTTCAGCTTCAAGACCAACTCTTTCTTTTTTATCTTTAGGCAAAAGAGGATTAAAAAATCCTACTTTCTCTATAAATCTTCCATCTCTTGCAAAACGACTATCTGCTACTACAACTTTGTAAACAGGACGTTTTTTAGTTCCACCTCTTGATAATCTTAATTTTAACATTTGTTCTCCTTTTTATTATTTTAATTGATTAAATAGCTCTGGCGGTATTCCTTTATCAGACATACCTTTCAGATTTCCTTTTGACATCTTCTTCATCATTTCAGACATCATTTTAAATTGCTTAAGCAATTTATTGATAGTGGCTGGATCTGTGCCAGAGCCATTAGCAATTCTTTTCTTTCTAGAACCATCAATTAGTTTTGGGTTCTCTCTTTCTCTCTTAGTCATCGACAAAATAATAGCCTCATTTTTAGTAATAATACTCTCATCAATCCCAGCTGAATCCATCTGAGATTTAATTTTTGAAACTCCTGGCATAAATGACATTATGCCTTCGATACCACCCATTTTTTTCATTTGTCTCAACTGAGTTAAATAATCTTGCATAGAAAATTGTCCTTTTTTTAAATTTTCCTCTGCTTTTTTAATATTCTCTTCACCTAAATCTTGTGCAGCTTTTTCAACAAGAGATACGATATCTCCCATTCCAAGGATTCTATTTGCAATTCTATCAGGGTGAAAAACTTCAAGATTATCTATTTTCTCACCAATACCTAAAAATTTAATTGGAACATCCGAAACATACTTCATACTTACAGCTGCCCCACCTCTTGCATCCCCGTCTGCTCTAGTTAAAATTATTCCTGATAGATTGACAGTATTCTTAAATTCCTTTGCAACAGAGGCTGCAACTTGTCCTGTTAATGAATCTGCAACTAAAAAGGTTTCTGTAGGATTTACAACACTTTCTATTTGTTTTATTTCACTCATCATTTGTAAATCAATTTGAGTTCTTCCAGCAGTATCAAATAAAATTATCTCAGCCCCATTTAAGTTAGCTGCACTAATTGCTCTTTGGCATATGTCTGTCGGTTGTTGACCCTCTATTATTGGTAGTGTTAAAATATTGTTCTGTTCTCCAAGAGATCTTAATTGTTCTTGTGCGGCAGGTCTGTAAATATCAAGACTAACCATCATTACTTTTTTCTTTTTATTGATTTCTAAGTATTTAGCTAATTTTGCAGTAGTTGTTGTTTTTCCAGATCCTTGAAGTCCAACAAGCATCATCGGTACTGGAGGAACAGCATTAAGGTTTATTTCATTGTTCGTTTCGCCTAGCAAATTTACTAACTCGTCATAAACAATTTTTACAACCATGTCTCCAGGAGAGGTTGATCTTATAATTTCTTGTCCTAGAACTTTTGGTTTAACATTTTCTATAAAATCCTTTGCAACCTCTAAGGTAACATCAGCCTCTAATAAAGCCTGTCTGATGCCCCTTAAGCCTTCATCAACTTGAGCTTCATCAAGTGAAGGAGCTTTTTTTAAAGAAGAAAAAATTTCTTCGAATTTATTTGTTAAGTTTTCAAACATAATTATTACGCACAGCAGTTTTGCACTAGTGGGCGAATATCGCTGACTAGTGTTGATCTCTTTGTTTCCAAAGACACCACAAATTTAACGTTTTTGTGGAAACGAAAACAACCTATATTAGAGGTTCAAAAAGTCAATAAATAAGTTAAAAATCTGTATATGGAAATTAAAGCATTTAAAATGGATGGTTTAGGCAATGATTTTGTCATTATCGATCAGAGAGATCATGACTATCAGTTAAATCAAGAACAAATTATCAAAATATGTGATCGAAATTTTATTGGATGTGATCAACTAATTTTCATTAAAAGAAAAGATCAAAAAAATATTAAATTAGAATTTTATAATTCTGATGGAAGTGTTTCTGGCGCCTGTGGAAATGGGACAAGATGTGTTGCCGATTTATTGTCTAAAAAAAATAATGATAAAGAAATAGTGCTTTGGACATCAAGCGGACCACTAAAATCAAAAATTTTAGGTAATAATTTAGTAGAAACCGAAATTGGTATTCCAAAAACTCAATGGAATGAAATTCCATTAAGCAAAGATCTAAATACTAAAAATTTAGATATTAAAATTTTAGATAAAAATAATACTGAATTTATTGGAGGTACTGCAATTAATGTTGGTAATCCCCATATAATATTTTTTGTAAATGATATTGAAGTTTATGATTTAAAAAAAATTGGACCTCAGATAGAAAATCATGAGTATTTTCCTGAAAAATGTAATGTAACTCTTGCAAAAGTTATTAATCAAAATTTAATTAAAGTTAGAGTTTGGGAAAGAGGCGCTGGATTAACTAAGGCCTGTGGAACAGCAGCATGCGCTACTGCTGTAGCTTCAAATATTAATGGTTTAACGGATAAGAAAGTTGATATTGAGTTTGCACTGGGCAAATTAACCATATCAATTGATGAAAAAAATAGTATTCACATGAAAGGGCCTGTCTCAGATATCAAAAATATTGAGATTAATTTTTAATGGGTATTTTTGATAAATTTAAATCTGGTTTTAAGAAAAGTGCTTCTGCCTTTACCAATGGATTAAGGGATATAGTTGTTAAAAAAGAAATTGATGACAAAACTTTAGATAGAATTGAAGAATATTTAATCCAATCTGATGTAGGAGTTGTTGCTGCATCAGAAATTAAAGAAATTATTTCTGATAGTAAAATTGATCCTAAAAAAGATATTGCCGATGAAATAACTATAATCTTAAAAGAATATATAATTTCTTTAATGAAACCTCTTGAAAATGATCATTTTTTTAAAAAGAAAGAAAAAATTAATGCAACATTAGTTTCAGGCGTAAATGGCGTAGGTAAAACTACTACCATTGGTAAAATTGGAAAAATATTAAAAGCAAATGGAAACAAAGTTATGTTTGCAGCATCCGACACCTTTAGAGCAGCTGCGATTGAACAATTAGATAATTGGGCCAAAAAAATCGATGTTCAGATTACAAAATCTGTTCAAAATTCTGATCCAGCTTCAGTTGCTTATAAAGCTATAGAAGAAGCGATTAAAAATGATTTTGATCAAGTGCTGATTGATACAGCTGGAAGATTACAAAATAAAAAAAATTTAATGGAGGAATATAAAAAAATTGCAAATGTTACAAAAAAACTAGATGCTGAAGCTCCTCATGATGTAATTTTAGTTTTAGATGCAACCTCAGGCCAAAATGTAATTAATCAAGTTGAAGAATTTAATAAAATTATTCCAATCACAGGAATTATAATGACAAAATTAGATGGCACTGCAAAAGGAGGTATTCTTTTAGCGGTAGCGAAGAAATATAAGCTACCAATTATAGCTTTGGGTCTTGGTGAAAAAGAAGATGATCTTCAAATATTTGATGCTGAAAAATTCGCCGATGCCTTTACCCAAATTAATTAATTAAAGTGCTTGATATTAAAGGTTTATAGAAGCTACATTTATAATTCTCTTTAAAATTATCATGTCCACAATTTTTAGCAATTGAAGAGATGATAAAATCAAATTTTCCATTTTTAGGATAAAGTTCTAATTTCTTTTTATCAATATCAAATTTAAAATTAGCATTTAAACTTTTAACAGCACTAATCATCACTAAAGTTTTATTATCCTTTAATAAATAATACGCAAAATCATCTGGAAAAACTGGAAAGTCATATTCTTCAAGAAA
>Ga0255773_10005079_pt1 | contig 10916 bp, 10 predicted proteins | sample 011ome_17_FD_179971 | JGI IMG/M metagenome (GOLD analysis project Ga0255773, IMG submission 179971) | Coastal salt marsh microbial communities from the Groves Creek Marsh, Skidaway Island, Georgia - 011502XT metaG (version 2) | ecosystem: Environmental > Aquatic > Marine > Intertidal zone >...
AACACCGAGAGCCACGATTTCTTTTTTTAGTCTTACCTTCATTCGATAAAAAGGATTTTCTTTTGACCATGACTCCTTATGCTCTAAGTTTTTAAAAAGCCCATTAAATAGAGCATTATTTTTTATATAGTCGTGAAATAAAGCAACACTCTCCTTATTACCTGCTATGGTGCCGTTAATGCCTTCTGTTGCAAGCAAAATCGTTCCCTTAAGGTGTTGTTTTTGGCAAAACTCTAGGATAGGTTTTTGCAACTCTACATATTGTTCATTTTTAGCAAAATGATAAAAAGCTGTGACCAAATAATTAGACATCAAAGTACGTTTATTTATAAGCTTAAAAATGTTATTTTAACGCTTTTTTAAATGTTATTAAGTGATTTGGAGGACATAAATGGCAATTGAACAAACATTATCGATTATTAAGCCGGATGCGGTTAAAAAGAATGTGATTGGCGAGATTTATTCACGCTTTGAGAAAGCTGGCTTAAAAATAGTCCATGCTCAGATGATTGAATTAACTAAAGAGGAAGCTGAAGGTTTTTATGCCGTGCATAAAGATCGACCTTTCTTCAATGATCTTGTTGAATTTATGACGTCAGGCCGTGTCATGATTCAAGTTTTAGAAGGTGAAAATGCGGTGGCACTCAATCGTCAACTTATGGGCGCAACTAATCCTAAAGAGGCCGATAAAGGCACTATTCGAGCTGATTTTGCTGAGAGTATTGATGCGAATGCGGTACATGGTTCAGACTCACTTGAAAATGCTAAAATTGAGATAGATTATTTCTTTGGTTAATTTTTTTGCAAAATCTACTTGATTTTAATCACCAAGAATTGACCGAGTTTGTTGCTAAATTCGGTCATAAACCTTTTCGCGCTAATCAACTCTTACGTTGGATTTATAAAGATGGAGAACAATCTTTTGACAAGATGTCTGATATTGCGAAGGATTTTAGAGAAACATTAAATTCTAATGCTCAGATTTCACTTCCTGAAATTAAGTTAGATCATACGTCTCAAGACGGTACTCGGAAATGGTTACTAAACGTAGGTGAATCTAATCTTATTGAAATGGTTTTTATTCCAGAAACCTCACGAGGCACCTTATGTGTTTCCTCTCAAGTTGGGTGCGCCCTTGAGTGCACCTTTTGCTCAACAGGGCGGCAAGGTTTTAATCGAAATTTAACGTCATCTGAAATTATAGGTCAATTATGGTTAGCCAATAAGTTAATTGATAAAAAGAATGATAATAGTGAACAAAAAAGTGTGACGAATGTGGTGATGATGGGTATGGGAGAGCCTTTAACGAATTATAAACATGTAGTTCATGCTCTTGAGATGATGCTTGATGATAAGGTTTATGGACTCAGCAGAAGGCGAGTCACCCTATCCACCAGCGGACTTGTTCCTGCCATTGATCAGCTTAGAGAGGATTGCCCGGTCTCTTTAGCTATCTCTTTACATGCATCGAATGATGAGCTTAGGGATGAGATTGTCCCTATTAATAAAAAATACCCCATTAAAAGTTTAATGAAATCATGCATACGATATATTGAAAAAGCACCGAGGGACTTTATTACTTTTGAATATGTAATGCTAAGAGGCGTAAATGATTCAGTAGAGCAAGCAAAAGAGTTAATAAGAATTACACACAATGTTCCATGTAAATTTAATTTAATCCCGTTCAACCCTTTTCCAAACAGTGGTTATGAGTGCTCTTCAAGGCCTACTATTCAAGCATTTCAAAAAGTTTTAATGGATGCAGGCGTTGTGACCACTATTAGAAAAACCAGAGGAGATGATATTGATGCCGCATGTGGTCAATTGGTAGGTAAGGTCCTCGATAAAACAAAAAGAACGATGAAGATTAACCCTATATGATTAAAAGAAACACATACCAGGTTCAGGTTGGAAAGATATTTGTCGGTGGCGGCGCACCCATTGCTATTCAGTCAATGACAAATACGGACACAGCTGATAAAACCAAAACGGTTAATCAGATCCTTGATCTTTGGAAAGCGGGTTCTGAGATCGTTAGAATCACTGTCAATAACGAGGAGTCGGCAAAAGAAGTTGAGAATATAAAAAAATCACTCTTGGATCAAGGCTGCGATGTTCCTTTGGTGGGTGATTTTCATTTTAACGGGCATAAATTACTAACTAAGTATCCAAAGTGTGCAGAGCTTTTGGATAAATATCGAATTAATCCAGGCAATGTAGGGAAGGGATCAAAGCGGGATGATCAATTCTCAACCATGATTAAAATTGCCATAGATCATAATAAGCCTGTGAGAATTGGAGTTAATTGGGGTAGTCTTGATCAAGATTTATTAAAAAAATTAATGGATATGAATGCTGGAAAGAAAAATCCAGATTCGGCAGATATTGTTATGCAGAATGCCCTTATCACATCCGTGATTGATAGTGCAAAATTGGCTGAAGATATTGGTTTAGATAAGAATAAAATTATTGTTTCATGCAAGGTAAGTGAGGTCCAAGATCTAATCAATATTTATACAAAATTATCCAAATTATGCAGTTATCCTTTACATCTAGGTTTAACAGAGGCTGGGATGGGAACTAAAGGTATTGTGTCATCAGCTGTTTCCATTGGCCATCTATTGCAAACTGGCATTGGTGATACCATACGTGTTTCATTAACACCAGAGCCTAATGGTGACCGTACTGAAGAGGTGAAAGTTTCGCAGCAAATTCTCCAGTCACTTGGCTTAAGATCATTTAAACCCTCTGTAATTGCATGTCCAGGGTGCGGAAGAACAACATCAACTTATTTTCAAGAACTAGCGAATGAAATACAGTTTTTTTTAAATGATTCAATGCATAGTTGGAAAAGCCAGTTTGAGGGTGTTGAAGAGATGAAAGTGGCTGTTATGGGTTGCGTTGTTAATGGTCCTGGAGAGTCAAAAATGGCAAATTTAGGTATTAGCTTGCCAGGTACAGGAGAGATTCCAGTAGCTCCAGTCTATGAAGATGGTAAAAAAACAGTCACCCTTAAAGGTGATACCATTGCGATTGAATTTAAACGAATTATTGAGTCCTATATCATCAAAAATTATAAGAAAAAAAATGTCTAAACAATTTCAATCAATTAAAGGTTTCTATGATATTCCTCCTGATAGGCAAAAATTATTCCGCCATTTTGAGGATATTGCATTAAATGTTTTTGATTCATATGCTTATGAGGAAATTGGCTTACCTATCGTTGAACCGACTGGGCTTTTTATTGACAGCGTTGGATCATTCACGGATATTGTTGAAAAAGAAATGTACAGCTGGGTTGATCACCTAAATAACGACAAGCTTACGTTAAGACCTGAAGGAACAGCTGGCTGTGTAAGGGCAGTGATTCAAAATTCTTTGACTTATAATGGCCCTGCAAAATTATTCTATCGAGGCCCTATGTTTAGACATGAAAATGTTCAAAAGGGAAGACAAAGGCAGTTTACACAACTAGGTGCAGAGTCATTTGGTATTGAGAATCCCATTGCGGATGCTGAACAAATAATTATGCTGAGCCGTCTTTGGGATAACCTTGGACTTAAGAATATTAAATTAGTCATAAATTCGATTGGCGACAAAGATTGCAGGCAAAAGCATAGACATGAATTAATTGAATATTTCAAAAAAAATAGTGCGTTGTTGGATGAGGATTCAAAAAGACGTTTAAATGATAATCCTCTCAGAATCCTTGATAGTAAAAATCCTCAAATGCAAGATATGTTAAATGGCGCACCCAAAATAATGGAGTATTTAAATGAAGGTGCCTTGAATCATTTTAATGAATTAAAAAGATTACTTGATGAAAATCAAGTTAAATATGAGGTAAATTCAAGGCTGGTTAGAGGTTTAGATTACTACAACCGAACAGTTTTTGAATGGATTTCAAATGATTTAGGTAGTCAAGGCACCATTGCTGGTGGGGGAAGGTATGATTATTTAATTGAAAATTTAGGGGGTAAGCCAACATTTGCTTGTGGCTATGCCATTGGTGTTGAGCGTATTGTTTTGTTATTAGAAAAGTTAGAAAACCCTCAATCTTTTTATAATCCTGACATATACATTGTCTGCCAGGGCCATGGTACACAACACTATGCTATCAATATCGCTGAAAAATTAAGGGCTGATGATTATAAGGTTTCTATGAATTTAGAAAACAGTAGTTTTAAGTCACAATTTAAAAAAGCGGATAAATCCAATGCAAAGATAGCCCTTATTATTGGTGAAGATGAATTAAAAAATAATATCATTCAAATTAAACTTATGCGAAATCAAGGGTCTCAAGAGAGTGTTGGTGTTGATGATTTATTGCATCACGTAAGAGATATATTTAAAAATTGAAAAAAATAATACTTAGAATCAATAACTTAAGTATCTTTCCTAAGATAAATCCAGATCTTAAGTTAGTTAAAAATATTTCACTTGATCTTCCTGAAGGTAAAACTACATGTATTGTCGGTGAATCAGGTAGCGGCAAAAGTTTAACAGCGCTTTCGATCATTAAATTATTATCATCTCAGCTAGACTTAACTGGAGATATTTTTTTCAAGAATAAAAATCTTAGTACTATCTCAAGCAATGTGATGAGGTCCATGCGAGGTAAAGAAATATCTATGATTTTTCAGGAACCTATGACCTCTCTTAATCCTGTTTTAACCATTGGATTTCAAATTGAAGAATCTATTTTAGTACACAACAAATTATCTAAAAATCAATCCAGAAAACGTACCGAGGATTTACTAGAGCTTGTGGGTATTGACCCTGATAGGTACAACAGCTTTCCAGATGAATTATCAGGCGGACAAAGACAAAGGGTGATGATTGCAATGGCAATGTCTTGTGATCCTTCACTATTAATTGCAGATGAGCCTACAACGGCTTTAGATGTGACCGTTCAGGCACAGGTTCTTAAATTATTAAATTCCTTAAAGCAAAAAAAACAGATGACAATGTTATTTATTACCCATGATTTTGGTGTTGTAAATGATATAGCTGATGAGGTCATAGTCATGTTTAAGGGTAATATCGTTGAGCAAGGGTCGGTTGCTAAAGTATTAAAAAACCCAAAGCACCCCTACACCAAAGCATTGATGAGATGTGTACCAGATATTCATGGAAGAAAAAAAATCCAGCCCATTGATTATAGGAAATTAGAAAAGGAAATGGCATCCCTATGAGCACTATTCTAACGGCCAATAATTTAACTAAGCAATACTTTCAGACTCGGGGTTTTTTTTCAAGAGTGGATAAGACCATTAATGCTTTAGATAATATTAGTATTCAAATTGAAGCAGGGAAGACTATGGCTATTGTGGGTGAGTCAGGTAGTGGTAAATCAACTCTTGCTAAGGCACTTATCAGGTTAATTAATATTGATAGCGGAGATATATTTTTTAAAAATAAAAAGATTAGCGATCTTAGCTCTAAAGAGATGATGATTTTCAGAAAAGATATCCAGATGATTTTTCAAGATCCTTATGCATCCCTTAATCCCCGCTTTAAAGTCAAAGATATTCTTGCAGAGCCATTAATAATTAATAAAATTGGTAATAAATTACAAAGAAGTAAAAAAATAAATTCAATGATTGAAAAAGTTGGATTAACTAGTGGTGATCTAGAAAAATACCCTCATCAATTCTCTGGAGGTCAAAGACAAAGAATTGGAATCGCTAGGGCTTTAATTCTTGAGCCTAAAATTATTATTTGTGATGAGCCGGTGTCTGCACTTGATGTGTCAATACAGGCTCAAATTTTAAATTTACTAAAAAAATTACAAAAAGAGTTTTCTTTAACCCTTTTATTTATTACTCATGATCTGCGAGTGGTAAGACAAATTTCAGACTCAATTTATGTTATGCGATCAGGAAAGCTAATGGAGGAAGGTAAAACTGATATAATCTTCCAAAATCCTAAACATGAGTACACAAAAATGCTCCTAAATTCAATTCCAGGAAATATTAAAAGGTAAAAAAATGGCATTAGATTTAAATGAAGATAAAGATTTAAACGAGAAAGTATCAGATTTTTTCTCAAAGAATAAAAAAAATATTATTTTATATTCCATAATATTTTTAGTATTTTATTTTGCATCAACTTTTTATATGAGCCAGGGTGAAAAAAAATATTTTTTGGCTTCTGACCTGTATCAAAAGATTCAGCTAGCTAACGAGATAACTGATGCTGAGGGATTAGCTAATGAATTAAAAGAAAAATACGCTAGTACTGCCTATGCTTCAAGGGCTAGTATTTATCTTGGCAATATTTATTTTAAAAATAAAGATTTCTCTAAAGCGAAAGAATCTTACAAATGGGCTTCAGACAATGCTCGTGAAACTTCTATTGGTTCATTGGCTAATTATCAACTTGGTGTAATGCTTTTTTCACAAAAAGATTTTGATAATGCAATGCTTGCCGCAAATTCAATCAAAGATAATGGTTTTATAGGACTTAAGAACAATCTTTTAGGCGACTTATTCAGCTCTCTTGGAAAGCTTGAGGATGCAAGAAAGTCTTACCAAACTGCTTATGAATTCTATAAAGACAAGAATGATCTTGCAAAGGTTGTTAAGATAAAAATTGATTCCATTAGTCAAAATTAGTTTTGTATTAACTTTATTTTTTTTTCTATGTTCTTGTTTGGGTCCTGTTAAAGAATTAAAGTATCAGATAGAAGATTCCTTGGAAGATTCCGCTTCCTTTGAAGATAACCCAACTCCTTTAGTTGATTTAGATAATAAATTTGACATATTGGCTCAATCAAAATTATCTTTATCTGGTGACAGTAAGAGAAATTTTAAATTAGCTTTTAGTGATGATAAAGTTTTTTATGCATCTGAAGATGGTTTAGTTTCATGTTTAAACATCATCAATAATGAGATCCTATGGGACTTTCGTCATCAAGAAAAAATATTAGCTGGCCTGACTGCTGATTCAAAGAATATTTATTTTGTTGATTATGAGGGTTATTTAAATGCATTATCAATTAAAGGCTTTTTAGAATGGAGGTCATTTGTTGGAGAAGTTTTCGCACCACCATTAGTGTCTGGCGACTCAGTGATCATTAGAAGTTCAAGTAATCGTTTTATATCACTAAATACTATTGATGGGCAAGAATTGTGGAGCTACCAATTACCAATACCTACTTTATCAATTCGCTCATGGGGAGAGATGAGCCTTAAGGATAATGTTTTATATTCTGGCATTAGTTCTGGCAAAATTATTGCTCTAAATGTTTCTGATGGCACACTTATTTGGGAGGGTACTTATAGTCAACCTAAAGGATCTTCTGAGATTGAAAGATCAAATGACACAACAAGCAAGCCTGTTGTGGATGACTCTATAGTCTATATTGTTGCTAGCTCAGGTAATGTTGCAGCTTTATCCAGAGCTGATGGAGGTGTTTTGTGGGCAAGACCATTATCTAGTTTTGTTGGTATGGGAACCGATAATGAAATGCTATATATTACGCATAACTCTGGATCAATATATGCAGTCGATAAAGAATCAAACAAAGTTAAATGGCGTAATTCAGATTTTTTAGGAAGGGATGTTTCTAAACCTTTATTCTATAAAAACAATGTCATTATTAGCGATTACGAAGGATATTTACATTTCTTAGATAATAAGACTGGACAAGCTCTTGCAAGAATAAAGGTATCAAGCAGCATATTACTAGAACCTATAGTTATTCAAGATAGTGAAAATTTGGTAATTTGTTCAATTACCGGAGATATCATGATAATTGCTATTAATTCAATTGAATATAAGGCCAAAGTAAAAAATGAGGCTGATGAAAAAACTAATTTAAATGATGATATAAATGATGAAGAAAAGATTCAAGCAAAATCAGCTCAAGATGATGAGTCAATTATTGATACCTTAATTTTTTGGGATTAAATAATGCGAACAGCAGTTATTGTTGGCCGACCTAATGTTGGAAAATCAAGTTTGTTTAATGCGCTAACTAAAACAAGAGATGCTTTGGTTGCAGATACACCTGGTCTTACTAGGGATAGACATTACGCCAAGATAAAAATCAATAATTCATTTTTTAATGTTGTTGATACCGGCGGACTTGAGCCAAATAATAATTTAGAAATTAATAAGAAAATGAGCGAACAATCTCAATGGGCTATTGATGAGAGTGATGTTATTTTGTTCATTGTTGATGGAAGAGAGGGTCTTACGAGTGACGATGAAATCATCGCAAGTAACCTTAGAAAAAAAAACAAACCGACTTTATTAATCATCAATAAATCTGAAGGGAAATCTGAAAATTACCTACTTTCTGAATTTGCATCATTAGGACAAAAAAATATTATTTGTATTTCGGTTAGTCATAGAGAAGGAATAAGTTTGATTTATGATTTTTTACAACCCTTTTCAGATTACACGGTGGACGATGAAAAAATTAATGAAGAAATCATCAAGTTATCAATTTTGGGGAAACCCAATGTTGGTAAATCAACACTCATTAATTCAATTATTGGTGAAGATAGACTGATTTCGCAAGATGAACCAGGAACAACAAGAGATTCTATAACTGTAGATTTTGAAATAAATGGAAAGAGGTTTAAATTAACTGATACAGCTGGAATTAGAAAAAAAGGTAAAGTAACAGATGTAATAGAAAAATTTTCAATACTTAAATCACTTCTTAATATTGATAAGGCTGATGCATGCATTTTGGTTATTGATGCACTTTCTGGCCTTACAAGTCAGGACCTACAAATTTTTGGCTATGTAATTGAATCTGGTAAGCCCTTGGTAATCGCTATCAATAAATGGGATGCACTAGATTCATATAAAAAAGATATATTAAAAAAAGAGATTGATAAAAAAATTGGATTATTAAGCAATTTTGAAATAATACATATTTCAGCATTAAAAAAAATTGGTATTAAAAGATTATTAGAACTCTCTCTTGAGGCTTTTGATTCCTCTAAAACTAAAATGACAACACCAGTTCTTAATTCATTATTAAAAGAGCTTGTAATTTCACATCAGCCCCCAATTTTTAAAGGAATCAGACCTAAGTTAAAATTTGCTCATCAGGGTGATTCTGTGCCTCCAACTATCATTATTCATGGAAATCATCTTTCTGGATTGAGGCAAGATTATATTAAGTACCTAGAGTCATCGTTTATTAAATTTTTTAATTTAAGGGGTACTAGTCTTAGAATACAATTAAATGAGGCGGACAATCCTTTTGAAAAAAATGGGATTAAGGTTAAGAAAACTGGATTAGTTACAAGAAGGCGTCAAATAAATAAAAAAAGGGAAGAAATTAAAAAAAAGAATAAGGTTTAGTCAAATACATCCCAAAACTTCCACCAGTTTTTATCTTCATCTTTTCTTTCATTAAGCTTTTTTGTACTTTTAGGAAAATTTAAATCGAGCACTCTTTTCGTGTCATCAGCAAGATCATTTATGCCAAGTTGTCTATAGGCACTAATTTTGATTACTAACGCTTCCTCTTGATGGGACGATTCAGGATAATTTTCGATAACATATTTTGCTCGATTAAGTGCCGCTAAATAAGCTTTTTTTCTCATATAGAATCGAGCGACATATAATTCTCTTTCAGAAATTTTATTCATAAGATAGACCATTCTATTTGCAGCATCATCGTAGTATTGGCTATTAGGGTATAAATCTGTCATGACCTTTAATGCTTGAAAGCTTTTTTCAAGCATAGATAAATCACGGTCACTAATATCTTGCATTGTTATTTCTTTGAATATATTTACGTCTCTAAATAATACAACCCCTTTAAGATAATAAGCATAGTCCATGGCTGGATGGTTAGGATACGAGATAATAAATTTATCCAGCATCGCTATTGCTTCCTCTTCCCTATAAAACTGTTTATATGCATAAGCCAAATTTAATTTAAATTGAGGAGCTAATTTAGAGTTAGGATATTTTTGCTCCGCTCTTTCATAAATAGTAATAGCTCTTTGCCAATCTTTTGCAAATTCTGCAGTTTGAGCTTTTTCAAGCACTTCATAGTCAGTCAAACCTGAAGTTTCATCAATTTCTGTTGGCTCACCGAAAATTGCGCATGAGGAAAGTAAAATTGTTATTATGAGAGTGGTAATACGATTAAGAAAAAAATTATTCATGGCGAAAATTATACCTCATGGCTCAAAACAAAGTTGAATTAATAGTGCCTGATTCTTTATTTGGAAATAGGGCAGATCATATAGTATCAATGCTTCTCAAGGATATTTCTAGATCGAGGGTTAAGCAATGGATTGAGAAAGGTTTTGTATTAATTAATGATAAACCTATTACTCCAAAGCAAAAATTATTTACAGGTGAAAAAATTATAGTTTTTATTCAGCAAGACGATAGAGAGCTACAATTTGAACCAGAAAATGTTGAGTTAGATATCATTTTTTCTGATGATGACATTGCCGTTCTTAATAAACCGTCTGGTCTTGTTGTTCATCCGGCTGATGGGAATTGGACTGGAACGCTCCTAAATCGAATTCTATATCATTTTCCAGAAAATAAATCTCTTCCAAGAGCAGGTATTGTTCACAGATTGGATAAAGATACCTCAGGTCTCTTAGTTATTGCATTAAATGAATCGTCACAGCTTAAACTTATCAAACAATTACAAGAAAAAAAAGTTTACCGTGAATATAGAGCCATTGTTTGGGGTAATTTAAGTATACCTGGATCAATCAATGAGCCAATTGGCAGACATCCAAAAAATAGAGTCAAAATGAGCGTTAATAAGATTAATGGAAAAACTGCAGTTACTAATTATGAGCCAATTGAAAATTTTCACTATCATACCTATGTAAAATGTATTTTAGAAACTGGTAGAACTCATCAAATAAGAGTGCACATGCAACATATTGGAAAACCAATTGTTGGAGATCCAATAT
>Ga0255773_10005102_pt1 | contig 10881 bp, 24 predicted proteins | sample 011ome_17_FD_179971 | JGI IMG/M metagenome (GOLD analysis project Ga0255773, IMG submission 179971) | Coastal salt marsh microbial communities from the Groves Creek Marsh, Skidaway Island, Georgia - 011502XT metaG (version 2) | ecosystem: Environmental > Aquatic > Marine > Intertidal zone >...
TTCCAGTAGCTGCATCTAAATTTAATGGAACACTACTTCCTACTTTAGCTCCAGCTGCCAAGGTGTAAGTATCACCAGTAGCTGTAGAGTTAATTGTGAACCCTCCAGAAGCTACGGAACTAAATTGAATTTCGTTACCCGCCGTAATAACAACAGGGTCTGTATCTCCTCCTGAACCTGTCAAGGTTAAGGTCGCTGCACTAGCTCCTCCAGTTACAGGTAGTGTATAAGTGTTTACATTGTCAGTAGCTGAAATGGTAAACCCATTACCAGCGCCGTCATCGGTAAGTTGAATATTGTTTCCAGCTGTAAATGTAATTACATCTGTTGTTGCGTCTGAACCAGTAAGAGTTAAGGTTTCATTTAATCCTGACTGAGCGGTAGCAACACTATAAGTGGTGTTAGCTGTAACTAACCCAATAGGTATTTGAATATTATCAGTAGACTTGTATCCTACTATATAATCTATGTCTGATACTGTTGCTCCTACCGTAAATTGTGAAAATTTTACTGCCATTTTGTTTTTATTAAGGTGCCTCTGTTATTAAATCTTGACTGGTAAGCTCACTCACCATTTGTAATCCTGTTTCAGTTATTATATCTTTTCCTCCATATGGTGGCGTATTGCCCAGCTCATTGATTCCAATATAATTTCCAATGATATTAATTAAGGCCATATTCCAATTCCTATTACCACAAAGCTATTATGTTCCCGGCAGTTGTGCCTGTAGCAAATACCCTAAGTACTTGCACTGGAATAAAAGCTCCGGTATTAATTCCTACAAACGTCACATCGTCTCCTCCAACAGTAAGAACTCTCAAGTTTCCAGCTGTTCCAACATAAAGAACGCAACCGTTGTTGCTACCCCCTGAAACATCAGCGATGTTTACTGTGTCGCTAGGCACTATTGTGGCAGCTCTTCCTGCTTGTAATTTTTGATACGCCATAATTAATTATTTTGATAAGGTATAATTCGGTTTAAAGTGTCACGGCGTTCATCACATCCACAATTGGTATTTGTTACCTTTGCTACCACATCTACTGCTCTTTTAATTCCAGTAAAAGTGGTAAACTTATGAATGCTATCTCCGAGTCCTTTTGATTTCATAATATTTTACAAATATACTAATATTTTCCTTGTCTAGATTTTGGTGAACTCTTTGTAGAACCACCTGGCCCAGCCCATAATTTTTTACAAGCCCAGTAACGAGCAGTGAACTTAGAACTAGCTGTGCTACATTTGTGTCTAGCCTTAAAAGATTTTCTTGCGGCAGCAGAATAATTATGACCATAGCCTGTTGCGCCAAAGTGAATAAGCTTTTCCTTACCGCCCTGACAGGCCTTTACCATTTTTTTCTTTCCAGCCCTGTCGCTTTTTACTACGACATTGCATTTCATCTTACTTTTATCCGCCATATCCTTGAGTTCTTTGTATGAAGTATATCATGTCCCAAACTTGAACAGTTCCGCCATCAGCGGTAAATTTTAATTGTGCTCCATCAGCAACAAAACCTGCGTCTGTGTAATATTGTGCAACCACCTGTTCTGCTTGAGGAACATCATTTCCTTTGTGAAAAGGAATTACTCCAGCTACCCTGCTAATGTCTCCTGAGCCTACAAGTCTCCAGTCTAAATGCGTTTGGTTTGCATTTGGAGCCTGTATATTAAATGCGAATGTAAGTATATAAACATCATTCTCATTTAGCCCTAATATTTTTTGAGTTGCTGAATCATAAAAATCATAATTCTGAGGACTTCTATAAACAGCTCCTGCATTGTTAGGAACTACAATCTCAGCATCAGCTGCAATAGTTAGTTTATTGGCTGAAGTATAAACTGTATCATCATATCTTGCCCATCCCTGTGATGGTGTGGTAAAATATGCTGCAAAGTCCTCTATTGTATATGCTTCCCTTAATGTGTCAATAAGAGCAGAGCCCTTATCTACCGTATCTACTCCTGGCGCTACTCCGTGAAATTTTGTTCCTACTGGTATACTCATGCGTTTCTTACTACTTTAGTATTGCTTATAAATTGTGTTCTTCCACCAGAAGCTTTCTTTTTTCTGGCTGTAGCTGCAAGCTGACGCTTGCTAAGTCTTTTGGCTTTGGCTAACGGCAAACACCTGTCCGGGTTCTTTTTGTTTTTACTTGTTCCGCATGGACCTTTTATCTTTCCATCCGTTCCTATACGAACCCACTTCTCGTCTCGCCATTTTTTTAACTCACCCATTACTTTTTCTTTCTCAAAGCTTTAAAGTCAGCAGCCTCTATCTTGTTAGGATTTCCTGCTTGAGCTGCAATATACTTCTGTCCTTTGGTTAGCTTATCTATAGACTTGTTTGAAAAGCCTATGCCATTATAATCCATTTTATTTTTTGCCATAGTTTGGGTCTTTACAATATTTACTAGCAGCCATGTTAGCATAAGCTGAGGGGTACTTATCAAAAGTACGCTTCGCCCAAGCTATTCCTGCCGCACAAATTTTATTTCCTTTCTTTTTAGTCCTGCCTTTGGTTGCCATTATCGTTTCTTATTATCAATATCTCTTCGGAGATACTCTATATCTTTCATAAACGCTCTCATTTCAGCCTCTAGTTGTTTTACTTCTTCCTCTGTTTTTCTTTGATTGGGCCAAGTATATTTCTGTTCGTTCTCTTTTAATTTCTTTACAGCAGTTTCGTTGGCTGCAATCTTTGCGCTTAAAGTGTAATAAGAACCTACAATAGATGCAAACATAGCAAGCATAGTGACTATTTGCGGAACGCTAATAGAAATGTCTGCCTTTTTATCTCCGTTTAAATCTATCTGCATAATTTTAATAACTAGATTTCATCTTTTTTTCCATCCCATAACCTGGGTTATTCTTCATAGAACCGTTCATTGTTTTTGCAAACTCAGCGGCTTGCGCTTTTCCGATTGCATTATATGGGAATACTTTGCTTTTCATCTTCCCGCTATCCATGCATTTGTATTTTACTGTAGGCATAATTAAGCTGTGGTTTTAGGTTTCTTTGTTTTAAATCCAGTGCCCATAGGGCCTTCAAAAGTTTTCTTTCTCTTATTACCTGGTTTGTTTTTAGCTTCCATGTTTTTTAGAAACTTCTCTACTGTAGTATCTCTAAATACAAAAGTGCTTGGGTCAATCGGTTTTTTAGCCATTTTATTTATTTATAATTTCGTTATATAAAGCTTGTGCTAGTCGCACTTCATGTGGATTCTCCACACAAATATCTTTTGTTAATCGTTTAAACTTTAACTTCTTTTCAGCCATCAGCTGTTGTTGTGTCGCGCAGCTTGTCATCGTTACAAGAACAATTGCCGCAATTGCAAATTTTACTTTCATCGTGTTTGTGTGTTTGTGCGGTGGCAACATCAATAGCATCTACTATGTCAACCATCACCGCTGTTAATGCATCGATACTCTTTCTGATATCTTTGAGTTCGTTTCGAAGTCCATTAGACTTCACATTAATTGTATCTTTACTCATTCAATTATAGTTTTATTTAAGCTATTGGAATGACTTCTCATCTTTTAATATAAAATTATTACCTGCAATTGATAGTTTGTCTACCAATTGTTTTTGCATATCAATTAACATTTTCTCAAGCTCATCTTTTTGCTGTACCAAAGTCTGTACCTTTTCTTCCAATCCCTCGTTCTTTTTTTGAAGCTCTTGCACTTCATTTGGATTACGACCAATAATTGTAAAAAGAATTACAGATAGCGAACCGGATATTACCCCTACTATACTAACAAACAAATCCTTATTCTCAGAAGGTATTTTGTTAAAAGAAAGGAATAATAACAATAGAATAACTATAATAAAAACACCGGCAGCTCCAGCGTAATGTCTCAAGTCTTTGATATCTCTTTTCATAATTGATATATTTGTACAAATTTACTAAATTAAATTCAATGCAATCTGATTATCTAAAATACTGGAGAGTAGTACGATACTTCATAAAAGCCAAGTATGGTCTTAATACAGAAGAGCTAGATATGCTTTTGTTTTTAAGGTCAGAACAATATTTCGACAAGGGTAAATTCCAGGAGTTTAATAATCTACTCGGATGGAACAAAGATAGATTTCACAAATTAGTGAGAGAAGGTTGGATAGAAGTCTTTAGAAAAGGACACAGGGGAGTTAGGTCATTATACTGCCTATCCTATAAAGCTAAGAGAGTAATAAAGTCTATATACAATAAACTAGAAGGGGAAGAAATCCCTACCTCTCAAACATCCAATCCTATGTTTGCTAAGAATGTATCTTATTCAGATAAAATATATCGCAATATGATAATAGAGATGAATAAGTTTATAAAACAACAACGACATCGTTCTGAGAAATAATCGTATAAGCTTCCTCATTGATAAGCATGGTATATCCAGCTCGTTTATCATAGTATATCTCATCTCCCTCAGAAATTACAGTAACATCACTGCCTGGTTTTACAACTCTTCCTTTTTTGTATCTTAGTTGGTTTGCGTCTTCTGAAGATAAAAGAAGCCCAGAGGAAGTTTTAATCTCCTCCTCTATGGTTTTAATTACAATGTTTAGTCCTATTGGTTTCATCTCTCTCTGTTTTCCCAAGCCTTTATAATAAATCTCCTAATAATTTCCCAGAATATAGCTCCTACTAATAGCTCTTGCCAGTTCATGATTCATAGCTTCGTGCCATAGTAACTATAGCGTTAGTGGATAAAATAGTAATTGCTACCGATACTGCATTCTGTAGTGCAGTCTTAGTAACTTTCATAGGGTCTATAACCCCCATCTTTATCATGTCTCCATAACAGCCGTTCTTAACGTCATAGCCAGTTATTCCGACAACGATATTTTCGGGAGGATATATTTTCTGTTCAGATAATCCTGCATTGGTCAAAATCTGAACAAGTGGCGCGCGAAGCGCGTCAGATAAAATTGCGTAAGCAATTTTTTTAGATTTGTTATTTTCGTTTAAATACTTATCAGACATCCTTTTGTGAAAAGTATACAAAGACAATCCTCCTCCGGGTAATATCCCTTCTAATAAAGCCGAGCGCACCGCACAGACAGCGTCATCAACTCTGTCATAAAGTTCTTTCTGCTCTAGGTCGGTGTTACCGCCAACATATATAACACCTATTCCGCCTGTAAGCGATGCAATTCTCGACAATATAAAATCCTTATCTGGTTTCTTGTTGGCTAGTTTATGAGCCTCCCATAATTGTTCAACCCGCTCATCAACCTCTTTACTCTCTTCTCTATCTTTTATCACTATAGTAGAGTCTTTGTCTACGATGACCTTAGAGGCATGACCTAAGTCATCAAAACTTATAATGCTCAAATCATCCCCAGTCTTCTCTGAAAAATAAGTAGCACCAACTGTCAGGGCAATGTCCTGCATCAGTTCATGTTGTTTGTAACCGAAGGAGGGTGGAGTGATGTTACAAACTTTCAAGCTGTTCTTCATCACATTCGCCGCAAGGGTGTTTATGACATTAGTAGAACAAGGTGCTACTATTAATAATTTTTTGTTCTCCTGTATAATTGGTTTTAATATGTTCTCAATAGTAAGAAGATTTGTTATCTCAGCATCAGAAACAAGGATATGCACATCTTCCAATATACACTCATCCTTTTTATGGTTATTGATAAAAAGATTAGAAGTATACCCTCTATCAATTTTCAACCCATCGGTTATCTCGTTATAAGTATCTGAGTTTTGAGATTTCTCCACAGTCACAATCCCATTTTTACCAACACTATTATAAGTGTCTGCAATTATCTTTCCTATACCGCTGTCATTATTAGCCGATATAGAGGCCACCGCACTTAGCATTTTTTTACTCACCGGCTTACTGACCTTCGACAATTCCTTAATTACATTTTTGGTCTCATCCAAAAGCTCACGCAACACCTCAGTCTTATTGTCCTTGTCCTTTATGTTCTTCATGCCAGACTTGACTAAAGCCTCAGTGAGCACTATCGCAGTAGTCGTTCCATCACCCGCTAGGGTTGCGGTTTGGTCCGCAGCCTCACGCATCATACGAACTGCTAAGTTCTCTACCGGGTCTATCAGCGCTATAGATTTGGCTACAGTAACCCCATCCTTAGTCACAGTTATCCCATGCGTATGCTCAGGCGATTCTATAAGCACAGTATTTCCCATAGGACCTAATGTACTCTTTACAGCCGAAGCCATCTTACTTATACCACTTATAAGTTTAGACTGGCCCTCTTGCTCGAAATGTAATTGCTTTGGTGTATATCCCCCCTGTTCCATAATTAAATTTAATTTATACCAAAGTTACAACACTTTGTTTAAAAAGACAACTTAAAAAATAAATTTTTAAAATGTCGAAAAAAATTTTCCTTTATATATATATATATATTTATTATTATTATTATTATTATTATTATTATAATTAAAGAATAAAATTAACATTATCGACATCTAACTGATAATCAGTAAACTAACTGTCGTAAAATCGACACAGTATCGACACTAACAATATAATACCGACATATATTATATTATTATCGTAATTATTATTAAAGTCTAATGTACTTCCTACAGTATCTGACATAGAAAAGGTAGCCGAAGCTACCTTATCATTAACCAACATAAAACTAAGTATCTAGAGAAGTCCTCTAAATGTTTTCATAGATTCCGCTCTTTCGATTCCCTCAGCAATCATTTTAATCTTGCGGTCCTCTTTTACAATTCTTTTCATATTAGCAGCCTGTTGAATACCAGTCATACCATCTGGTCTTTCGTTTACAAGTCTGCCATTCTTAACAACTAATCCGTGCATATCAATACATTATTTTAATACTAATTAATCCTAAGTAAATAGTAATCTCTGAATAATCAAACTCTCTATCTCTAGAATAATAAGACCAGCCTAATGCAAATCCTACCTTTAGTCTGTTGTGGATTTCTATTCCCATATGCAAATGTACAAAAATATTAGATACCCGTAGTGTTTGGGTTCCCTGCTGCGTGCACGCCTGCGCCCCCCAATCGAAAGCCGATTTTTTTTTGGTGGGTCGGGTCGCTTTTTGCTGATTTTTTCTCGAATTTTTTAGCTTTTTCCTACAGCCCCTAGCCCCTATGACCCCTAGCCCCTAGGCAAGCCTACGTTCTTTGTACGTTTTACGTTTGTTACAGAGACAAAGAGACGTCTCTTAACAGCTCTCCAGTTAAACAACATCCAAAAGTAAACTTAGTCTACTAACATTCCCTAAAGCCTTTAAGCACACAGCCTTAGCACACATTGCACTCGAAAGATTAAATCAAGCCTAAAAAAACCTACGAAAAGCTTTTGTATTGCGGATATTGTCTTGTATATTGCTAAAGATAGTGCGATAAACGTGCTACGATAACCAACAAAAACTAGATTAAAATGAGAAATCTACTAGAAATTGAGACAGGGCTTTTAGGCTCAGATGCAGTTAGAGATGGCTTGCAATTGACTAAGGTTAAATCCTTACAGAAATCGATTAAGACTGCTGAACGTACTAGATTCAGAAAGCAGTTAGAGATGGCTACCTTGATGAGGGAGGCTAAGGAATGGTTTGATAAGCCCGAGACACAGTTACTATTTGCTGACCAAGGTATTGTATGGACAGCTGATGAATTGGCTGACAAAGTATTCGAATGCCAAAAACCTTGGATGTACAAATGCATCAAGGCTAGTAACGTAGCTGAGGATGTGGTTGAAATATTCGAAAGACAATGCAAGCATTTGCAGGATAGTGGCGAAAAAGTTAAGATATCGATTGAGTCTCTTAACCAATTTGCCAAGGCTTACGCTGAGGATGAGGATGTGAACGTAGCTGATTTGCAAGCTACTGCTGATAGTGTCGTAGAGGACACTACAGAGGATAGTGTCGCTGAGGACACTACAGAGGATGCTACTGAGTCTACTAGCGATACCATTTTTACTTTCTCTTTCAAACTTCAAGACAAAAATGTAGCTGTACGATACAGCCTTTCTGAAGGATTAGTTACTACCAACAGCAATGATGATATCCTTGATGCAATAGCGTTTTTAACTGAACAATTACAATAACAAACAAACAAACAAACAATTATGAAAACAGGAATAACATATTCAACAACAGGCGAACGTTCTCGTTCACAGATGAACAGATACCATGGCAAGCCTAGTGTACTAGACCATAGCTATGGTGCTACTGAGATTGATGTGAAGAATATCAAATCCAAAGTGACCAATGTAGGGCTACGAGCAGCTAACTACCGCAGTAACTATACCATTGGATTCGAGATTGAGAAGAACGAGTTTGGTAGAGGTCAGCGTAAAGAGTATGCCCTTATCCAAGGCTACGAGCGTGATGGTAGCTGTGGTGTAGAGGCTGTGACCAACATTCTACCTTTACTTCCTCGGTCACAATGGCGTAACAAAATCTTCGATATGATTTTCAAAGCCAAGGGTATTATGGATGACGATAAAAGCCCTAGCAACATGAGATGTGGAGGTCATATCACTATTGGTGTTAATGGTATGTCTGGTGAAGAGTTAAACGAGAAAGTGAGACTCAATGCATCTATTCTCTTAGCCTTATTCCGTAAGAGACTAAAGAATGGGTATGTGCGACACAACCTGCGGATGCAACCTTATAACCCCCAACAATATGGCGACCGACTAACCCATTTCAATGGATGGGATAGAAAGTATCAGATAGCATTAGCTAAGAGTAACTGCCTAGAGTTTAGAGTACCTAATCGTATTACTAGCTACAAGCAGATGTTCAGAAGATACGAACTGATGTATGAGATTGTTGATTTCAGCATCGAGAAACCTAATGGTAGATTTTCTAGCCTACTGAAAAAGGTAGAGCCTATCATCCTTTCTATGTACGAGGGCGATAGAGCCAAGGTCGATATGATACTAAGCCTTGCGAAAGACTTCTACAAGTTTGTCAAGGATGGTACAATCTCCAATAGCATCGAGGAGTTTATCCGATGATGTAAGCAAAGGGGAGTGTCCTTAACGACACTCTCCTCTGTCCATAGGTGTGTGCCTATGCTGATGAGACCAAAAGGTCGAAACAGAAATATTAATTTAATTCAAACAATTATGACACAATTAGATTTAACCGAGAGACTGACACGAAAGAAGTACTCAGTCTATGCGTACACCAATGTGTACCTTAACGATGGATTCATAGCCTTTGCTGATAGTATGGGCATAGGATTCCTTAAACGCACTCGAAAGGGTGTTAGAATGACTGCCAACGGCAGACTCAGATGGTATCATACCAACGACAATGCGATTCAGTCGGCACTTACTAGTGTGAGACAGAACTACGGCATATCAATTCCCAGCAACGGCTGGAACAAAGTAAAGGTCAAGCACTACAACTTGACTGATGTAGAACAATTAATACAACTGCTATGAGAATTTTAGAACTAGAGAAGTACGAATGCCACGAGTGTGGTGTCTACTATTGGGTCATCGATAGAGATGGATTTGAATGTCCAAACTGCCAAGACAATGAGCATCTGAAAAAATTAGACCCATTTTGGATTGAGAAATTAGAGCAACATTTTGGTGTTGATGAATCAGGAAATCTTTTAGATTATGAGCAGTAAAGCTAGATGGGAACGAGCAATTACCCTGCAAAAAAAGTGGGGTAAATTGTCTCGTCAGACAGAAACTGAGACAGGGCAAAAAGCTAAACTGTTGATAAATAACAACTTGAATAACAAATAATTTATATAACTTGCAGAACCTATGAAACTAAGTAAACAACAGCTAGATGCAAAACTCAAGCAAATAGCACAATTCGAAGAAACTTATGGAAGTGACCATGGACAGACTAGCGTCCATGCCATGAAGAAATTTTGTACCGATGAAAAATACAGACAGCGTGTACGAGATTTCAATAAGTCGATTGCTGAAACATATCAGACTTATCGATTTAGAACTCCTTATAACGATTAGGATTAAAATCGTTTAACTAAACTTTATATTATGAATTTTGAAACTGATTATTTAGCCAACAAAATCGAGGACAAACAACTCCGAGATTTATTAATCAAATCAAGAAAGACAAATGCACAAGGAAAGACAACAGTCTATCCCGTACACTACAACGGAAGAACTTATTGGAATGTCGGACAGGCAATCAATGAAGAGAAAGCCATAACATCAGACCAAACCATTCTAAAGATGGGTGCGATAATGGTGGGTGTACAAATTCTATTAATGGGGATGCTATACGTCTCCGCAAAATTACTTGGATTCTCCTAATCCATTGTTTGTTTTGTTTTAATTGTGAGGGGAGGCAGAAATGTCTCCCTTTTTTTATGGGGTATACCCCCAACTATACCCCCAAGTATACCCCTCCCCCCCTTTCATATATTATTTATTTTTTTATGGCGATAGTATGGCGATAGTATGGCGATAGTGTCGTCAACGACACTACTAATAGTGTCTTCGCAACGACACTAAAAAAAATACAAAATAAATTTGGTAGTGTGCATGCAATGTGTTACATTTGTGCATTGTTTAACTTTATTCAAGGTGTTAAGAGCATCATGTGTTATGACTTATTATATTTTAGTGAAATCGGATTCGACAATTGTTTCAGACTATAATGGCGAAGGCTTAACAAATAAGCAGAAGGCAGTAGGAGGATTAATTGAGCCTGTAGTTTTGGAAGAAGGTATGACTGCTTATATTAATGAAGAGGGACTATTACAATCGCTTGATGTAAACCCCCTAGCTACTATTCATTTTAGAAACGCCAATGTATTTGATAGATACCTTTTTGAAAACCAAGAGGTGCTAGGAAACGTATTGTTCAGATGTGAATCGGAACAACAGTATAAATTACTTGAGGCAAGTTTAAAACTTGTAAAGCA
>Ga0255773_10005115_pt1 | contig 10869 bp, 11 predicted proteins | sample 011ome_17_FD_179971 | JGI IMG/M metagenome (GOLD analysis project Ga0255773, IMG submission 179971) | Coastal salt marsh microbial communities from the Groves Creek Marsh, Skidaway Island, Georgia - 011502XT metaG (version 2) | ecosystem: Environmental > Aquatic > Marine > Intertidal zone >...
AATGAAAAGTCAAGTTGACTCAATCAAACGTAGACAGGCACTATGGATTAAGAAACACGAAGATGATGTTAACGAAGTTAAAGGTGCTCTAGAAGAATTACAAAAGATAGACATTGACGAAGAAATCAAACAGCACAAAGACTTAGCCAAGTGGAATGAAACTGTGGTTGCTCGTGAACAGGTTGAAAAAGCAATTACGCAGGCAGAGCGTGACTACAAACGTGAAGAAACTGCTATCAATGGACTTAAATCAGATTTAGAAAGTCTACGTGAACATAAATGTCATGCTTGTGGACAAGATGTACATGATGACAAACATGATGAGTTATTGGCCGCTAAAGAAGCAAGTCTTAAAGATGCTGAACAAGAACATGCTAAACATTTAGAAACTTATCAAGAACTAGTTAGTGCCTTAGAAGAACTAGGTGATCCAGGTGACAAACCTAAGACATTCTATTCTAAACAAGAAGATGCTATTCATCATCGAAGCAGTCTTGGTAATCTAGAACTACAGTTAACTGCCAAACAAAATGAAGAAGATCCATATCATGAACAAATTAGTGAAATGGAACAGCAGAGCGAAGAAGAAATAGATTATGGACCTATCAACGAATATCAACGTGTACAAGAACACCAAGACTTTTTATATAAACTTCTGACCAATAAAGATAGTTTTGTTAGAAAACGTATCATTGATCAGAATCTAAGTTATCTAAATGCTCGCCTAGGACAGTACCTTGACAGGATAGGTTTGCCACATACAGTCACTTTCTTAAATGACCTAACTGTGGAGATTACTGAACTAGGTAGAGATTTAGACTTTGATAACTTGTCTAGGGGTGAACGTAATAGATTAATACTTTCACTGTCATGGGCATTCCGTGATGTTTGGGAATCATTATATCAACCAATCAACTTGTTGTTTATTGATGAGTTAGTTGACTCAGGTATGGATGCCAGTGGTGTTGAAAATGCTATGGCTATACTTAAGAAAATGGCTCGTGAGCATAACAAATCCATTTGGTTAGTGTCGCACAGAGATGAACTAGCAGGACGTGTAAATAACATAATGACCGTAGTCAAAGAAAACGGATTTACCATGTATGATACCGACGTTGATGTTGCCTAAAATTTTACACCTTGAACCTACAGATGCTTGTAATGCGGCCTGTCCTCAGTGTGCTAGAGAATTTGATACTTCGTTTGATAAGAACAATCTACACCATTTAACTGTTAATCAGATTGCTACACTATTAGTTCCTGGGACTATCAAACATTTAGATAAAATGTTTATGTGTGGTGTTTACGGCGATCCGGCGGCTGGCAAACATACTTTAGACATTTATAAACATTTTAAAAAAATTAATCCTAATATTACATTAGGTATGAATTCAAATGGCGGGATTAAATCTACTGATTGGTGGGAAAAGTTAGCAAAGATTATGTCTGGTAGCAAAGACTATGTTATATTCAGTATTGACGGATTAGAAAATACTAATCACATATATAGAGTAAACACCAATTGGAATAAAATTATTGAAAATGCCAAAGCATTTATAAGTGCAGGCGGAAATGCTCATTGGGAAATGTTAGTGTTTAAGCACAACGAACATCAAGTTGAAGAATGCGAACAACTAGCACGTGAACTAGGATTTAAATGGTTTAGAGCAAAAGTTAGTAGAAGATTTGATTTTGTGCCAATGACTGTAGATTTTTTACATCCACCAAAAGGATGGAAGGAACCTGACGTAGTTGAGGGAACAATTAAATGTCAAGCAATTAACGAAGAAAGTCTTTATATCTCAGCACAAGGTACTTTATTTCCTTGTTGTTATTTAGGTGCAACTGAGTTTAATATAAGTAAGTTTGATGATATTCAACAATCTTGGACTACAGATAATCCTAATTACATTTGTAAATCTACTTGTATGTCGTCTGAAACTTCAAACAGTGAATTTATTAGCCAATGGCAAAGAGAAATTAAATTAAAATGAAACTAGCAACTTGGCATTGGCATATTGAAATATCTAGCAAGTGCACCTTAAAATGTCCAAGGTGTGCTAGAGAAGAAGTACCTAATACTTTAGTTAATACTGAACTCAGACTAGACTTTTTCAAAAAGAACTTTACTCCTAAGTTTATCCAAGATAATGTAGAAAAGATTACATTCTGTGGTGATGATGGAGATCCTATATACGCACACGACTTAATAGATGTTATTGAATACTTTAAATCTATTAAACCAGTTAAGTTTGTTATTGTTACCAATGGTAGTTATAAAAAAGCAGATTGGTGGGAACGATTAGGTAACGCATTAGACCAAAATGATGAAATACATTTTAGTTTAGATGGATGGGACCAAACAAGCAATGAACAATATAGGGTAAACTCTAATTGGGGAACAATAGTTGACGGTATTAAAACATTAAGGGCGTCAAGCGATGTTTACATGACCTGGGCATGTATTGTTTTTAAGTTCAATGAATTATATTTAGATCAGATAGAACAACAGGCTAAAGAGTTAGGATTTGACAGATTACAAATAACCCGTAGTACAAAATTTAATAAGGTATATCCTATCTACCCTGAAAATGATCCACTGCAACCTAGTGATCAAGGAATCAGTGACAAACATAGATTTACACGTGAATTTATTGACTTTAACAACAGAAAACCTAGTAAAGTAGGATATGAAACTAATGTTAAATTGTTTAAAACTGTAAAAACATACGAAAACACTAAACCATTATGTGGTATTGGTAACAAAGGATTGTTTTTAAATAGCCAAGGACGCTTACTTCCTTGTTGTTGGGTCGCTAATAGGTATAATCACAACAACGAATGGAGTGAAATTGGTAAACAGTTTGATCTTACAGTACGATCTATGGATGATGTATTAAATGATCCATTTTGGTCGGATCGGTTTGAAAATTTTTCATGGATGGAATGTAAAGATAAATGTAATATATCAGTAGTCAATCTTGACTATGCAACTGAATGGTAGGAGACCGAAATGGCAGGACCAGCAAGAGTACACCCAGGTAAACGTAAGGCAAATCCAAACTTTACCAAAAACGAAAAACCCCGTATCAAAGGTTGGAGTAAGGCAAAACTAGAAGAGGCTGTTGAAAAAGCACAGCGTAACAAAGAAAAAGCAAAATATCGTCGAGAGATAGAAAGACGATTTTCAGTAGTTTAATTTCAATAAGGAAATATTAAAATGGCAACAATACATGAACAAATCGTAGCACAATACGAAGCATACCTAGCAGAAGCAGAAGTATTTGATGGCAAAGGTGTTAAAGCCGCGGCCGCACGTGCTCGTAAAGCACTTGGTGAGTTAGGTAAATTATCTAAGGCACGTAGAGCAGAAATTCAAGACAAAAAGAACTCAATGTAATTATGGCATCATATGATAATCCTTGGACTTACCAGGGCAAACCTTTTGAGTCTGAGGATATCAATGACAACTATGGGTTCGTATACAGAATCACAAACACAGAAAACGGACACGACTATGTAGGTCGTAAGTTTTTCTGGACAGTAAAGAAGAGACCACCTTTAAAAGGCAAAAAGAACAAACGTAGATCAACAGTAGAAACAGATTGGAAACAATATTGGGGATCGTCAGACAGGCTCAACAAAGATATAGACCAACTAGGCAAAGAAAAATTCACACGTGAAATTATATATTTGTGTAAAACACGTGGAGAAACCAACTATATGGAAGTATATTTTCAAATCATAGAACATGTTCTATTGAGAGAAGATAACTACAATGGGATCGTTAATGTTAGACTAGGTAACGGCTCCGTCAAAAACATATTAATAGAAGATTTAAAGAACATTTAACAGTCGCTAATGCAGATGTATTTCTGTGTCCTATGAGGAGATCGTGCTATGCACGTGGAACCCTTGAGAGTAGACTCAAGGACGGGACGACAAAGGCAATCAACTAGGTTTAAAACCCAAATGATGTAGGCTCTGAGAAAAAGCAACCTACGTGCTTGTTAATTTCGCTAACTAGGGATTATCAAGTAACCGCCAGATGAATCAAGAGTAGGGGGTACAGGCTGACCGCCTCCGTGCTAGTGTAAGCAATCTCTGTTAGTTAGTATGACGCAGTACTCGGATGATGCGTTTGTCATAATTTGCCTGCGGATAGGTGAATTATGACTTATATCTGGATGATACGAGTAAGTCAATATAAAATGTATTCTAGTTTAAAGTAATTAGATTAGAAAAAAGAACTTCGAGTGTTAACGAAGAAGTTAGATGTCGTAAGACATCTTTAAAAGGTATATCCAAAATGTTCAATTTCAAGTCTTGAGTGTTTTTCTACTAGTCCTTTAACAAATCCATCATCATTATAGTAATCTTGATAAGGTTCTTTGCGTTGTCTAGTACCACCTTTGAATGTTCCCAGTCTTTGTGGTTCCCATGGAATATCTAATCTTGTACAGACTTCTTCTAAATCACTGTGTAGATGTTCGTATCTAACATAGTAATCTAATATTGGTTTACCTCTGTTGACATACATGTCTTTGTCATCCCATAGAATTCTAATGTGTCTACGTACAAATAAATCAAATAAACGTTTTACTTCGTTAAATGGCATATCTGTATAATCAACTCTTTTAGTTTCCCAAAAGAAACGACTCACTGCTTTGTCCCATGGATTACGTATACTGCAAAATTTAAAGTATGATTGCCATACAGTATCTCCAAGATGATTATACAACTCCCACCATGGCATGTGATCGTAGAATTTATCGTATGGTGCTGATCTACTGCCTACAATACCTTGATTTGTAACTGCTTCTCGATATTTGTCAGTTGGTTCATTGTGCTCAGGAGTAGTACACCAAGGTTGAAAGTAGACTTCTATGCTAGTGCCTGCGGTCTTTTTAGTGCGTTGAAATATAAATTTTTTTGAATGGCTCAATATCATACAATTACTTATCGTAAAAAAAGGACTACCTTGCGTCTACGTAGTCCTTTAGTGTTCGAGAATACTGAGGGATTAAAGAGTTATTTCTTTTCCCAAATTGTATATAGTACCCATACAGCAATTAAACCTGCTAAGCCTTCGTTGCCTAGTGATTTAACGATGCCAGTTACAGAACCAATTACATCTGTTCCTGGAAGAAATGGTACTGTGTTACCGCCAAATAAAATTTCTAAAGCGATGAACATTGCCATTAAAGTCACTGCTAAATGAGCGATTTCGTTAGCCCACTTCTTTACGTTTTCTAATACTTTCATTAATATTTCCTCCGGGGATTAGCCCCAATTAAAAATAGCAAGAACCCAAATAATAAAACAAAGTTTCTTTGCTTCATTATTTAGGTATTCTTACTAGTGTATAATAACACCATTTTAGTGATTTGTCAAGAGGATAACTATATCGCATGTGGCTTTTATGCCACACCTTGACCTAGAAGAATGCCATGCCGGATTTTTTAGTTGTTTCTAGATTTTCTTTGATTAGTTCGGATATTGATTTGCGTTCTGATTCAGACAGCATCATAGCATCTTCGTAAGGAAGTCCGCCACGCATGTACCAACTCATTCTTAACGCATCTTCTTTTAAGGCCCTTACCTGACTGTCGAAACTGTTAATTAACTCTTCGACTGCGTCGTTGTCCAATGACAAGAGCCTTATGCGAAAAAACTCGAGTAGTCAAATGTGATTGTTATCGGAAACTCTTTACCACATTCTTCATTGTTGCAGTTAACTTCTACTGGCTTAACTCCGCCGTCAACATTTAATTTACTAACATACTCTTGAATTGTTTTAATAGTCTTATTAGTAGCATTATTATAAAACTCTGTAATAAATGCTAGGTCTGTAACAACAGTGCCATCTTCTGTAGTAATAGATTCTGTTTGACTAGCCAAAGTATTTACATTGAGATCAATAATATTTTTTAAATGGGTATCAAATCTTTCTTTGGCTTCTTGTGGATTTTCAGCCATATCACCAATACTTCTCAAAATCTGTTGCTCTTCGAATGCAATCATATTTGCTCTGTTTACTTCTGCATAATTTTGTGGTTTAATTTTTACGGATAAACCCTCAACGGTAATAGATTCGTTATAATCAGGATGTTGGATAGAACTTAATGTATTACCTAAATCAATAGCATACTCGTTTTCAGTTTCACAGTGTGGACACTTAGCAGAAAAGTCCATTTGGTTGCCATAACTAGCAATTCTAATAGCAATTAAGGTAGCGTCAACATCTGTTGCTGGCATATCCCAAGCATTGTGTATTTCAGGACAACAACTGTGTACCACTGACACAACACCTTGTCCATTTAACAGTGCATCTGGTGTTTTAAGTGTAATTTCATCTTTAGTAGTCATTGGCATTACACCCACTTCGCCTGTTGCAGATAAACTTAGACTACCATCTTTCCAGTACTTTCCTTCGCTTGGTAGTTTGAAATAGATACTAGGTTGCCTAAAATGTTTAGATAACGGGTTTTGAGCAGTATTCTGCTGATTATTGATTTCCATGGTTTTAAAATCCTATAAATACTATTGATATATCGTATACACTATTTATAGCACCAAAAATACAGGCAAAAATAACTTATGGATGACGATCAGATACAGCAGATGGAACGATTTATAGAGATCCTAGAAAGATATGGAGCCTCTACGACTCAAAATCAAAAAGTTATGGATGCCTTTAAGCGAAGCCAAGAAGAAGGTATGCGTGTCTTTGCAGAAACTATGCGTAAGATTTCTAAAGACGGAGATACTTTTACTGCAACCATTAATACCATTGATGCTCAATTACAGCGACTAGGTAATTCACAAAAAGATCAAGCCGAAAAAGAAAGACTGTCTAAAGAAAAACAAAGAGTACTTAGTGAAAGAGCCCATGCTAGAATAGAACAAAATATGGAAATGGCTGGCGAACGCTTAGTAGACGGAACAACAAAGGCTGTTACAACACTAGCACAAGGATTACAATCAGGTCCTGGTTCTGACTTTCAGACTGTAGGAACTGTGATAAAAACTGGTGCTAACATAGTACTTGGTGCATTAACTACAGTAGGCGATGCTATACAAGATTTTGGTAAGATGATTCCTTACATTGGCGGCCTTGCTAGTGGCGCAGGTGCTGTTATATCAGGACTTAGCAAAGTTGGTCAACAGGCATTACCTCCAGTAATAGATTTTCTAACTAAAGAAATTGAAAGAACTGTTAATCTGTTTTACAAAGCATCTAACATTGGTGCGGCCTTTACCAATGGTCTTACTGATATGCGTAATGCGGCCACTGCTAATTTTTTAAATTTAGAGCAGTTTGGTGAAGTTCTTGTTAAACAGAGAGAAAATATTGCTAGAGCAGGTCTAGGGTTTGAAGAAGCCGTAAGACGTGCGGCCGCGGCATCAATGGCGTTGGCTGATACCGGAGCAAGAACTAGACTGTTAAGACTAGGATATTCATTTGAAGAACAAAGTGAATTGATACTAGAAACCATGGCTGACATGCGTAGAGGAGGTCTTCTACAACGTTCCAGCGATGCTGAGATAGCAAGACAAACTGAAGAATATGCTAGTAACCTTAGAGTAATTTCTGCTGTTACTGGTGAAGATGCCAGAGAAAGAATGAAGCAGGCAAGAACTGCTTCTCAAAACATGGCAGTACAACAACAGATTTTGGCTCTACAGCAATCACAACCAGATGCTTATCAAAAAATTAACGGAATGATAGCCTTAATGCCTGATGAATTGCGGAAAGGTTTCTTGCAAATGGTTACTTTAGGTACAGTTGTTGATCAACAGACTAATGTAATGATGGCACAAACTCCTGCTATTAGAGGAGTATTACAAGACTATGTTAATACATTTAATGATAGTACAGTATCACAAGCAGAAGCCGCTGATAGAGTAGGTGCATCATATGGTAGATTACGTGAAGGATTAGAACAGTCATTACCTCAAACAGCAGTAATTGGCCAAGCCGCAATAGCAGGTGTTGGCGACCTGGTTGGCGGCGTTAGTGATCAAACTAGTTCATTATTTAGAAGAGTTTCTGGCATGACAGACGAAACTGCTCAACGTGCTAGAGATTCTGTTAATGGACAAGCAAGAACACAAGATGATTTAACTAATAGCGTGGTTAATACCATTTACTCAATGCAGAATTTGAGAATGATGTTGCAAGATGAAGTATTACCTGCACTAGATTTTTATGCAGATGTTACTGAACAATTTACTTCATGGTTAGCAGGTACACTAGAATTTTTGAAAAATGAGTTTGGTTATGGAAGAAGTAGCACCGACAATAGATTTGATAGAGATAGTCAATTCACACCAACAGACACTGAAGCATTATTAGATCGATTAGAAGGTAGAGCCAATTTAGGCGGAATGGATTCTTTTGTTGGTATGCTAACTGGTACTGATGATTTATCATTGGTTCAAAATAAAGATCGAGTACTAGCAGATCAAATACGATTAGTTAGACAAAGAATAGAACAAGAAAAAGAAATGGAAAGTCTACTTGGTAAGCAGAGAATGCTTACTCAAGAGTTAAATAGAACAAATCCTAATGATCAAGTAGGGCAAGAGAATCTAAGAAAACAAATAGCAGACATCACTGAAAAAGTAACAAATTTAGCCACTTCATCTGCACAGTTAGCGGGTATTGTTGAACATATTGATAAAACAACTAGCCCAGCAACAGAAAAACAATATGCTAGTGGTGGTATTGCTACAGGACCAATATCAGGATATTCAGCAACATTACATGGTAAAGAAGCAGTGGTACCATTACCAGACGGTGACAGCATACCTGTTACAATGAAATCAACAACAGGTAGTGGCGATGGACAAGCACAGATGTTAGAAGTATTACAGAGACAACTAGATGAATTAAGAAACCAAACTGGTTTAACATATGATATGATCAAACACTTAGAAAAAGGTAATAGAACTTCTAGAGAAATTTTAACGTCATCATATTAGAGTGATAAATAATAGTAGCATATAATTGGAAGATTAAATGAGTTGGAAAAAATATTTTAAGGCCACTAGTACAGTTGGTCAGATGAGCCCACTGGGTAATGGCAACAATGCTAATAATTCAGTAGATGCTTCATATCGTAACTATCAAAGTACCTTACCAGAAGTTTATATTGGACATCCAAATCGTACAGAACGATACAACCAATATGAACAAATGGACATGGACTCAGAAGTCAATGCCGCTCTAGACATTCTTGCTGAATTCTGTACACAACAAAATGAAGAGAATGGTACAGGGTTTAACCTTTACTTTAAAGAAAGACCTACAGACAACGAAGTTAAGATTATCAAAGAACAACTTCAACAGTGGGTTAGTCTTAACCAATTTAACAAAAGATTATTTAAATTATTCCGTAACGTAATCAAATACGGAGATCAAGTGTTTGTTCGTGATCCAGAAACATTTAAGTTATACTGGACAGAAATGCAGAAAGTTACCAAAGTTATTGTTAACGAAGCAGAAGGTAAAGAACCAGAACAGTATGTGATTAAAGATCTTAATCCTAACTTCCAAAACTTAACCACTACATCAGTGTCAACCAGTGACACTTATACTAATGCTCCACAGATTGGTGGACCAAGTGGTAGTTACATACAACCAAAAACACCATACAGTGGTGGATCAAGATTCAGTAATGCACAAAACGAAGCAGTGCTTGATGCTGAACATGTTCTACATCTGAGTCTAACAGAAGGACTTGATGTTAATTGGCCTTTTGGTAACTCAGTATTAGAATCAGTTTTTAAAATCTTTAAACAGAAAGAACTGTTAGAAGATGCTATTATCATATACAGAATACAACGTGCTCCAGAGAGACGTATATTCAAGATTGATGTAGGTAACATGCCTAGTCACATGGCCATGGCCTTTGTGGATCGTGTTAAAAATGAAATTCACCAACGTAGAATTCCAACTCAAACTGGTGGTGGACAAAACATGATGGATGCTACCTACAACCCACTTTCAACTAACGAAGACTTTTTCTTTCCGCAGACAGCAGAAGGTAGAGGTTCATCAGTTGAAGTTATGCCAGGTGGTCAAAACCTAGGCGAAATTACAGACCTACGTTACTTTACTAACAAACTGTTCCGTGGTCTACGTATTCCAAGTTCATACTTACCAACACAGGCTGACGAAAGTGCGGCACAGTACAATGATGGTAGAGTAACAACTGCTCTTATTCAAGAGTGGCGCTTCAATCAATATTGTCAACGTTTACAAAATCTTGTGGTTGAAAAACTAGATCAAGAATTTAAAGTGTTTATGCGTTGGAGAGGTATGAACATAGACAACAGTCTATTTGAATTACGTTTAAATGATCCACAAAACTTTGCCAAGTATAGACAAGCAGAAGTTGATGCTACAAGAATACAGGCATTTACTAACCTAGAACCTATTCCTTATCTATCTAAACGTTTCTTACTTAAACGTTATCTAGATCTCAGTGAAGAAGAACTACAAGAAAATGATGAGTTATGGGCAGAGGAAAATGCAGAAGTATCAGATACTACTACTCCGCAGAGTGGATTACGATCAGTAGGTATTAGTCCTAGTGATATAGAAAGTGATTTAGATACTCTTGCTCCTGAGCCTGAAGAAGATCTAGGAACAGAAGAAACACCACCAGCAGACGAAATATAATTGGTAAATAATACTATGAACATAGTTGATATATTTGAAACCAATTCCCAAGACAGACGTACAGAGTCAGAAGACAATACGGCTCTTACTAAGTCTGATCTACGTAAGACTAAACTAACTCTAGCACAGATTAACAAACTAAGAGTTATGAATGATGTACGTAGACTAGAGCATGAGGA
>Ga0255773_10005132_pt1 | contig 10846 bp, 9 predicted proteins | sample 011ome_17_FD_179971 | JGI IMG/M metagenome (GOLD analysis project Ga0255773, IMG submission 179971) | Coastal salt marsh microbial communities from the Groves Creek Marsh, Skidaway Island, Georgia - 011502XT metaG (version 2) | ecosystem: Environmental > Aquatic > Marine > Intertidal zone > Salt...
TTACAGCGCGTAATGAACTGCAACTGGAAAGTCGGCGCCGAGGCCTTCATGGAGTCCTGGCACACCGTGGAGACCCACAAACAGATCCTGACCTTTACCGGCGACGCCAACTCACAGTACGACTGCTGGGGTGACAATGTCAGCCGCTCCGTCACGCCCATGGGTGTTGCGAGTCCCCACCTGAGCAACGTGAGCGAGGAAACCATTACCCGTGACATCCTGAAGCTCTCCGGCCGCATGGCGACGGACAGCGACGAAGGCGTCGAGATGAAAGATGGGCAAAGCGCGCGCGAATACGTCGCCCACATGAACCGCGAAATGTTTGAGGAAGCCGCGGGCGAGGCTTTCGATGATCCCACCATGGCCGAATTGCAGGATGCCATTTTGTACAGCCTGTTCCCGAATTTCCAAGTATGGATTGGCTATGGCGGTAATATTGTTTATCGCTTTTTGCCGAATGGGAATGATCCCGACAGCTGCATCTTCGATGTACGAATTCTGCTGCGACATCCCAAAGGCAGCGAGCGGCCCGCGGCCGTACCCTGCACGGTGATACCCGCAGATCAACCCTTTGCATCACACGAAGCACTGGGCTCACTTGGCGGGGTATTTGATCAGGACGACGCCAATCTGCCGGCGGTGCAAAAAGGCATGAAGAACTCGGCCACCGGGAAGGTGATTCTGGCGAGCTATCAGGAGAGCCGGATCCGGCACCTGCACCAGACCATCGACAAGTACCTGGGCTAGGGCCGCCCCTTCGCCGCACCCAACGCCAATGGTTGCAGAGGCTGGTCGATCATGAAGGGAAAGACCCCGCGGCGGCAGTGATGCCGCGGGGAGATCACCGGAGGGTTATTCCCCGCTGGTGTAGTAAGCCCACGCATCCGAAATAGGTTTGGCGTCGAAATAGTAAGGCCGAATTTCGCAGACTTTATCGCCGCGAAAACGAAACACTTCGGCGAGCTGCGCCGGCGCAAGATCCGGGTTTTCGAAGCGAAATGAAATCAGGTTAACCACATAGTCACCCCCGACCGTCATCCCCTCTGGCGCGAGATCGGCGACCTTCAGTGTGCCGAATACGTGAGAGTAAAGCTCCCGCAATGCCGTTTTGCCCCGATACTCACCCGCCATGGGTAAGTCGTCAGCCTCGCGAATAAAAAAATCGTCTGTCAGCAGTTCTTCCACCGCATCAAAATCGCCCGCGCCCGACTTGGCATAAAGCGATTCGACCAACGCGAGTTTTTCTTCATTTGTCATTCTGACCCCCTAAAGTCGCAGATTTCGTGTTTCTTTGATCAACCTCGATCGGCACTCTGCCGCTCGCGCGTCTGCTCGTCGATAGTTTACTCACCACCATGAGCATATTGCTGGATCACGCGCTTGCCCAAAGCCATCTGGTGTACCTCGTCCGGGCCATCGGCCTGACGGCACCAACGCGCGTAATTAAATTGCTCCGCCATACACCAATCTTCGGTCAGTCCACCCGCACCGTGCATTTGCATACAGCGATCAATCAGGTTCTGAATCATCAGTGGCACGCTGATCTTAGTAGCAGAAATCAGCTCGATCGAGGGCTTCACGCCGTGTTGGTCGATATGCCAGCACGTTTTATGAACCAAGAGTCGGGCCATCTCCAGTTCCGCGTAACTCTTGGCGATATTTTCGCGGATCGATTGATGCTGACTGAGTTTTTTACCGAAGGTTTCCCTATCCTCCACCCGCTGGCAGGCCAGCTCCAATGATCGCTGCCCCGCACCAATCAGCCGCATGCAATGGTGCATTCGGCCCGGGGCGAGTCGGCTTTGAGCGATCTCAAACCCTCTGCCCTCGCCAAGCAACAAATTATCGATGGGCACTCGGACGTCGGTGAAGGTCACCTCAGCGTGCCCAATGGGCGCATCGTCATAGCCCAACGTGGTCAGGGGTCTCAGCACTGCCACGCCGGAGGTGTCTTTGGGGACCAGAACCTGCGTTTGCTGCAGGTGGCGATTGGGATTATCGGCATCACTCTTGCCCATGACGATAAAGATTTTGCAGCGCTCATAGGGGGCGCCCGTGATAAACCATTTGTGACCATTGAGCACCCACTCGTCACCCTCGCGGCGAATATCGAGCTGGATGTTGGTGGCATCGCTGGACGCCACCTGCGGTTCGGTCATGGCATAAGACGAACGAATTTCCCCGGCAAGTAGAGGCGCTAGCCAGGCTTTCTTTTGCGCCTCGGTACCGAACTTCATCAGCACCTCCATATTCCCTGTATCGGGCGCATTGCAATTAAAAACCTCCGGTGACCAGATGACCCGCCCCATTTCCTCCGCGAGCGGGGCGTAATCGAGGAAGCTCATGCCACCGTGGTCGCTGTGTTCTGCAAAATCGGGGGGCACAAATAAGTTCCATAGACCAGCAGCGCGGGCCTTTTGCTTGAGATCCTCAACCAATGGCATGGAGGCAAATCGATTCTCAGCAGTGTGCAAAGCTTCGCGGTGCGCGGCCTCTGCTGGCAAAACATGCTCCGCCATGAAGGCCTTCAGCTCAGCAAGAATGCGTGTGCTCTTTTCACTTGGGACAAACATGGGCTACCTCGCTACCCCTCTCAGATTGATGGAACCGCTCACCTACCAGCATGCCGCGCACTCTGGATGAACCGGGGTCGCGATAAACAAGCAAGTTGGTTTGTTTTTAAGCTCTCTCATACTATATAGTCATCGCGGTCTGACCGAAACTCCAGCATAGTGGGCTTCGTCACCGCCACCGAGGCGGGTCTTATCTGAAGGGACGCGCTGTTGAGTCTTGGCAAAGTAACACAGGAATGTCGCGATAGTGTCGCGGGGAAACGATGGATCTGATTACCGATACCTCCTACCGAAACTTGACGCTGGCCCAGGCCGCCGCCGCACGCGCACAAGAACGGCCCGACGATACGGCGCTGCGCTTCGACTCTGGGTGTGTCTTAAGCTTCGCTGAAGCATGGCGGCAGGCCAACGCGCTCGCCACTCAAATTCAGCATCTGGGCATAGCGCCGGGTGCGACGCTGACGTTTCAGCTGCCGAACACGCCCGAAGCGGTACCCGTCGCCATCGCAGCTTCAATTTGCGGACTCATCATCAACCCGGTAGTCCCCATCTATCGTGGCAAAGAGCTGGGATTCATCCTCAATGACGCCAAAAGTGAGATCTTGTTTATCCCCCATCGTATCCGAGGGTTTGATTATGTAGACATGATCGCCTCGCTGAGGCCGTCATTGCCGCACCTCAAGCATGTCGTTTGTTGCGGCGCAGAAGAAGACCTCCCTGATGAGTTCCTGAGCTACGAAGCCCTCATGAAGAGCGCACCCGAAGAGCCTGCCGTGGCCGCCGCGGTGGATCCGCATGACACCAAGGTGGTGTTGTATACCTCGGGGACCACGGGCAACCCCAAAGCCGTAAGACATAGTCACAACACCCTCGCCAAAGCGCTGGACAACGGCGTGGACGCATGGCGCCTCGGCGCTGATGACATGATGCTGATGCCATCACCGGTGACCCATGTCACGGGCTATGTAAATGGTATCGAGCTGCCCTTCTTTACTGAATGCAAGGTGCTGCTGATGGAGAGCTGGATCGTCGACACAGCGGTGACGTTAATCGAAGAGTTTCGGGCAACAAGCTGTGCCAGTGCAACGCCGTTCCTGCGCGAGCTGGTGGACACCTGCAAAAAACGGGGAAAAACCCTGCCGGGGTTTCGCTTGTTCGCCTGCGGTGGTGCTGCCGTCCCTGCGTCACTGATTTATGAAGCGCGCGAGGTGCTCGCCGACTGCTGTGCCGTTAGGGTTTATGGATCCACGGAAGTCCCTCTGGTTACTGTCGGATTTATCGGCAAAGACGAGAGCGAGCTGGCGGCTGAAACTGACGGAAAAGTCCGTAACTACGACGTCCGTATTTGTGACGATGACGGCGCCGATGTCGGGCTCAACGCCGAGGGTGAAATCTGGGTTCGCGGTCCTGCCATGATGCAGGGGTATCGAGAACCCGCACAAAACGAGGCTGCTTTCTCACCCGATGGCTACTTCAAAACCGGCGATATTGGGCAATTGCTCGACTCGCAGGCGATCGTCATCACGGATCGCAAGAAAGACATTATTATTCGCGGCGGAGAAAATCTGTCGGCTCGAGAAATTGAAGAGGCGATCATGCAACACCCAGCGGTAATGGAGGCCGCCGCTGTATCGGCGCCTCATCAACGGCTCGGTGAAGGCGTGGCGATATTTATTACAGTGTACGAAAACAGCGAAGCCCCGACGCTGGAGGCGCTTACCGCGCTGTGCCATCAGCAGCAGCTCGCGAAACAGAAGTGGCCACAGTGGCTGGGTGTCATTGAGGAAATGCCCAAGACACCCTCAGGCAAAATTCAGAAGGCGGTGCTCCGTCAATCGTTACAAGAGCAGGGCGTATTGCTAGGCTAAGCGGACAGGAACAAGGATTTAACGCGTGAATGCATCTAACCCGATTCCCGGCGACTACACCGCCTTCCGAGAGGCAGTGCGCGAATTTCTGGCGAGCGCGCTAACCCCCGAATTGGCGCGAGCTGGCGAACGCACGACCAGCGTGTTTTCCGATTTTGAAGCCGGCCGGCAATGGCAAAGTGCGCTGCATGCCAGGGGCTGGGGCGCACCCGAGTGGCCACTGGAGCATGGTGGGACCGGTTGGGATATTCAGCAGCGCTATATTTTTCTCGAGGAGTGCCGACTCGCGAACGCGCCCAACCCGGTCATGATGGGCATTCAAATGCTGGGCCCGATGTTGATGCAATTTGGCACCGAAGCCCAGAAGGCGGCGTATCTACCGGGCATCATCTCGGGTGATGACGTCTGGTGTCAGGGATATTCAGAACCAGGATCAGGCTCGGATCTCGCCTCACTGAAAACGACTGCCGATCGCGACGGAGACGAGTACGTCGTTAACGGCACCAAAATCTGGACCAGCATGGCGCACTTCTCGAACTGGATTTTCTGTCTCGTGAAAACGGACAAGAACGTAAAACCTCAGGCCGGGATCAGCTTCCTGCTAATCGATATGGCAACGCCGGGTATCACGGTAACGCCATTCTCTAGCCTCGATGGCGAGGTCGAGCAGTGCCAGGTGTTCTTTGAAGATGTGCGGGTGCCCGTCGGTAATCTTCTGGGTGAGGAGAATCAGGGCTGGACCGTCGCCAAATACCTGCTCGAGTTTGAGCGCGGTGGACAGCACTTCACCATTGACCTCAAAAAGCAGCTCCGCAAATTACAGCGACTCGTCGCCAGTGACGCCAACGCAGCGGCGGAGGATCCAACCTTTGCCTTTCGTATCGCCGAGACCGAAATAGACGTGATGGCGCTGGAACAAACAGAGCTTCGCATCAAGGGCTCAGTGGCGGCGGGAGAACACCCGGGCGCGCTATCTTCCCTGGTCAAAGTCTCGGGCACCGAACTCGGCCAGCAGTGCGCCGAACTGCTGATCGAGGCCGCTGGACAAGGCGCGATGCCCTGGCAAAGCGAGGTATTGGCGCCGGATTACCAAGGGCCTACGGCCGCTCCCGAGGAGTGTGTGACCACCATGGCGGAGTACATCAACAGCCGCGCCACCACCATCTATGGTGGGACCGCGGAAATACAGCGCGGCATCATCGCCAAGCATGTCCTCGGCCTGTAGATGGACTCACCGACGATGATAGAAGATCAAGTGTTATTGCAAGACGCCGCTGAACGCTATCTGCGCGACAGTTACGACTTCAACGCGCGACGCGAGCGCTTGGCCCAAGGCGTATACACCGACCCACAGCACTGGCAGGCCTTTGCCGAGATGGGTTGGCTGGCCCTCCCTGTTCCCGAACACCTCGATGGTCTGGGTCTGGGTACCCGAGAATGCGCGATTCTCGCCGAGCTCTGCGGCCAATATCTTGTCACCGAGCCATTGGTAGACGTACTCACTGCCATCACCACCCTGATTGCACCCAGCCCCTCCGCGGATGCCTGGCTGGGTCAAGTGGTCAGTGGCGAGCTCATCGCCTTGGCGGCGATCGACGAAGGTGCCGGTCGGCGTAATGCCGCCCCCTCCACCACACTGACTGCGAGCGAATCCGGCTGGCGACTCACCGGCGCCAAGCAGTGGGTTAGCGCGGGTCCTTCAGCAACTCACTTTATCGTGCTAGCGAGCTGTGACGAGGGATTGGCCTGGGTGCTGTGTCCACGGGATGCGTCAGGCGTCAGCTGTGAGACATTTCCGACCCATGACGGCCGCGGCGGCGCCAACTGCAAATTCGATACTCCGGTCGAGGAGCACCACATCCTACTTGTGGGCCCACCGGCTCAAGCGGCGCTCGAAGCCTATCGAGAGCTCGCCATGACGCTGAGTAGCGCTGAAACCCTTGGCGCTGCCCACGCTGCGCTCAACACAACAGTGGACTACACCAAGCAACGCATTCAATTCGGTCAGCCCCTGGCGTCCTTTCAAGCGCTGCAGCACCGCATGGCCAATATGCTGATTCAAGTGGAGCTGACGCGCTCTTTGGTCTATGCCGCGTGTGATGCTGCCGATGGCGACGCGCCGGATAGATCCCGATTTGCCCGCGCAGCCAAGGTCAAAGCCAGCACGGTCGGGCGCAAAGTCTCCCAGGAAGCTATACAGCTCCATGGTGGCATCGCTACCACCGACGAATATATTGTGGGGCATTTCTTCAAGCGCATCACAGCGCTGGAGAGCTGGGTGTGTTCACGCGGCGAAGCGCTGAGAGAATTTATGGCGTTTAGCGGTTAAGCTCTGCCAACACTTTTTACAACAATCATGATCAAGCAAGGAGAAAAATAATGGACCTGCAACTCAAAGATAAAGTCGCACTGATCACGGGATCGACCAAAGGGATTGGCCGGGCGATTGCCGAAACACTCGCCGACGAGGGATGCAATATCGGTGTGTGTGCACGCAATCAGGCTGAAGTGGATGAGACAGTTGCCGCCCTCAGCGCCAAAGGTGTGAAGGCTTGTGGCAGCGTAGTGGACGTCACCGATGCGGCTTCGCTCGAGGCGTGGGTCAATCAGTGTGCCGACACGCTCGGTGGCATCGATATTTTTGTACCCAATGTTTCAGCGGGGGGTGCTGACAATTCTGAGTCGGGATGGCGTGCCAATTTTGAAGCCGACATGCTGGCCACCTGGCGCGGCGTAGAGCTCACGCAGCCGCACCTAGCGAAATCCGGGCACGGCGCCATCGTTATCATCTCGACGACCGCTGCGGTCGAAGCATTTGCAGGCCCCAGCCCCTACGGTGCTATCAAGGCCGGTCTGTTGAATTACTCTAGCAACTTGGCTCAGTCTTTGGCCGCATCGGGAATCCGCGTGAACGCCGTCAGCCCCGGCCCGATTTATTTTGAGGGCGGCGCCTGGGAGCAGATCAAGACCCACATGGCCGACTTCTACAACGCCACTGTCGCCAATATTCCGATGGGGCGTATGGGGAGCAACTACGAAGTCGCGGACACGGTGGCTTTTCTGGCAAGCCCGCGTTCCGCCTTCACCACCGGCACCAACGTCGTCATTGACGGCGGCTTTACCAAACGCGTGCAGTTTTGACATCGGCACGCCAGGAGACCCCGGTATTTGCCGGGGTTTTTTTGAGCCTAATCCGTCTCGGTGATCAGACGATCCAGTTCCTGCAGGGTGGTGATCAGACGTGCTATCGGCAGCTGGCGCTTGCCCCAGGTCTCCTCAGCCATCGGCGCAATAGCACAGCGCGCAGGTAAAGCCGCTCCGCTGTCGAGCAGTTGATACAGCGTGGGTAAAAAAATGAACTGGAGCCACTGCTCAAGGGCCAGCGTATCCACCGCAAACGGCTGCTCAGAAGCCAAGGCCTCGGGGGTCGGTGGGTCGGCCGCCCACAAATTGAGTTGACGCAGTTCCGCCTCGAGGTCGATCAATCGCTCGGCGATGTCGCTTCGTGGCGGTTCAAGCAACATGGGGCTGCGTCACAGACTGTCTCCGGATCATGAAGATCCCCCCCCTCCGCCAGCGAGGTTCGTTATCGTCTCAATGGACGTCATCTAACTCAAAGGTAAAAGCGGGGAGCGTTTTCAGTATGGTCCGTCCGTAGCGCCGCGTAAGCAAGCGCCGATCAAGTAATGTAATGCGGCCCTCATCTACCTCGGTGCGTTGTAGACGCCCACTTGCCTGCACCAGCTTCTGCGCGGCATCTGGAACGCTGATTTCCATAAAAGGGTCCCTCCCCTGCGCCTGAAGTAACTCGGAGTGAGAGGCTGCAATGGGGTCATCGGGCACAGCGAAAGGTAGTTTTGCAATCACGACGTGACGACAGTAATCACCCGGCAAATCGATGCCCTCAAAAAAACTCGCCAATCCAAAGATGGCCGAAGGCACGCCCGCATCGATATGCTCTCGGTGTTGCTCCAGCAATCGATTTTTACTCATCTGATCCTGCACCAGTGCGTTGTGGGGGATCACGTCTTTGATGCCCTCCAGAACGCTTTCCATCTGCCGCCGAGAGGTGAACAACAGCAGGACACCAGAATCATCTCTAATCAAAGCGGGGATGCACTGAATTAGCTCCTCGGTATGGGCGTCAACCTGGCCTGGATCAGACGACATTGCCGGAACACAAAATACCGCTCGTGAGGGATCAAATGGACTGGTGACCCGCTTCCACCTCGCCGAATCCGGGATGCCCGAGCGCTCCTGAAAACGATCGAATGTGCCCAATGCGGTGAGGGTGGCGGAGGTAACCACTGCGCCTGCCACGCGCTCCCACAACGCCTCGCGCAGGAGTTCACCGGGCAAGATCGGGCTCGCCTGACATTCCAGCGACGGCAAGCTACCGCGGTGCTGAATCCATCTTGCCCAGCCATCGCTCGGCTGGCCTTCTCGCGGGGCAACTTTGAATGCCTCCCACAACGCTACCTGCTGCTCGGTTCGCGCAGCAAGACCCTGCGCGTTAGCCAAATCCGAGTCGGCATCCTGAGGCGCAGCGGTCGCAACGCTCTGAGTGCCATCACGTGTATTTTCCAGTCCAGCCTCCAAACGCGCTACCTCGCGTTGCAGCTGACGCCACTGCTCTGCGAGCGACGCCGCGTAATCACCCAACGCGTCGGGTATGCGCCCATGCTCAAAACGGTACTCCGCTCTCTCGAGCGCCTCCTTGGGGAACTGATGCCAGAGCAGCTGCGTTACCTCCTCTGTGCGCTGCAGGAGATCCGCAAGTAGTGAAGAAATCAGCGGAGGCAAACGCTCGTCGATCCCCGCCTGCGCCCAGCCAGCCGCAGACTGCGTGACCCATCGATCGCTATCTCGCAATCCCTGTAGGGTGGAACCCGCATGAAAGCGCAGGGAAAAATGATTAAGGCATTTCGAGGGCAGCTGATGACCCTCGTCAAAGATGTAGAAGCAATCTTCCGGCGCAGGCAATATGACGCCGCCCCCCAATCGCAAATCCGACAGAACAAGGTCGTGATTTGTAACAATAATATCGGCCTCTTCCAGTCCTTCTCGCGCTTTAAAAAAGGCGCACTGGCCGACATGGGGGCAACGACGCCCCGTGCACTGGTTTTGATCGGTTGAAACAAGACGCTTAATCCCCGGATCCAGCCCTCCGGGCCAGGCATCAAAATCGCCATCCCAACGCCCTGCCGCCAACGCCGTCAGCATTTCCTCTAGCAGCGGTAGCATCTCGAGATAATCCGGGGCAACAAATTCATCCGGGTAGAGCGGAATCAGTGCGTCGCTCTCTGACCCGGCGAGCTGGTGATCCAATTTGAGCAGGCAGACATATCGGCCTCTCCCCTTGGCCAGGACCGACTGGAACTCAAGTCCACTGTGGCGCAATAAATCGGGCAAATCGCGCAGTAAAAGTTGCTCCTGAAGGGCGATCGTTGCGGACGCCACTACAACTCGCTTGCCGCGGGCGCGGGCGATCGGCAACGTCGCGACCAAATAAGCAATGGTTTTTCCGGTACCCGTACCCGCCTCTACCACCGCAATCGGCGTCTCCCCCTCAGGGTCCCCGAGCGCATTCGCCACCTCTGCGATCATTTGGCGCTGTCCCCAGCGGGGTTTCAGCTTGAGAGCATCAGTCAGTTGCTGGTAGGCGTTACGAATATCGTCCTGCAGCGCCTCATCAATCACATTTGGGTACCCGGCGTTGAATCATTGCCGGCGCGCTCCTCGGCAACCTCCAGACGGCGATTAACCGGATTGGCATACATGGTGAGAAACCAGCGCTGATGCTCCTCAGGAATCGCTTCAAAACGAGCACGAAAAGCGGCCTCGCTGATGGTTCCCTTGTCATATGGAATCTCGCAAGGTAACGGGGTGCCGTAAAGCCATTGCCAGGCCCAGATATTCGTTTGGTAAAGCCGGTAGTGCGCTACCATCTGTCGGTCGATGCCCGCGACTGTCTCAGCGACACTCAGGTGTGCCGGTAGCGGAGTCCCAAAGTGCAGATGAACGCGGCCCTTTTGCCCGACGATGCCCGTTGCAATGGACGTAATATCCTCAAATTCGGACTTAACGTAACCCGAACCTGCCGAGAGCTCGGCAGATTTGAGTGCATCACAGGGGTCGAGTTCATAAGAGATGATGAGGGGCACAATTTTCAACGTGTCGAGAACCGACTCTGGCGATTCCTCTCGGTCCCGGGAAAGGGTCAACATTTTGATGACCGCCGGTTCTGTAACATCGCGGCCGTCCTTCGCCCTCCCCTCTCTGTGCGCGATCCAGATAGGATTGTCGCCGGTTGCTACTGACGCGCGAATGTAAGCCGACAGTTGCTTTGCTGCCGCGAGAAGGGCCCGCGGACCCTGCAAATTACGTTTGACGATAAAGCTTCTA
>Ga0255773_10005138_pt1 | contig 10838 bp, 4 predicted proteins | sample 011ome_17_FD_179971 | JGI IMG/M metagenome (GOLD analysis project Ga0255773, IMG submission 179971) | Coastal salt marsh microbial communities from the Groves Creek Marsh, Skidaway Island, Georgia - 011502XT metaG (version 2) | ecosystem: Environmental > Aquatic > Marine > Intertidal zone > Salt...
CCAAGTGCTACTGGATTTATGATTCCTTCAAATCCTGGTGCAAACTATATTCCTGCACCCGCACAACGTCCAAATTTTTTATTCAGATTCACACAAAAATATTCCAAGGGATATCCTGGAGCTGGTGGACCTTTGCTTTAAATTAATATAAAATAAGTAGTTAAACATAAGTAATATAATATAATTAATTATGTTTATAAAAATAGATTGCAGAGAAAGTGATGTAATGATGAATATTAATTTATTATTTAATCAACATCATCATGATATTACTACAGAAAGTCTTCCTTTAGGTGATATGATCTTATTAAATAATGACAATGAAGAAAAAATTATTTTTGAGAGAAAATCTCTCTATGATTTAGCTTCAAGTATAAAAGATGGTAGATATAGCGAACAATCATTTAGATTAAACCAATATAATACGCATAACCACAATATTATTTATATCATAGAAGGGGATATGGAGAGATATAACGAAAAAAAGGGTAGAATAGATAAAAAGACATTATATTCTTCATTAATCACTTTAAATTATTTTAAAGGGTTTTCTGTTATGCGAACAAAAAATATAAATGAAACATGTGAATTGATTATTAATTTTGCCGATAAGTTGCAAAAAGAATCGAAAAGAGAGAATTATTATGGAAATAATAATAATGTTATTGAATCAAACTTACAAAATAGTGATCAGAATTATTGTGAGGTTATGAAGAAACATAAAAAAAATAACATTACACCTGATAATATTGGTGAAATTATGTTGTCTAATATACCAGGAGTTAGTAACAAAACTGCTATTACAATAATGAAGGACTATTCCTCAATTAGTAAGTTAATAAAAATGTTAGAGACTAATGAAATGATATTAAATGATATAAGAATAATGAATGATGTTGGAATTTCAAGAAAGATTAGTAAAACTGCTGTGGAAAACATAAAAAAATTTCTATTAGTTTAGTATATAATGATGTTAAAAGATGAATATTTTACATATTTAGGATATATTATAATAGCAATTTTATGCTTTTTGATTTATAAAGTTATTACAAAAAAAAATAGTAAGGAACAATTTATGGGACTATTTGAAGGTACAGATGAAACTAAGGCTCAAGAAACTGAAGTAACCGATGATCCGGCTAGTAAAAGAATACAAGCAAATATTGATAGTTTAACAGATGCAACTAATAAAACAATAGAAGATATGAATTTAGTAAAAAATAGAAAACAATGGGAAGATATGATTATAGCTGTAGAGGATCGTGTTAGCTCTGTATCACTTCAATCTATTAGTATTTTAGCGGCTATGATAAAAGCAAATCCAAATGATGATAAAATAGTAACTGTAATTACTAGAATAAATGAATTTAATAAATATAGAGAAACCTTAAAAGAAAATATGAAATACTTAGACGGATTAAAATAATGTAAAAATGAATATATATTATTATAAATAAATATTATATATTATGCCGATTGTTATAAATAATCAAAAAGTAACAGGAATATTACAAGCAGCAGTAACACAACCTACCGATTCAGTTCCATTAAGTCTATTCAACGATTTAAGTGGTTATGTTTATACATTAAGTGGTGGTACTTTTGATACAAGTGCTATAAAACAATCTATTGCCGATTTAAGTGCTGAAGTTCAAGATTTAAGTGCTTATGTATATTCTTTAGATCTAAGTGGTATAATTCAAGATATAAGTGATATTAGCTATAACCTATATGATTTAAGTGCTTATGTATATTCTTTAGACCTAAGTGGTATAATTCAAGATATAAGTGATATTAGTTATAACCTATACGATTTAAGTGCTGAAGTTCAAGATTTAAGTGCGTATGTTTATTCTTTAAGTGGTGGAAGTATTAATATTGGTAGTTATACAGATAATAGTTCTCAAATATACCCTAATATTGATACAGTCTTATTTGATGCATCTAGTTTTTCATTAGATGTTTCTGGTTCAGTTGTAAAAATAGATGTTTCTGGCGGAGGCGGAGGTGGCGGCGGCGGTGATGTTACAGTTGCTGATCTCTCTTATTTATTTTTTAATAAACCATTAATTTCAACAGATTGTAGTGCATTTAGTACTAATTCTACAAACATATTTGCAAATTGGAAACCACCATCCCAAACAAAAGCAGCATTTAATTTTGTTGATAATTCACCTAGTTATAATAATACTTTAAATTATCTACCATATATTAATGATATAATTATTGGATATAAAAATACTAATGCTAGTTCACCAACATGGACAGATATTACATATAGCTCTGGTGTAACAAATAGTAGTTCTTTTATTCCTACATTAATAAATCAATTAAATTTAGTAAGTACACAATCTACTCCATCAAATCCAGTGGCATCTACTAATATATCCCCAAATGGTAAGGTAACAATACAAGTACCATTTTTAGTCGGTTCAGCATATGTTTTTAGAATTGCATATACAAATAACTCTAGTGATACTTCATGGAATTATTTATATTGCCCAGATGGGTCTGGAATTCCATTTGGTAATCCTGGACCAGCTCTACCTCCCGATTCAATCGCATTTGATGCAAATTCTGATGACTACAACGAGTTAAGAATCGGAGGAAAAGGTGGATTATATATGGATGCTAGTATAAATGTTCCATATGGTAGTTCAACTCTTAGTATAGGATATGGCGTTGATATATCTGGACAACGAAGTAATTATTCTGTTCAAATAGGAGGTAATAGTACAAATAATTATTTATTTGATGCTAGTCAAGGATGGCCTGCGACAAATTATAATAAACAGTTTTGGGGATATCCTAGTGGTAATCCTCAAGGTCCAGGAACAAATTTAGATATATATGCATATCCAGAATATGTATATAATACTGATATAGGAAGTTACTATGCAGTAAATAGTGCTGAAGATTTTTCTAGCCAGTTGGTTCCAGCACCATCATCAGTAAAAACACAAGCCGGTGTTGTAATTCCTTCACGATCAACAGTAACTAATAATTATAACCAATTTTTAGATAGTAAAATTTTTAATCCATTAAATACCGATGGATATTCAACGACAGATGTTATAAGTAGAGTAGATTACAATAATTCATATTCTGTGTATTTTTTACAAGATAATTCTTCGATTAACTTCTCTCAATCAGGAGTTTACAACCTAGCAGCAAATTTTGGAGAACCAAAAACATATAATCAAATTAATAGTAGTCTTGCTCATGGTGATATTGATATATCTTTTGTAGCAGCAAACAGTATGTTAGGGAAATCATGTAGCGGCGAACATATAACATATATATATTCTTATGTGGATGATCAGAGTAGTAATAAAATTATTGATTTAAGTTCCGCTACAAGAGTTGGTTTTACCGGAAATGATTATAATAGTCAAGATAGTAATACATATTTAACAATTTCTTCAAGTAAAACTATAGATTTATCAAATGGAATTGATATAACACGAACAGAAGGCTACTATTTAGGATTTGATGTGTCATCTATTAATTTAAGAGATATATCATTAGGTATAATACCTGATATATGTAATAATGGATATAACCCATATGAATGGAAAATTAATCAAATATTGTACAAGCAAGATGGAACCACTAATATTACGAGTCCAAATAACAGTCTATCATTCAATCTAGCAAAAAAACCCGAAATATCTACAGAAATTAGTAATAATTTTTCAGTATCTATAACAAATCCTAGTTTAACTGGAACACAAAAATTATATGGATTACCATTACCAACTGATCAGAATAATGATCTGAAATTTAATGTAACTTGTGATATTGATAATTTACATCCTATATGGGCTCCAAGCGATGCAACAACTAGTAATAGTTTATATGATTTAACATTATATTACGATCCGTCTGGAACACCATTTAATACAGACGAAACATCATCTAGTTGGAGTGTAACAGGTGTTAATGAAACAGTAAGTGTAAATAAAACATTAATGGTAGATTATACAGGTTCTCTAAATACCACAGACTACAATAATTTTCCTTACTCTCGAGATATTTCAAATGCTGCTGGTAATCAATTTAAAATAGAACTTAACATAAAAAATAATGTCACATTAACACCTAATCTATCTGATCAAAGAATAGTTCAAAATGATTTATCAGGTAATGGTAAAGCATGGTGGTGGGATTTTACATTTAATAATGGGTCTTCGCAATACATACCATATCCAAATCCTCAAACAGGTGCTACAAATATACCTAATTTAACAGTAACTGGATTGTCAAATACATCACCAAGACTAAATACTTTAGTAAATGTATTTGATATATCTACTGGTCAACAATATGTTACAGATCCCAGCAACATTACTCTCGACGCATACAATATGACATCTAGTATAAATAATTATACTGCAATGTGGTGTAATGGTGGATGGGTTGGTGATAATAGTTCAAATGCAATTGCAGCAAGTAACTACCCATACATAGATTACTCTGGTAATTTCTATAATCCAAGTAATGTTATGAAAGATTATAGTATATTTGATAGTAGTGGTTTAACGCAAACAATAAAATATGATATTGGTTATTATTGGACCGGAAATGGTAGTTTATTAACAAAATCATATACGAATTTAAAATTTTTAATAATAAGATTATCAAATACAGTTAATAGTTTAAATATGAATGTAGTGATTAAGGATAAATCGGGTACTACATTAGATAAAGGAGATGATTATGTATTATTTTATCAAGAACAATTACAATCTGGAGCTAATGCTTATCCATGGAATACAGTTGGTACAAAGCCGTATTCACCTTGGTTGGATTGTGCAAATAAAAATGTATCACTAGGTTCATTAAATTATTTTGCACTTGCTCAATCAGGTACTAATAATGGAATACAAAATGGTATATGGTCAACAAATTCAGGTGGATATATTAGACGGATAAATACAGCAAACGCTATATACCAATATTTAGCTATAGGAATAAATAGAGGAAAGACAGTTAAATCAATTAACATAAGTTATGCTTAATTAGGTCTATTTAGTAAATTATTATTATAAATAATATAATAATAATTTATATTAGTTATGGCAGACGAATTAAATAATGAGAATAAAACAAATCTATTGTTTAAGAAATTTCAAGGAGTAGCGCAAACATCCGTAATATATGGTGCTGGTATTGGTGGAACTAGTTACTCTAGTGAAAGTAAAAAATCAAATACGGGAGTTTTTAAAGAAACTGTTTATATTGAAGAGGTTCCATTTACAAATCCAGTAAGCCTATTTAATTTATGGAGTTCATCACAACAACCACAAGTACCTGATACTAGTTGGAATACTACTTATAAAGATCAAACAATAAGTTTTGTAGATTTATCAGACAATTCGGGGAATCTATTACCATTAAGATACTATCACCGAGTTTATTTACAACAAACGAATGCTACTAATCAAGCATGGTGGTTAATTGATTTATCATCTTCAGATGACTTCACAAATAATAATATATTATTAGATACGATTCCGTACCTTTATAATGATCAAGTACCGAGTATGTATACTCCTATAGTTGAATATTATGACGGAACTAGTTGGGTTAATGAATCTCAAAATGAAATTGACGGTTTAAATTGGGCAATGGATGCAGCTACAGGCATATTACAATTTTATCAAGATCCTAATACATTACAAAATGATCGTAATATTAATATAACTGATGTAAGTAGTCAGCAGTTTAAAAGACCCAGAATATCATTTATAAAATATACTGGTAAAAAGGGAGATTTTTCAACAGGGGGAGGCAGTGGTTCAGGTTTAATAACGGTAGGAGATACAAGTAATAGTCCTCAAGATGTGAGTGCTATATATTTTGATATTAGTGGTTTTGATGTATCATTTAATACAAATGGAGCATTAATCACAAATAAAGGATCATCATCAACTGTATCATCTGATATATCATCTGTATTATATAATATTCCATTAGCACCTACGGATGGATCTGGTATTTTAAATGAAAATTTAGGAAGCGGAACTATTATATTGTCGTGGAGTAATCCTGTAAATAAACAGTCTGCATTACCATTTGGTACTTATACATCATATCCAGATGGATCTAATAATCAATCAGATAATATTCAAATTAGAAGATTGCCTTTTCATCAACATATAAATATAGAATATTTATTGTATGATGCAGGAACTCCTAGTGGTGAATGGACGCCATTAACTATTGACAATTCTTCATCTGCGATTCAAACGGTTCTACCAAATACATTAACTAGTGCTTATTTAACTAGTAGCGGCGGTAATCCTATACAGACAGATTTATGTGGGAATAATGGAGTAAATGTGGCACCTTTTAATAGAGTATCGTATAACGGATTAGAATTAGGTAAAGGATATCAATTCAGAATATATATGGATAATAGCGGAACAAATACGCCTGTTACTGATCCAATTTATCTTAATGATGCATCTTGGAATTATCTATATATACCAAACTTATCTGGAGATTTCATTGAATTAGGATCATTTGGTATAGCTAATGCGCCCACAGATGCAATTATATCCATGACTCCAACATTTCAGCCATCAACATTTAGTATTGAATTATCTACAACTGGTACAGCAGATGTATGTTTAAATACACCATTTAATAGTGGTGCAAATAATGATGAAATAAACTCTAATTTAAATTTAACATATGCCTTTGGTATAAGTGTAAGCGGTGAAGTTGATTCAAGTAATAATCAAATGGAAGATAAAAGATACGATGTAATTAATGGACTAAGTGGCGAAATATTTGGATTTGATATATCATCTATATTACAGAAAAAAAATAATGTAGCATTTAATGAATCATCTTTGATAAGTGATTTATCTGTATGTCCACAATATAAATATACATTAACAAATTTGTATGGATTTAATAATGTTGGTGATCCATCATATACATTAGTATATAATTTAAGTGGTGTATCTTTTGAATTTATTACACCAAAACCTACTAGAACCGAAGCTATAACTACTTCTAATTATCAAGATACTATTACTGCAGATGTTGTCATTACTAATTATGATATAAGCAAGATAGATATTTCGGGATATAATGAAGTATTCGAGGTTAGACCAGGTAATACACCTACTACAAATGATCAGTCAGTAACTTTTTTAGAAAATTCATCTAATTTTACAGGAGAGGTTATTAACGGTTCTGGAAAAATACTAGTAGCAAATAATTTTGGTACAATTCATGATAAATTAATAGGTAAGGACACGTCAGGTAGAGAACTATCTTATTTAGACGTATCAATTCAAAATTCAAATATAATTGGAGACACTTCGGCTAATCCTAGTATTGGATATTTACAAGAAAAGACTGATTTATCTAATCAATATTTTAATATAGATACATCGGTTGTTGAAGCTGGAAAAACTCCTAATTTTCAATATCAAGGTTATTATACAGGATTAGATCTAACAAAATTAGATATAAGAAATATTAATTTGTCTAATTATCCAGATATATGTAATAATAGTTATAACCCATATGAATTAAGATTAAAACATTTCTATAATGATCCATCAGTAGTAGCTGGTACAAATTGGACTACTAGTGGAAAGTATTTATTTAAAGATTTTATCATAGGTAAACGACCAAATGTTCCAATAGACTTTAGTTTAAATGGATATACTAATCCAAATCCTTCATTGGGAACTTATTTACAAGGTCAGCAAAATCCTGGAGGCTCCAGTATTATTAACATTGATTTTAGTTATAATATATCTGATATTGATGCTACATGGGCTTCAACTACAATAGATGACATTGGTGGATTATGTAAGTTTGAGTTATATTATCAACCTAATGATATTATTGTTGATTCAGAAATAGAACCATTTCCAAATCCAACTACAATAACAAGTGTTAATTTTGATCCTCAATTAAAAATACCGAATATTTTTTACACTGATACACAAAAATATTCCCGAACATATAATACAACACCACAATTTCAAATAAAAGGTACAGTGTTAAATAATGTAACATATACTCCTGACCCACAAAATATACCACCACAGGATATTTCATTTGGTACATCTGGAAAATCATTATGGTGGGATTATACATGGGGTGGTGGTGGGTTAAATTCAAATAATAATCCTGACAATTTTTTTGGAACTACTGCGTCTAATAATAATGCACAAATGATTGAAAGTGTTGGATTCTCTACATTTTCAGTAGCCACTACATATAATCATCAAAATCTAGCAACAAATAAACAATTGTTATGGGCTAATGGGGCATTTAGAGGTGTGATTAGTAGTATTAATCAAGATTATCCATATACAGATTTAAGCAATGTTTATTATAATCCAAGTGGTCAATTAAAAGATTATAGTAATTTCGATATAAATGGATTAAGTGGAGAAACTATTAATACACAATTAACTTCAAATAGAAAATGGTGGTTTGATGCTTCAAATAGTGGAGTAATATCAAGAGTACAAAAATATATTACTTTTAATATAGATGCACCAATTATACCAGTTACAAGTGGTAATATACCATTTTTTAAATTGATTGTTGAAGATTCTAATGGTACTCAGTTGTCACAAGATTCTAGTAAAACAAGTGCATCAAATGGATATTGGGTATATCATACAGAGAATAATAATTCAACTATAGAACCATCAACCAGTTTCTCAGGAACCATACCGGTATTTGATGGTCAAATCCGGGTAAATAATACATGGCCAGGATCATGGTTGTCAAATGTTAATAGCCAGGCATATCGCATATTTACAAATTCTTCTTCTCTTCAAACAACTACACTTCAAATAACAGTTGGATTACCTTCAACATTAAGCGCTAGTAGTTCTAGTATAAGAAGTATTGATGTAGAATTCGGACAAGGACCTTAATATAAATATAAATATAAATTTAATTAATGTTAATTAATATATAAAATATTATTTGTATAATTTATATATTATGGCTAGTGATCCAGAAAAAACAGAATTACTTTTTAAAGAATTTGTAGGCGTAGTAAATGTTAGACAAAATGATCCATTTAATAGTGGTGATCATAAGTATCCATTTAGAAGTTATGTAACAAACGAATCAATATTTTCAAATAACATACCAGCTGATTTATCAAACATTACATATACTTCGTTTGGTCAAACATTATATGGGTCAACCGCATTAGACGCTAGTTTTGCGAATTCTGGTGCGGTGCTGGGGATAAGTTATGAAATACCTGGAACAGATCTAGTATTTTACTATAAGGCAGAGATGAGCCAACCTTCACCCAATACTAATAAAACATGGTATATAGATGATGGTGACGGTCTATTTAACAGTTTAATGAAAGATTCTATACCATTTTTATATGATGCAACACAAAAAAAATCGTATTTACAAACATTATGGAGTAATTCGGGGACCAATTCATTAGATGTGTATGAGTCCCCATTATTTTGGTTAATGGATTATCAGTCGGGATTTATTGAGATGTATGGAGATCAACAAGATGTTACTGATTGGATTACTACAAATGGTACTCCGCGATTATCATTTATAAAATATAATGGACCAAAAGGATCTAGTGGTGGGGGAGGCGGGGGCGGAGATGCTTCATTTAATAATTTAGATGTTTCCAATAATTTAATTGTAAATAGTACGCAGTTTTTACAAAAAATAGGTCCCAGTAATTTTACAGTAGATTCCGCATCACCATATTACAGAATTGCTAGAGTAAATATGTCCACACTTAGTACACCAGTGTCAGGATCAACTGTATGTTCTGGAAGATTCATTATAAAAGCTGAAAATAATTTAAATGTATCATTAGAATTCATTGCTGGATTTTATTGTGATAATTTTACACTTAATACATTTCCAACTAATTTAAAACCATTTATAAAAGTATTAAGCAGTAATGGTGAAGATTTAATTTCAAAATCTATAAATTTTATTGCCATAGGAATAGACGCTCAAGGAGGAATTGGACCAATTTCTTCTAATATAGAATTAGTACTAGGATTTTCTTCATCTGCTTTTCCTCTGGTAATTAATAATGCTAGTGTAAGATTATATCAAAATAATGAAGGGAAAGATACAGGCACATATAGAGATTGGTCATTAGATTCAGATTTTATTAATTATTCTGCTTTTAATCCTGGCACAGGTGCTAGTTTTTATAATATATATAAGCAATTAAATTTGGATAAATTCAATGATATTTCTTACGCAACTGGAACATCAATGGCAATGAGTAGTTTAGATTCTGAAACATTTATGGGAAATGTAAATGTAGGTGGAAAATTAACAGTATTAAATGGATTTGATTTATCAGGATCTATTAATGCTATAGATCCTTCTGGAATAATAGATATATCTGGAAATTTAATTCTAAGAGATGTATCTATGCAAAATTTGACTGTTAATCAAACATTAACAGTTAATGGTATAACAACATTAAATGATCCGGTATTTATAAATGACAACATATCATTGAAAACCGGTTCAACTATAGATGCCAGTTCAGCTATAATAAACTCGGCATATTTATATGTAGATAATATTTATGCGTTAGGGGGACCATTTAGTACTGGATCTGGAAAAATAAATATCAATGCTAATGATTTAGCGTTTACACCATTGGGTGGAGGAGGAACTATAACAGACTTAAGTAATGTAATAGCAAAAAATGGTAATTTAGATCTAAGTGGAACATTAACTTTTAACTCTTCATTATCCAGTAATAATATAATACGCGAATTATATGAAATTCAACCGGTTGGTGGTCTTGGTGGAAATTTACAAATAGAAGCTAA
>Ga0255773_10005145_pt1 | contig 10828 bp, 8 predicted proteins | sample 011ome_17_FD_179971 | JGI IMG/M metagenome (GOLD analysis project Ga0255773, IMG submission 179971) | Coastal salt marsh microbial communities from the Groves Creek Marsh, Skidaway Island, Georgia - 011502XT metaG (version 2) | ecosystem: Environmental > Aquatic > Marine > Intertidal zone > Salt...
CTATGACTAAGGAGCATTGCGAAAATTGTGTTCTTGAAAATCAAGATACTACAATTGAAGATATGCAAAGCAACTTGTCTGCACAAATCGAAGAACAGAAATCACCTGCATTGACATCAAAAACTAAAGAGTGGTAGTAGTAGTACTAGTATTAAATGGCAAAGAAATTTAAAGATTTTTTAGCTCATGTTCCAATTAAAAAAGGGAGTTCTGTTGGACCTAGACCTAATACTAGTACTATGAATAAAAATAAACGAAGACAGACAGGTGTAAAAAAATATAGAGGACAAGGAAGATAATGGCAAGAAAATCAGCAACAGAAGTAAAGATAGATTTTTTAGTAAGAGAAGTTAAAGAATTAAAAGCTGAAACTAAATCTCTTCGTGCTGATATTAATAAAGGTAAAGGTGCTATTTGGATATTATTAATTATAGCAAGTGTAATAGGTAGTGCTTATAACTACTTTATTAAATAGGAATTAAATATGTTGACAAAAGTAAAAAGAATGAGATTAAATAAGATGAGACAGAAGTTTGCTGTTGGTGATGAAGCTAGAAAATTTGAAAACATTCCTGAAGCTTCTCAACCTCAACAACAAAAATTAGGAACAAGAGAAGAGTTTGCTGATAAATATGTTACTCAACAAATTAAATCTCCTGAGTTAGCTTCTTCTGCTACTCAACAATATACTACTCAAGCTGTACAAGCTGATGAATTATTAACTGGTACAACTATGGCTGCACCTACAGATGTAGGTACACAAACTATTACAGGTTCAACTATTGCTACTCCTACGACTGGAGTATCTCAACAAGTTGCAACACCTTCAGCTTTAACTGCAGCTCAAATGACAGCTCAAACAGGAGCAGCTCAAACTGGTACTGCACAAGCTGGAACATTAAGTCCTGGCTCTCAAGTAGGTACAGTTACTGGAACTTTATCTGGTACTGCTACAGGTGCTACAGCAGCTCCAACTACTTCAGCAATAGCTCAAGCAGCTCAAGGACAATTATCTTCTGGTGCATTAGCACAAGTTGTAAGTGGTACTGCTGCTACTGTTAATGGACAAACTGCTACATTACCTGCAAATATTCAAGCTGCAGTTGCAAGTAATCCTGCACAAGTTACAGCAACTATTATGCAACAACCTACTGCAGTACAAGCACAGGTTGCTTCATTACCTACAGATGCATTAGTATCTACACAGATTAATACTTTATTAGATGGTATTGATACAGGACAAATTCCTACATGGGCAAGAGGTGCTGTTGAAAATGTTGAAAAAAATTTAGCTGCTAGAGGTTTAAGTAAATCTACTATTGGTAGAGATGCATTAGTAAATGCTATTATACAAAATGCTTTACCTATTGCACAATCAAATGCTACTGCGTTACAACAAAGAGCATCACAAAATTTAACTAACGAACAACAAGCTGCTGTACTAACTGCTCAACAAAGTTTTCAAGCACAATTAGTTAATGCTGAAAATGATATGAAAGCAAACATGATGAATGGTCAGTTTGCACAAGAGTTAACAAAATTAAATGCTATGAATGAACAACAAGCAATTGTTGCTTCAGCTAATCAACAACAACAAGTAAGACTAGCAAACTTAGCAAACTTACAACAAGCTGGATTAACTCAAGCACAGTTAACACAGCAAATGTCTTTAGCAAACTTAAATGCTAATCAACAAACATCATTAGCAAATGCACAAACAATTGCAGGTATGGATGTTTTAAATTTAAACAATGCACAACAAACTGCAATATCAAATTCTAATTTATTTAGAACATTTGAATTAAGTAATTTATCTAATACTCAACAAGCTACTATGCAAAATGCTGTACAGTTAGCTACAATGGATATGGCTAATTTATCTAATGCACAACAAAAAGCTGTAGCTAATGCTCAAGCTTTCTTGCAAATGGATATGGCTAACTTAACTAATGCTCAACAAACAGAAGTATTAAATACACAGAATAGACAACAAGCTATGTTATCTGACCAAGCTGCTGCAAATGCTGCTCAACAGTTTAATGCATCAAGTGATAATCAAACACAACAATTTGTTTCATCATTAGCAACAACAATACAATCACAAAATGCTGCAAGAAATGATGCTATGACACAATACAATATTAGTGAAGGAACTAGAATTGAAGCATTAAATCAAGGTAACTCTTTAGAAGCAGAAAGATTACAAGCTACATTAAATAGTCAGATAGAACAATTTAATGAACAACTTGATTATAACAGAAATCAATTTAATACACAAAACTCTTTAGCAATTGAACAATCAAATGTTGCATGGAGAAGAAATTTAAATACTGCAAATACTGCAGGAATTAATGCTGTTAATCAAGCTAATGCTATGAATGCATTTAATTTAAGTAATCAAGGTTTATCTTTTATATGGCAAGAAATGAGAGATGCTGCTAAGTGGGAATACGAATCAGCACAGAATGCACAAGAAAGACAAACTAATTTAGCTATTGCTGCATTAGGAAATGAAGCTGCTTCTGACCAAGGTAGAGCAGACATACTTAAAACTCTTGGTGGTTTTGCTATGGATATTTGGTCTAAGATGCCTTCTAATAATTAGGATTTTATAAGTATTGACAATGGTCAATTCTAGTGATATAATAGACATAATAAGATTATATAGGGAGTTTCCTAAATATAATTATCTTTCTGATAGAGATATTGCAAGAGCAATAATTCCTTCTTTGTCATTAAATCAGTTTAAAATATTTAGGTATCCAAGTACTGATGTTGCTTATGCTTTTACTAACTGGGCATATTTAAATAAAACTTCTGAAGAAAGATTTTTAAAAACAGGAGTACTTGAAAATTTAGATTGGGATAGTGGAGATATTTGTTGGCATATAGAAACAGTCAATACTGCACTAGACAAGATAAAAGAAATTTACAAATATACTGCAACAAGATTAGCAGACGATATTGGTAAAGATAAATACTGTCATTGGATTAGAATGAATAAATCAGGCAAAGGAATTAAAAGAGTAAATAAAATGAAAATAGAAATAGGACTAAGAAAATTTAACTAAGGAAATAATATGGGAAGTGTATCAAGAGTATTTAAAAAAGTAAAACGAGCAGTAACGAAACCTATTAGTAAAGCTTTTAAAGGTGTAGTTAAAGGTATTATGAAAGTTGGTAAAGCAACTATGCGTGGTGTTGCTAAATTAAATCAAAAACTTGGACCACTAGGTTCTATTGCTATGGCTATTGCTATGCCTTATGCTTTAAGTGGGTTAAGTACTGCAACAACTGCAGCCATGAATAGTACTAATACATTTTTAAAATCTATAGGTACTGTAGGTAATTCTATTAGAACAGGTTATCAAGCTTTTAATGCTGGTGTATCAAAAACTTTTAGTACAATTACAAAATCTATTTCAAAAGGTTTTCAAAGATTTGCTCCTGAAGGAGTTAAGAATATGTTTTCTAATATTTCTACAGGTGCTAAAAATTTATATAACTCAGCTAAAGCAACAATGAAAAAATACACACCTAAATTTAGAAAAGGGTCTGTTGGACAATCAGAAGTATTTGGTTTAGGTCAAGCTGCTGAAGGACCTATGTTAATGGATAATACTCTTGTTGCTGATAAAATAGCATCTGGACAATTAACAGCAGGACAAGTTAATATGAAAACTCTAAGTGAACCTACAGGATGGTTTACTAAAACAAATAGTCTTGGAGTTAAGTCTGATAAAATTGTACAAGATACTTTAAATACAGCATATGAAAAAAGATTAGCAGGATTTGATAAAAATACTTTAAGATATTTTAATGATACTAAAGCTGCTGCAATACAAAAAGGTACTTATTTAAGTGATGACCAAATAGGTTCAATGATTACAGATAGTAATGCTGCTAAAAATTATAGTAAAGAAATACTTTCATATAGTGGTGATATGGATTATGTTGGAACAGGTACTGGTAAGTATGATATTAAAACTGAAATAGCTGATTTATCTCAAACAGGAGATTATAAATTAGTTCCAGGTTCTGCAGGTGAAAGTGAATTTTATCAATATACAGGAGATAAAACTTTTGCTCAAGACCCTGTACCTAAAAAGAAATTTGATACTAAATCTATAGCTTCAAACATAGCAAAAGGTTTATTAAAGAAATCAGATACACCTGATGTTAAACCTTTTTACATGGCTAGTCAAGATATGACTATGCAAACAGGAATGTCTAATTATGGTGAAACAGATATTAAAGGTACTGCTGGTGGAGATTTCTTTACAAAAGTTTATGGACAAGAAGCAGGTAATAGATTAAAAACATATTATAAAAATATGAATTTGTTACATCAAAACTACGCAGGGATTAATTAATATGAGTACAGTAAATAAAGCAGGTAACTATACAAAACCTACAATGAGAAAAAAAATATTTCAAAGAATAAAATCACAAGCTTCTCATGGAACTAAAGCTGGACAATGGAGTGCAAGAAAAGCACAAGCTCTAGCTAAAGCTTACAAGAAAGCAGGTGGAGGATATAAATCATAATGGCACTAGCTAAGTCTCAGCAAAGCTTAAAAAATTGGAGTAAGCAAAAATGGAGAACTAAGTCTGGTAAACCTTCTAGTAAAACAGGAGAAAGATATTTACCTAGTGCTGCTATAAAAGCTTTATCGTCTTCTGAGTATGCAAGAACAAGTGCAGCTAAAAGAAAAGGTAAAGCAGCAGGTAAACAATTTGTTAAACAACCAAAAAGTATAGCAAACAAAGTAAGAAAGTATAGAACATAATGGCTGAAAAAATAAAAGAAAACCAATTTGATGAAGTAGGTGTTAATCCTTTTAATGCTCCTATTCCTGGAGAATCATTAACAGCATCACCTGAAACTCCTAGAGCATGGGAAAGACCACCTGAATATACAGACCAAGATGAAGCTATGATGGCTGTTTACATGGTGTTAACTGAACAAGATACATTAAGACAATTAATAGGTATTATTTCTGAAGGTGTACCTTTAGATGAAATAGCACAAGTACTTTTATATAAAGGATATACTGAAGGAAAGTATACACCTGATATGATGTTAATGTTAGCAGAGCCTACAATTTATTTATTAATAGCTATTGCTGATTATGCAGAAATAAAAGATTATGTTTTATATAATGAAGAAGATGAAGACCCAGATACTATGATACCTGAAGATGATGTTACACCAGTTGATATGGATGGCGATGGTGAACCTGATACAGAAGCTAGTACTAAACCAGTAGTTAAACCAGATTCATTAAGTAAAAGTTTATTAGCAAGAGTAGATAATGAATTAGAATCTAAAGTAAAAGAAGTAACAAAAGAAGAAGTAGAGGAATAATATGGGATTTTTTAGAGATGTCGGAAACTTTGCAACAGGAATGATTGAAAGAGATAGAGAATTAACTAATGAAAAATTAGCTATTAGAGCAGAAGAATTAAAAGCTAATAGAGATTTAATGATTGCAATGAAGAAAGATAAATATGCTGCTGACATTGCTGAATACAAAAAAGAAAAAGCTAAAGCTAATGAGATTAAACAATTAAATTCTGCTGCTGCTTCAGGTAATATGGATAATGAATCATATGCTAAACAATTCTTATTACACAGTTTAGGTACTGAAAAATTTAATGCATTACAAAAAGCAGACCCACAAGGATTTTTAGATATGGTTTCTAATGTTGCTAATCAAGCTAAATCTAATGGAGGTTTAGATTATAAATTTACTTTAGATAGAAATAGTATTGATAATCAATTTGGTACTGATACTAAAATTATTAATAAAGGTTTTGCTCAAGCAATTGAAGATGCTAAAGGTGATAGTTTTTTAATTAATAAAATTCTTAATAAAAAATCTACTATTGATAAAGATGTTAATGCAGATGTAGAATCACAATTAAAAGCTGCTAAAGTAGTAAATGAAGAAACTATAGAAACTGGTAAAAAAGATATAACATTTACTGATACAGTTAAGAAAAAAAGAAAACCACCTGAAGCTTATGAAACAGAATTTAGTAAATTAATAACAAATGCTAAATTTGATTCAGTAAATAATAAAGATAATTTAATTAATTTTATTAATGCAAGTAATAATTTAGGATTTACTTCTGAAATGAATTTTAAGTTTGATGAAAAAGATGAAACAATTAAAGGTACTACTCTTGCATCACAAGCATTTTTAAATTCTTATAAATTAATTTACTCTGAAATATTAAATGCAAATAATGCTACAGATTTATATAATAGTGTAACTAAAAATAAATCAGATTTAGTAAATTTAATTGATGCTGATGCTGTAAATAGAAAAGTACAAAATGTTATACTAACTAGACAAAATAAAATAGATACAGGCAAAGGTTCATGGGAAGATAATAGAGAACTAATTACTATGTTACCTTTAAATGTTGTTGATATTAATAATCAAACTAGAATAGGTGATAAAATGGTTAATATTGACATGGCTAAATCTTCAGAAATATATAATAATTTCTTAAAGAAAAAAGCAGATACATTATATGCAGGTTCTAAATTAGATGAGTTTCAAAAACTATCTAATATTCAACAGCTTATTGAAAATGGAAATGCAACTTTAATTAATCAATTAAAAGCTGAACTTGTTTCAAGTCAACCTGAAAGTACTGAAGTAGAAACAACATCAACTAATAATACAGTTGCACCTGACAAAGTTGCAAATGAAATAGAAAAAAATAAACCTAAATCAAAACTTATTATTGTTGAGAATGGAATATCAAATGGAAATAGTGTTTTAACTTGGGAAAAAATTGAAGAAACAAAACAAGTTAAAAATTTAAAACCAGACCAAAAAGCTGCATATGATAAATGGAAAGCTAAACAATTATCAAAAAGTGATACTACAATAAATGATGGTGCTGATACAGTTTTTAGTAATATGGTAAATCAAATTGAAACTGATATTACAGGTAAGAAAAAAATAGCATCTAGAAAATAGGAGATAACTATGTCAAGTGAAACTCTAAGTTTTGAACAGGCAACTCCTCTCAACACAGAAGAACTTTCCAACACACAACCTGAAGAAGTAACAAGTGAATTAGATTTTTCACAAGCAGAGCCAGTTAAAGCTGAAGCTGTAGTTGAAGATACTATTACTGAAGGTATTGATTTTTCTCAAGGAGAAGAAATAAAAGTATCTAATTTAGAAAAATTAGAATATGCTTTTGATAAAAATACACAAATACTTGGTAACATATATCGTATAGGTAAAGCTAAAGTTCAAGATATATTTGATGAAGATAAATCTTTTAAAGATTATATTTTAGAAAATGAAGCATTAAGACAAAAAGATGTTGAAAAAGAACATTGGAAATTTGCTTCAGGTAAATATGATGATGATGGTATTGTTAAAGCAGGAGAGATAGCAACTCTTATTCTTGACCCTGGTTATATATTAGCATATGCTACTCCTTGGGGAAGAGCTGCTATGAAGAGTTATAAAATGGCATCTTTAATGGGTGGTTTAACTATTGGTGCTGATGTAGCTTTAAGAGATTTAGCTACTAAAGGTGAAATTGATTATGGTAAAGTAGGATTAGCAAGTACATTTGGTGCAGCCCTAGGTCCGATAACTCCTGTTGTTTCTAAAATATTTAAAAAATATGCACCACAAGCTACACAAAAACAAGTAGATGAAGTTGTAGAATATATAGATAATAAAATCGCTAAGAAAGAAAATATTACTGTACCTCAATTAAAAAATTTAAGAGCAGTAACAAATGATAAAGAAGTTGTATCAGCTAGTAAAAATTTAATTGAATGGTCTAATGCAAATTTTGTAGCACCTATATCAAAAGAAGTTTCTAAATTTAAAACATTAGAAAAAAATTTATTAGATAAAAGAAATTTATTAATTAAAATTAGAAGTTTAAAAGGTAGAAAAAAACCTAAGCCAAATGTTCCTGGTATGTTAAAACAGGAATCACTTGGTAAACAAATAATAAATATTAGAACTCAACTAAATGATGCTACTAAAGCATTAGAAAAAACTAAAGCAGAATTATACAAAGCACAACAACCTAAAATTAAAAAGTATGCTGAGTTAGTTGCTAAGAGAGATGGTTTAATATTAGAAAAATTAAAAGCAACAGAAAGTTCAGTAGACTGGGCTGTTAGAAGTTTAACATCAGTAGCAGTCAAACCTTTAGTAGGTGGAGCAACAGGATTAACTGCTGGTGTTTTATTTGGTGATGAAGATACTAAATTATTAAATTGGTTTACTGCTGGTGCTGTAATGGGTGCTACACAAAAATACATACAAGCTAGTAAAAAATTTACATTAGGTGATAAAAATAAAATATTAGGTATTATAGATAGTGAAGCTACTAAATATACTTTACAACAAATTAGAGCATTAACAGCATCTACATCTTCTACTAAATTAGAAGCTTATGGTGGAGCAACAGAACAAGTAGGTAAATTATTATTAGAAACAATTGATTCATCTGTTTCTCAAAAATCTGTTGTATCAAATGCTGATAGATTAACTAGAGAATGGACTAGTAAAGCATATGATTTAATTAATAAAGGTAATTATACTGAAGCTGAACAAGCTGCTGCAGTTTCTATTGTTAGAGGAAAACAGTTAACAAAAGATACACCTGCAAGAGTAGAAGAATTAGCTAAAGGAATAAAAGATTACTTAGATGGATTTAAAAAAGTTTATAATGATGCAGGGTTCTTTTCTAAAACAGAAATACAAGATTATTTTCCTAGAGTATTTAACTGGGAAAAAATAAATAGAGACCCTGAAGCTTTTCAAAAAGTATTAGAAGGTATATTTAAAAGTTTAAAATATAAAGACCCTAAGAAAGCTGCTGAAACTTATTTTGCAGGACATAGAAACAATACTGATTCTGTATTTAATAGAGAAATATTATCAGAAATATTTACTGGTAATAGAAAAATATCAGGTGCTACTAAAACTAAATATGGTAAAGAGTTTGTTTACACTCCTATTAGTGAACATATTTCACAAGAAAGAAGTTTAAATGGTCCTTATAAATTAGTAGAAGAAGTATTAGAAAAAAATAATTATTTAGTAAATGATGCTGCTAATATATTAACTAACATAGTTAATAAATCTATGAGGTCTATAGCTTTTACTAGACAGTTTGGAGAGAATGGACAATTATTAAAACCTTTCTTTGAACAAATAAAACAAAAATATGTTAACTCAGGTTTAAGTGTAGAAAAAGCAAATCAAGCTGCAGCTAAAGAAGGTAGTCTTGTTGCTGATACTATTGATGCATACTTTGATAGATATGGTCAACAAGTGGATGGTCTATGGAGGTCTAGTGCTGCAATTCTTTCTACTTTATCTAACTTAAATATGTTGGGTAGAGTAACAATATCATCATTAGGTGATATAGTTCAACCTTTTCAAAACTCAGCACAGTTTAGTTCATGGTTTAAAGCATTACCTATTGTAGGACAAAGAGGAATTAACACAGCATTTACTGTTAAAGGTGAAACAGGAATAGCAAAAGAATTAAACTTAGCTATAACAAATGAAATTAGACAAGGATTAATTAAACCATTAGGTATTGATGGTAGTAATGTTGTTACCAATGCTAATTGGATGGGTGAAACTGTTACACAAAAAGTTAACAATTATGCATTTAAAGGATTAGGATTAGAATGGTTAACTGGATTTGCTAGAAGATTTGCTTATAATGTAGGTGCTGGTGATGCTTATGGGTTATCTAAAACTTTATCTAAAATGGTAAGCAATGGAGTATCATTAGATAAAGGTAAAGGTTTAAAAGTTGTACAAGATTTATCTAGATATAATATTAAACCTCAAACAGCTTTAGATATGGCTAAAACAAATTCTATTGAAGAAGCTATAAAAAATGCTAGATTTAAAAAAGCATTAAATAGTGCAGGTATTACAACATCAAACAGAGATGCATTAGTTCCTCAAATATCAAACAGATTATTATTTACACAAAGTCAAAATCCTTGGTCAAGATTAATGGGTCAGTTTATGTCGTGGGCTATGGCAAAATCGGCACAAACAAATAAAATTTTACAACGAATCGAAAATGGTAATACAAAAACTTTAATAAAAGTACTAGCAGCAATACCAGTTTATGGTGGTATCCAAGGACTAAGAGAGTTTGCTAAGTATGGAGAAGTAGTAACAGACTTTGGTCCTAATACTGAAAGATGGTTTGCTGAAGCATTTAGATTATCAGGACAACAAGGTTATTTATCTGATTTATTTATTAATAAAACTGTTGGACCAAGTTCAAGAGAACCTTGGTATCAGTTTGCTCCTGCGTTTCAAATTGCTAGAGGTGCAGGTGAAATTGTACAAGCAACTTTATTAGGTGATTTTGATAAAGCATTAAAAAAGTTTAGTAAAGACATAGCACCTTTTCCTGAATGGAGAAATTGGATTAGTAAATTATGGGGAGCAGAAACTGTTAGAGGTGATATGCCTATCAAAGGTCGTAAATTAACTCCACTTAAATTATCTACTGGTGATATTGCAACAGTAGGTATGTCTGGTTTAAATACTGAATTAAAACAAAATGAAAAACAAGAAATTGATTTAGTTTCTGAGAAGAGTGAAAAACAAGCACCAGTTAAAGAAATAATATTACCTAAGAAAAAACCTGAAGCTGCCGATTATATGCCTATTATAAAAGGTTATGAAAGTTTAGGTGAAAAAATTATTGTTGATGGTGAAGAAAGATATAAAAATTATAAAGGTAAAGGAGAAGAAAAAGTTACAAGTGGGTATGGTAGTTATAGAGATGA
>Ga0255773_10005155_pt1 | contig 10818 bp, 20 predicted proteins | sample 011ome_17_FD_179971 | JGI IMG/M metagenome (GOLD analysis project Ga0255773, IMG submission 179971) | Coastal salt marsh microbial communities from the Groves Creek Marsh, Skidaway Island, Georgia - 011502XT metaG (version 2) | ecosystem: Environmental > Aquatic > Marine > Intertidal zone >...
CGGTAATAGCCGTAGACTGATTGATACCTAAACTCTCTGCCCATTTCTTGTTAGTCTTTACAGCTACAGCTTTAAGACTTTCAAGTACATTAGGAAGGTCAGACATATTAGCATTATCAAACCACGCACCTGTTTTTTGTTTACCTGACATAACAGGATGATCCATAATACCTGTCATACTTACGCCCAGTAAACATTCCTCTTCAGTGTTTTTTCTCCAGATGTTACGAACGTATCGGAAGTCAACCAAAGATGATTGTAATGTACCAAGAATTGTAGCAATCTCTACCTTACGTTTTAAATTTTCGTATGTATCGGTACTCCTGATAACGATTTCCGACAAATTACAAACCTGAGCTGACCGTAGGATAATCTCAGAGCAAGGGTTAGTACCAAAGTCATGCTCAATGTCTCTACGTCCATGACGAGCTGATTGCTTCTTAGCTGCCTTACGAGAGAAGATACCACGCTCACCTGCCTTAGATTTGTATAGAGCTGTCCACTCTTCTAAGAAAGTTTCGAAGTCCGGTCTTTCATCGTAGACCGCTGAGTTATTAGCAAGAGCACGTTGCGTATCAGTCTCCCACCATTGACCAGACTTAGCATGACGCATACGGTCATCAGATAAGTTAGATAAACTAATAAGAGCAGACCTACGAACCCCGCCAACGACAACAATTTCAGCAATCTTACAAACAATATCATGGCATTCTATACTAGTAAGCCTGCGTCCAGCAGCGCCTTTAAAAGTAGATACAGTAAAATGGAACAGAGCGACAAGAGGATCAGCTCCAGATGAACGGCCTCCAAAAGTTTTGAGTCTTTCACCTTTGCCACGAAGTTTCGAAACATCCCAACTAGGCACTTGACCCGTGTACAAAAGACTAACCAACTCACGGAAAGCTTTAGCCCAACCAATTTTACTGTCGCTAACATGGATCGTAGTATCTGTTTCATGGAATTCCTCCGCTACCTCTGGTAGTTTATTTACTGATTGACGTTCAACTGAAAAGCCTACACCTGTACCGCACATAAGGACGTAAAGGATTTCATCGAACACTCTGATATGATCTACTGCAATGTATGAGCAGTTGAACCCTGCCATGTTGTCACGATCTAGTGCTTCACCTGCTGTCATTAAGCAGCGCATGGATGGCATGACTTCTAAGTTATATATAGCATCATATAATATATCTGCTGTTTTATCATCTATCTGCCCACGATTAGCAAAGAAATTAACGTAGCGTTGCACTGTTTCTTCCCAAGTCTCACGTCTGTTATCATCTTCACGCCATCGGGCATAGCGTGACTTGTGTATGTACTGCTGATATGAATCCATCATTCTAATATTTCTCTCTCTATTTGTGATTTAATGTTTTTGTTTTCCTTGCGTCTAACAGCCTTGAGCTTTGAAGACGTTTTAACTTTATTGAATTTTTTCTTACGATCAAACCGATCACGCCGTTGATCTTTTCGAGAGTCATCCATTTTACCAGTTGACCCCCTTTGTTTTTTCCATAAGCTCAACCATTTTGTTCAAGTACCAGATAGCTTTCCTAGAATCTTCAATGGGCTTACCTTTCTCCCACAGCCTAGAGCCAGTGTACTTTAGTACGTTGCCATGACAATAGTGGATTGCATCGTAGTCACCTAATACATCTACAATATAATCTATTGTTTCGATAGCACCCTTGTTGTAATGAGGCGGGTTATCTACTGCTAAGTTAATAGCCTTCCTAGCATTGTCCCAGTCATTCGGACTTGCATAATCAATACTTGGCATATTGTCGGAATCAAAAGCTTTATTTTTCATCGTCAAAAGTCTCTCTCTTTTTTGGGTTAATCCAGCTGTCTGGAATTGAATCTTCACTATACCATCTGAAGTTGTTAGCGGTTGCCCACTCACCATGACTTCTTTTTGTACCATCCTTCCTGCGTTTAGCAGCAGGCATTGGAGCGTTAGGGTTGGCAAAAAGAAACACAAGCTCGGTGTCAGATGGTAGCACCTTACTTACCCATATGTATTTACTGTACTCTGCAAAGTCCCAGAACCTTCCTTTAGCTTCAAGCAAGATCTTCTTACCATCTATGTCTCGAATAAAGTCTGGCTCATATGTATGTTCAACCACATACGAAACTGTATCCACATGGAAGCTCCAATCCTCAAGGATGCCCTGATGCAGCTCACACTCCCAGTTGGAGTCGTAACCTTTAGGAACATCCTTTTCAGTTGGACGCTTAACTCTGGGCTTTCGATAGCCTCTTTTTATTTTGTTGAACTTATTCAATGGATGCTTCCTTGCATTTCAGCTAGTGTTGAATCTAAATTTAATTTAAGATTAAGAAGATATTCTGTATCAAAGTCAGCTACTTTCTTATCTGGATTCTGAAGTAACCACAAACCTGCGGAGATTATTAAAGCTTCTAAAGTTATGTCTTCTTTATTAAACTCCATTGATGTCCTCCAAGTTTATAGCTGTTAAATCTTTGGATGGCTGAGACTTTAAAATCTTTTTGATTCTTTTGACCACCCACTTCAGACTATAAGACTGGAGCCTCATACATCTTCGCAAATAAAAATGAGTTTGATTAGGCATACGTTGCTTATAATTATTTATATTTATTTTAGAAGCTTCTTCTTCGTTCACCAAACTCTTGAGCCACTCAACGGTTATTGCTTTCGCTTGTGCTCTAATTCTTTTCTCTTGTTTACCACTCATAAGTATTCTTCTACCTTTGGTTCTGCTACAACTTCGGTTAAGTAAGTAAGACCGCTTGAGTATTTGAAAGTCCGTAGACCTGCACCATCGTTAGCGTCCTTGTGACATTCGTATTTATATTTACACCAGTTACAACCTTTCGGAAGTTTCATGTTGCCTTTCTTTCCATCAGGTATAGGATCATAACATAGTTCAGGCGGAGTGTCAAGCTCTAATGCAGGGATAAGGTTATCTATCTTATTTGTAATGTTAAGCTTATCTTCTTGTCGTGGTTGATACATACACAACTCACCGCTTTCTTTGTTCATAACAAGGAAGCCACCGTCACTTGTACCCTCTGCGCTTTCGTAACCGGAGAGCTGTCCCAAGTAACCGAACGGATCATCTTGTGGTAAGCGTCCTTCTGAGAACTTCTTAAAGGCAAAGCGGGATGCAGTCTTAACATCAACCACCTCCCCGTCAATCTTACAGTCCATGTGTCCGAGGATACCGTTGACATCAACTTCCTTCTGTTCGTCTGTTACTTCATGTCCTGCCATACGAACAAGCATAAGGACAATCTCTTCTAATAGATGACCATACAAGAACTTAATCTGCGTTGGGCCATCAATAGACTTAGAAATATTCTCATCGTTCTTCTCGAACCACAACTGTCGTTCAGGCTTACCAACATTAGACATACGAACAGTGAAGTCACGATTCCGTTTCTCTGGTATAGCCCAAGAGATAAGCGCCTTGCGAATGTTGCCTACAACTAAGTCAATGTCACCCTGAGTTACAGGAAGAGGTGTACCGTCTGAAAGTTTTTCTAAGTGTTCGTAGATATTAGGGATCACATCTTGTAGATCAGCCATTATTTTTCTCCGTTTAAGTAATCAATTGCGTTAGATAGTATAGAAGTATCATCATCGAATCCGCCTAATGCTCTGTTACATTTATGGCATAACCACCCTCTGAACTCTCCTGTCTCATGGCAATGATCAAGTACCCATGATCCGTTCCTTGTATTGCCTGTACCCTTAACTTCTGCTGCGTTCTTGTTACAAATGGGACAGTGGTAGCCTTCGGGTGGCATACCATGTTCTTCTCGTAAAGCTTTGCGCACCTTCTGCATTTCATTATTACAGCTACGACACTCAGCTCGTAAGTAGTTACCGCCTGATGCAAAGTTAAAAGCATCAAGTGGTAAAAACTTTTTACATTTACTACAACTCTTTCCGTCCTCACAACCAAGGTCGGAGTGTTCGTTTAACATTATATCAAACTCTTCCTGTTTCATCAGTGTGTCTCCGACCAGTTGTCACCAACATTATACTCACCATCAAGAGGACATGCAAGAGCTAATGACTCTCCTGCTTCCATGATAGCTCGTACTCCTGCTTTACCTACAGCATCTGCATCATCTTCGTGGCATTCAATCTGCCATTCATCATGTACGTTTGCTACAAACTTATATCTAAGCTTGGCTCTCTTGAGGCTGTCATCAAGGAACACTAGTGCTTGCTTCATAACTATAGCACCTGCACCCTGTAATAATGTATTCAATGCAGCGTGTTCAGAACGTACAGTTAGCTTACGTCCGTCAAGCCCTTTGACATATCCTCCTTTTGCTTGTCGTTGTACGCTCGCCGTAAGAGACTTAAATGATGGTAGATTATCGAAGAATGATTTTCTAAGTCTCTTGCCATGCTCTCTGCCTTTGTTAGCCACTGATCCAAGCTTCGCATCTCCAGCTCCGTATAAGAGTGCATAGATGAAAGTTTTAGCCTGATTTCTTGATTCAAGTCCAGCAAGTTTTTGATTAGCGGTGTGTATGTCTCCGTTGAGAATTTCATTTGTATATCCCTCGTCATTCATATAGTGTGCAAGCATTCGTAGTTCTAAGCCTGAAGCATCAATGCCCACCAGTTTATGTTTAGGTGGCACAGTCCAACAGCTACGACACTCCTTACCGTAAGGACTATTAGAGCTAGGTATCTGTGCCATGTTAGGATGTGAGTGAGTCATACGTCCTGTTACTGCACCATTAGGATTGACATACCCATGTACTCTACCTTCGTCAGACATTTCTTTCATCCAACTATTTACCTGAGCTAACCGCTTCTGAACCATAAGGTACTCAGCAATCAGTTGTGCTTCTGGTATGTTCTTGATCTTAGATAGTGTACCCTCATCTACAATTGGCTGACCTGTTGGTGTGTGCTTCTTAGGCTTCCAACCAAACTGTATTAGATACTCACCTATCTGTTTACGAGAGCCAAGGTTAAACTCTACACGAGTCTCACGTTTGATAGGACTGTTAGGCTTTAGTGTTAGTGCGTTGAACTCTTCTTCAGTAAGTCTAATACCTTTACCGTCCTGATCCTTTGCCAGTTTTGACAGCGCACCAGACTTAGTGAATTGAGCTTTCAAGATTTGAACTGTTACTTTAGGTTTAAATACTTCTTGTACTTGATAGATAATGTCAGCGAGCTTCTCTTCAAACTGTGCAATTAAAGTTGTTGCAAGTCGTTGGTCTATGACAAAACCATTTTCACGTTGCTCGTTTATAATCTTAGCGACACCATGCTCTAGTCGGACTGACTGAGCAGTGAATCCCTTTGACTCAAACTTGAGAGCGTTATAGACTTTAACATTAAGCTCAACATCATTGACGCAATACTCCAACATCTCTGGTGTATATACATCCCAAGCACCTTCGCTCTGGCCGTAGTCACCCTTGTTAAACTTTAAGCGATAGCCCCATGACTCTAAGCCATGACCACCTTCACGAGTTGGTTTAAACAAACGTGATAGTACCAAAGTGTCGACGGTCTTGATGTGACTTAGATCTATACCAGTTACTTTCTTAATGGCAGGGATGTCATAGCCTATGATGTTATGACCGATAAGTTTCTCGGCGTTGTATAGAAATGAGATACCCTCAGCGATCTGAGTGTTGTCAAACTTGTGAACTTCTTTAGTATCTACATCTATTGCTACGATGCAGTGTAATACTGTCGGGTCAAGACCATCTGCTTCTATATCGAATACTAAGTTCATAGTTCATCCTCCGCTGTGAATTCACTGGGGTCGTAATCATCTACCTCGTTAAGTCTACCAGATTGTGAGTCGTATTGCAAGCTAGTAGCTAGACCAACATTACCTGTGTACCTAGACTTGAGTACACGAACTCTAGTAGTTGACGCTTCAATCTCGTCATCGGATTGTTGATTACGTTCCAAACCAATTACACAATCACTTAGCTGTGCAATAGATTGTGAACCTCTAAGGTGTGACAAACCAGTTTCGATACCGTTCTCGTGTCCTCTGTTACCATCAATACGTCTGAGGTGAGACACAAGAATCATACATACACCTGTCTCTTCTACGAGAGATCGTAGTCGGTGCATGATACTGTCAATAGCTTTGCGCTCGTCACCTTCTAAGGCTTGAAGCACAAGCATATGCAGATGATCTACAACTACCCACTTACAATCTAAACCAACGATCAAGTAGCGTAGTTTACTGAAGATGTCATCTAAGTGATTGACACCAAGGTGGGCATGAATCCATACACGACCTTCGTTCTCTCCCATAAATACTTTACGGTAGTAACGCTCTAACTGCTCATCACCTATCTCATTCTTAACACTATCTAAGTGTAGCTTGGCGTTAGCTTCAACAGCCATGATACCCTCAGCAGTACGCATCCAGTTCTCTTCAAGAGCTACGATACCTACGTTGTCGTCAGTGTGATTGATAAGCCAATGCTCTAGCTCTCGTGTCACAGAGGACTTACCGAGTCCAGTACCACCTGTCAAAGTAATAAGCTCACCTGCTCTCATACCTTCTAGCTTCTCGTTAAGACCACGCCAAGGATAAGGGATAGATGGTAATGTTTCTGAACGTAAACGCTTATACTCATCAAGCTGATTGGATAGGTTCATAATACCTGAGGGTGTATAGACCTTAGCATCCCAAAAGCAATTGACGAATGTCGAATGCTTACGAGCTTTGAGCATATCGTTAGGGTCTTTGTAGTCTTCAGGCAGTGTCATCAACTTAGCTTTGTTAGGTGTGAGGAGCTTGGCAACTGCTCTTGCTCCTTCCTTACCTGCCTTGTCGTTGTCAAAGCATATGACTACAGTGTCAAAAGATTCTAAGAACTCTAAGCTATTCTTAACATCTCTAGCACCGCCTGCCGCACCAGATCTTATTGATACGACAGGCCACTTGCTACCTAGTAATTCATAAGCAGCCATTGCATCACACTCGCCCTCAACGAGTGTAATAAATTTGCCGCCTGTTTTAAATAGCTGTTCTCCGAAGAGTCCAACTTCCTTGGGTGTTGAAGTCCACATAAACTCTTTGTTAGCTTTGCGGATCTTTGATGTAACCTCTTCACCTTTAATGAAGTATGGGTAAGCGTGGTCAACAATCTTACCGCCTTGCATTTTACTCTTTACGCCATACTTCTTGGCTGTGTCTAAGCTAATACCTCTGTCTGTTAGTGCATTAAAGTTTCGGGATGGTGCGAAACCATCGTGGCTATTGTTGTTCGGCGTGAAGTCGATAATGTTATCCTCTTTACAGTGGTGTACGTCCGATGTACTATAGTCCTTAAAAAATGTACTACAACTAAAACAGTATGCAGATCCATCATCGTTTATAGAGACTGGATCGCTCCCGCCACAATCGTGACAGGGTTGGTTATGCTTAACGAATCCCATGATATTTTCCTTGTGGGTTTAGGTTTCATCTTCTTCCGTATCTGTAACAATCGCATCATCCGTTAATGCGTCTTTAACTTTCTCGGTTAGTTGGATAGAAGAAGCTGTAAGAATATCAAGTTCCATAGTGGCTTCTTGAATCTTAGCTTGCACCCTACTTAATAGGACACAAGCTACTTGACCTTCTTGATCTAACTTATCAATGTCGTAGGTGACACCATCCATATTTAAAACATTCATTAAAATTCTCCTTCCATATCTGCGTCATCGAATGAATCAAACTCAGCACCATCTGGTGTGCCGACCTCGATTAAGTTTAGTACCTGCATAGCTTGGAAGTCCAAGCCCTTAAACAACTTACCTTTCCAGTTAGACTCCCATTCTTTGTACTGGACTTTAACACTTGAGCCATTACCAATCGCACAATCTAACGGCTGTTTGTTTTTATCAACGAGCTTTGGAGCAGGGCGAACCATACCGTTAGGGCCATTGACCTTACGCTTAATAACAATAGCAGGGCCTTCGTCCATCTGCTTAATGGTGAAACCATCAGCTTGAAACTTCTCTGCTGTTGCATTATCTACAACTAGATTAACAGAATACACAGGCTCGAATGTAGTATTCGGAGTTGTTACACTTGCCCAGTATGCAGTACCTTCTAAAATTGCCATGTTACTTTCCTCTTGTTTGAGTTGATGTTAAATTGGATGTGGAGTATATCATACTTCGGGTGTGATGTCAAGACTAACTTCCACACTTTCTTCGATTACTGGCGCAGTTTCCTCCACGACAACTGGCTCTGGTGCAACCTCTTCCACTGCGATAGATTCTACCACAACAAGTTCTGGTGCAGGTGTTTCTACTTCAACTACAACAGGTTCTGGTGTGTTTAATACTACCAAGTTACCTGCCTTTGTAGTTACTTGTATTACTTCTTCGATTGGTTTGTATGCAGGCTCTACAACAGTAGCCACTTCTTCTACTTCGTCAGTACCACAAGCTGCTAACGCCAATACAGGTAATAAAATTAAATACTTCATAAGTTTTCTCCAGTTAAGTTATCGGTTTCCGATTGAATCGGGATCAAAGTTATCTTCTTCTTTAACAAATATGCCATCGACCATTACACCTTTACGATCTTTGATGTCATTGAAAGCATGGTCAACGCAGTCTTTAATTGATATGTCATTACGCTCTGCTATATTAACCAACACTACAATGATGTCTCCGATGTCGTCAATGGGACACGCACCTTTACATATACTATCTGATAGTTCTCCTACCTCCTGTATTAATTTTAACACTTGTTGTTTATCATCTGAACCTGCAATTAAGTTACGTTCAAAATGCCAATTAACAATGTTACCTATTGAATGTTCTAAACCTGTTTCAATCATTACCAAACTCCCCATTGATGTAGTATGTTAGCTGAGATAAAGAAGCAGGTCGTCACGTTTATTATAGCTATCAAAGTTCTTATTAGTGCAACGGTGTCTGCTTCTTTATCATTAGTTCCTGCTCTTTCGCCAAGGCTTAAAGCCCATAGCCTCCAAGCATTTTTAAGTTTCATTTATTAAGTTCCTCAAACTTATCGTCAGTTATATTGAACAATGCTTCTTTACCAGTAGCTAGGTTGTACATTAAAAGATATTCGTTACCGTCATCTTCAAACGGTTTAGCCATACCTCCATTGGCAGGTCGCCAGTTACTTCTACCATAATCTAAAGGGGACACCTCATCTACTGGTGGCTCATCTACCTTGGTCGCTGACTTAGAGCAGAAGATTCTATCATAGTTATCACCGTATGTCAAGGATGTTTTACGCTGTGTACTACCTTTACCGCCATGAGTCTGACCCTTCATGTTACTTCTCCTTATCTAAAGATTCAATACTATCATATACTTTGTTATACAGTGAACGAATAACATCACAGCCAAAGTAACCCAGTCCTGCACCCACTACAAAAATAATAAACTCATACATCTTTTCTCTCCTCTATTAGTTCTTCGTATATTTTAACACATTTAATAGCATGTTGAAGATAAACATCATCATCAGCAGCAGCCCAAGCAGCCCAAGCAGCGCCAGCAGCATAAGCATTAGCATCATAAGCAGAATGATAACCTTCAGCAGAACGGCTATTAGCTTTAAGTTCTTCTTTAGTCACACTGTCTGGATCGTCCAGCCACTTCTTTACCAATTCGATATGCTTATCCATTGCCTTTATCCTCTGTTAATTCGTCATACCTCTTAACGCAGTTGGCAGTATATTCAGTATAAGCAGCAGCATTAGCGGCATCAGCAGCGGCATAAGCAGAGGCATCATCAGCGGCATCGGCAGCAGCACAAGCAGCGGCATAAGCCCAAGCAGCAGCAGGAGCAGCAGTAGCATAAGCAGCATCGGCGTTAGCTCTCAGCTCCGCTGTTGTCACACTGCTTGGATCTTCTAACCATTTTTTGACAAGCCCGATATGTTTATTCATTGCCTTTATCCTCTAGTAGTTCTTCGTATCTCTTAACGTGCTTGGCAGCAGAGTTGACAGCAGCATTAGCAGCATCAGCATAATAAGCAACAGCAGCATAAGCATTAGCATCATAAGCAGCAGCAGCATTAGCAGAATCAGCAGAAGCAAAATAAGCAACAGCAGCAAAAGCAGCATCATCATCAGTCCAAGCAGCCCAAGCAGTATCGGCGTTAGCTTTCAATTCTTCTGTTGTCACACTGTCTGGATCGTCTAACCATCTTTTGACAAGCTCGATATGTTTATTCATTGCCTCTCTCCTCTAGTAGTTCTTCGTATTTCTTAACGTATCCAGCGGCAATATCACTGCCATTCCAATTAGAAGCAACATAAGCATAGTAAGCAGCATTATAAGCATTATAATAAGCGGCACCATTAGCAGCATTGTCGGCAAAGGCTTTGGCTTGTGCATCTAAAGCAGAATCTCTATTAGCTTTAAGCTCTTCTTTATTCACGCTGCTTGGATCGTCTAACCATTTCTTTACAAGCTCGATATGTTTATTCATAGTCGCATCTGGCAGTGCCAGCAACAGTTCCTCCCAAGAGTATTCCCTACCACCTATTACAAAAAATGGACACCCTACCGAGCTAACCCATATTTGGGTTATGGCCCATCCACATACTGTATCACCAAGTTCTATGTATTCGTTAGAATATTTTGTACCTTGGAATCTAGTAATTTTTTTACTCATCTCAAACCCCTTTCACCAGTTAGTTCTTCGTATTTCTTAACGTATTCAGCGGCTGTCTCTCTACCAGCCAAAGTAGCGGCATCAGCAACATAACCCAAATAAGCAACCTCAGTAGCGTTAGCTTTCAGCTCCTCTGCTGTCACACTTTCTGGGTCGTCTAGCCATTTCTTT
>Ga0255773_10005156_pt1 | contig 10816 bp, 12 predicted proteins | sample 011ome_17_FD_179971 | JGI IMG/M metagenome (GOLD analysis project Ga0255773, IMG submission 179971) | Coastal salt marsh microbial communities from the Groves Creek Marsh, Skidaway Island, Georgia - 011502XT metaG (version 2) | ecosystem: Environmental > Aquatic > Marine > Intertidal zone >...
CGCCTTTGTAGTTACGGTCTAGTTCTCCGACAGATTTTCTTGTCTTTTTATTAGATGCGTCTACTCCGTCTAAAGCGTCACGAAGCTTTTTGGTAGACACAGTAGCTTTCTGCATTTTGCCATTAACTTCAATGTCTATTGTAATTTTCTTTGCCATTAGCCTTGTATATTATGGGCGTAATTTTTTCCGCCGCTTTTAGCTTTTCGCTGGTCTGCTTTTCGCTGTTCAATAGCTTTATTTGATCTATAAGTCACTAGCTCATTTTCATATATTTTCATTAAGTATAAGATCTCTTTTTGATTTTCAATACCATATAACTTAAAAAAATACTCTATGCCGTGCCAGTGTTTCCCCATGTATGTACCGCTCATTCCTTCCCAATAATCTGGTAGCAAGCCAAACATAAAAAATGCCACTTGAACTTCTTCGGGAAAATCCGAAAGCTCGAGCGGCATTTTGGCAGGGTCTGGTTCTTGACCTAGTTGTTCACATAGTAGTAGATATTTGTCTACATCTACTTTAGAGTCCGACTCTTTTACAAAGCGGGCTAGAAGAGTTCGTACTTCCTCTAGCTGGTCACTGTAAAATTTTCAAGATCACCTACAGTTTCTGTTACCCAAGTATCAAAAATATTTGAGTTTTTCATAAGAAGCTCTGCGTTTTCTTGAGTATAAGGAAGCTCATCTTCAGGGTCATAGGCCGAGACATCTACCAAAAGAAGCTCTTCTAGGTATGAAAACTTCAAGCCAGACCATGTTTTAATTACACCTTTGCAGTATTCTACGAGAAACTTTTCTTCGTCTAATACTTCTTCAGGTTGTCGAGTTCGCTTATCAAATTTAGTTGTTACACACTTTTTGCGTAATTTTAATAATTCTTCCCTACCTAAGTAACACAGGCTAACTTTCATACCTGAGTATCCTGGAAAGTCAATAGAAACTGTTTTACTGGGAGTCATAAGACTCGCTAAAGAAATGGGTGAATCAGTCATTTTGTATCCTTATAAGAATGTAAATTTATATTCTGTAATTATAGGGGAAAGGAGGTGAGATGTCAAGAGTTATTTTTTACAGGAGTAAAGAAAAAGGGGCCGTAGCCCCTTAAAGTATAATTATTGTTATTAGTCTGGAAGAACTCCCGCGTACTTAACAGTAACTTCATTTGTTCCGGCGATTGTAGAAGGCAGAGCCTGGAATGTGGTTTCTAAAGAAATTACATCCTCTACAGTATGTGCTGGAATTTCAAGGTGAGCTGTTGGGAAGTTAAATTGGTAAACAGGAACACTTGAAGAAGTGCTTACGCCTCCTAACTTAAATGTAACATCAAAAGAGTTTACAACTTTTGTTCTTGCTGCTGCAGATGTTAAATCGTTGAAGAAATCAGTTGATGTACCTGTATTAGTCCCTGAGTCAAGACCTAGATAACAGTTAAATGAACCACTTACTGATCGAGCACCTGTAACGTGACCAATTGGAAGGTTTACAGTACCAAGTGTTTCTGGAGTAAGGAATGAAATATTATTTGAAATAGTAATATTTCCGCCTGTAAGAGTTAGTGTATAAACACCACTACCAGAGCCTGGGAATGTAGTTGTATCGCCCGCAGTAATTGAAAGCTGTGTTAAACGATTACGAATATAATTGTTTGTAGAGTTAATAGCTTCAAACACTGTACGAGTAGGCTTACTATCTTCTGTAAGAGTTTTACCGAAACCAGACCATGCAATTGTAGCAATTCCATCCACATCAAAATCAACTGATGCTTCATTTACTACTGCTTCTGTTAGCTTGTAAACAACAGGGTTGGCTCCCCCATCATCAAGAGAGAAGTAAATATTACAGGTACCAAGAGTTGCTTTATTTGAGTTTGCAAAAGAAAGCTCGCTTAGCCCCGTACTTGCAGTAGTATTGGGAGAAGCAGTAGAACTAAAAGTTAGTCCTGTAAGAGCGCTTGCTGTAGATCCATCAGGCGCTGTATAAGTTGCAGCACCTGCCATCAAAGCCCACAAAACTTCTTCTACTGCGTGATGTCTGTCCGTACCGTCTTTTTCTGCATTACCTGCAGTATCTGATCCTTCTGAAAGGAAGGGACGAGCATAAGTACTAAAAGACCACTCAACAGGAGCCAAGGAGTCATTAAATACTCTTCGTCCACGCTTACTCGAGCCTGCAGTATCTTCCATCTCTGAAAGAGTAACTTCGGTTGAGTTATTTGCTTGCGAGAAGCTAAAGCCATCTAGTACAGGAATTTCCCATACACTAGACCCGATCTCGATATACATTTTACTGTCTCTACTGAAATATAAAGTATCGACTGCCATAGTTTATCTCCTATGTAACTTGAAAAGACTTGGACGTGAACATTTGTTCGTGCCAGTATTTTCTAATAACGAACCTCTATCTCGATTTCACCGACGCCTAAAGGATCGAGTACACCTTCATCAGTTACAATACTGATAATGGTAATTTGCTGAGTATTATACTCGTTATTCATTGCATCATAATATTTAAGTCTTGAATTATCTTCAACAACCGTTTCTATGTCTTCCATTAAAAGATTTAATGCTTCTGTTGCATCTGTATCATCTGATACATAACAACGAATTGTAATACTTAAAAACCGGTCTTTATAACCTCCGGCTTGGTAATCTCGACTTTCTGTTCCTGCATTTAAGTGTATTGCAGGAAAATCTTGTACTTCGTCCCAAAACTTTAATCGTGTTTCAACGTTATTTGCTACATCTGTTAAGAAAGCTCCAGAACCATCAATATCTTTTAACTTTGTTGCAAGAGCATTAAGTATGTTAGAGCGTCTTGAAGTGTAATTTCTGTTATTTGTCATTTACACTCTCCTAGTATAAAAACGTCCAATAGCAAATTCAGCAGCAACTTCTCTTATTGATTTATTAATCAAATTCCGTGGGTCATACTCCGGACTTCCTTGCTGGTACCCCGACTCAAAAGTTTGATAAGGATTCTTTTGATAAGTATACCCTACACTTGGAAACCCTTGAGCTGTTTTAGTAATGTCTGTTACTCTTACTGAATTTGCAAACCTTCCTGTTTGATTACTCAATGCAGGAGGCCCCATATTATTTACAATTGCATCCGGTAGCTTTTGATTAAACATAACTACCAATTTTAACATATCCGAAGCGCCTGTATCAGAACGCTTTTGAGTTTTTCTTTTTTGTACAACTCTTTTTCTGCCTGTAGCAGCTATACCTCCTGCCGCAGGTGTTTTACGCACAGGGCCTTTTTTTAAAGTATTTGACCTTTTCTTTGGCTTCTCTACTTTAAACGGTGTTACTTTTACGCCTTTCTTTTTTAAAGGTTTAAGTAATTGTTCATTGATTAGATGTTTTGCAGCTCTTTCATCAAAAGGCTGACTACTTTGACCAGAGCCTAAATCAATTCTTCTATTATTTAACTCATCAGCCAATCTTCTTTCTAGCTCAGGTCTTAAATTACTCCAGTCATTTGAATCTTCGCCTGGCTTATTGATTAATGTTTGTCCAAGTTTTCCTACAACACTGATATTTCTGTTAGAGTAGGAGTCATCAATACTCCAATTAAATTCTACCTCATCTAACATTTGCATAATTACATCAAGCGCTGCTTTCTCTGCTGCAGTATCCGGCTCTAAAGTTAAATTGTCTTTTAAGTCTTCTAGTATTTGAACCCCTACAGTTTTTCCTACGTGCAAAAATTGAGTACGCCTAGTAAAACTTTTTCGCTCCCGACCTTTAATTATATTTTTAAATAATGTATCGCCCGCACTACTTGTTAAACCTTCTAATATTGTATCTTTAGCTTTAAACGCATGATTTCTGGGCTGTAAAATAGTTATAACGTTTCCTGTAAGTTTTGCTTTATACTCTGTTTCGGATACTTTTTTGTTATATGTATTTACAAATTGATTAAAAATTATTTCAGCAATTTTTGATGCTTCTTGTCTTAGTCTTGTAGCTGTAGGGCTACTTCCCTCTAAAACATTTTGAGCTGCCTCTCCTCGAGTTACTCCTTGTGCTCCGGAAGCTACTAATCGCTTTCGCTCTGTAGTAACCGATTTAGACATTCTAATTGCTACATAATTGTAAGAAATTATGCTTTCAATATCTGCTTTTGTAATCTCAATATAGTGCAGTCCTGCTCTATCAATATTTTCTCTTGCTTTTTTATTGATATGATTCTTTCTTGCCCTTTCGTAGGTCTCTTCAAGAAGTTTATCAATAAGAGTACTAGCCATTAAAAGTTTTTATACATATCAAGCACTCGCTTAATATGGTCTGGGAACGCAACGCTATCTCGTACACTTGATGTACTTTGATTCTGAATACTCGCTCCGCCAAGAGTTCTTCGTTCTTTGTGCTCGTCTTTCAAGTAGTATGTAACTAAATCTACTACTGCAAGTTTTAAGTCTGACGGACACGCAGAATATCCTGCCGTGTACGTGACTTTTACTGCACCAGCTCCCATGGGCCAGTGCTTATAGGTAGATCCTGTTACGTACAGTACACTATCCGTCGTCGTGTCTAGATAATAGTCTGTAGTTGGCACGGTGGTGTAACTTTCCGTAACAGAATCTCTTTTTTCTACAGAAACAACCGTATTTACTGGACTCTCTGTTAATTGAACAACGTGTGTTCCCCAGTCAATATTAAATGTTTCAACTTTATTTGTTGAGTAGTAATCAATAATAGAGTTACCACAATAAGTTTTTACTAATTGACTCACTGAAGGCACTAAAGAGGCAAGACGCAAGTCTTCTTTAGGGCTTGCAATGCCTTCTGCTTCTTTATATTCTGCAAGAGTAATTAAATCTGCCATAATAAATCAATTAGTAAAAACTTGGGGAGGAAGCCCTCCCCAGTTTATTAGCTATAGCTATTAAGCTACTGCGTTGAGTCGAACTACAGAAACGTCTGTTGCAGTGTCTGCTACGAGCTGGTTAAAGCCGAGAGACTGAGTAGCAACGATAACGTTACGCTGGTTCATTACTTCGTAATCTTGCTCTACGTTTACACCGCGGAGGCGTGGAATAGCAAAGTTACGAACGTTGACTGCGAGACCAACTGCAGCGTTGTCAGCTTCCGCAGGGAAGTTGTCAGATACGATTACGGGAGTACCGAAGATCGCACCAACCTGACCAGTGATCTTGGTCGCGACGTCTGAACCTACGTCTGTGATGTCCGCGAAGCCTGCATCTGCAATCAGGTCGTAGTAACGCTTCTGTGAAACTACGTATACGAGCTCTTCTGGCATCATGCCATACTTACCCATAAGCTTACGAGCTGAGAGGAAGTCAGCTGCATCTACTGAAGTAGTTGCGAGAGCTGCTGCTGATACTGAAGTATCAAAGATGTTAGTGCCGGCGAGCTTGATGAGACCATCAAAGTCGTCAGAACCACCAGTAGCTACGTGGTTGAGCAGAGCATCGTCAACTGCGCGAGCGTGAGCACGTGCAACTGATTCTACAAGCATAGGCATCAGGTTGATGAGTACTTCCTCGTCAACGTGGTTATCCATCAACGTGGTTGAGATCAAACGATATGCCTTGAGTACTACCTGTGCAGGCTGAGGAGCAGCACCACCGCGAGTAGTCAAGTTGCCAGATGTAGCAGCGCCAGTCTGGAATGTAGCCAGACCAGTGTCTTGCTGGATTGGCAATACTTGTGCTTGTGAGTTGATCTGGATCTCACGGAACGCACGTGCGAGGCGAAGCTCACGCATGATTTCCTTCTCGATTTGACCAGAAACTTCAGTAGCAATGTTTGGAGCAGCAGAAGCGTAAGTTACGCCAGCCTTCTCGATTACATCACGACCGTAAGCAGTGTTCTCAAGACCCTTGCCAGTCATCACACCGAGGAGGTGTGCGTGCATGAACTCTTTGCCCCACTTAGTGATTGTGTCACCGTCAGTGCGGTCAGCGAATACACGCTTTGACTCACGGATCTTAGTGATTTCCTCACTCTTCTCTTCGAGCTCCTTCTTATACTGAAGGATAACCTCGTCCATCTTAGCATCTTTCTCTTGAAGCTTAGCTTCAACGTCAGCCAAGAGGCGCTCAGCACCTGACTCGATACCAGTTTTGATTACAGTCTCAACTTCAGCCTGCTTTGCGGCTTCAGCTTCTGCTGCTTCTTGTGCTGCCTTAGCTTCTGCTTCAACAGCGGCTTTTTCTTCCGCCTGACGGATTGCAATTTTAGCAGCAGTCTCATCCGCTACCTTCTTAGCAAAAGCCTCCAGGTCGATTTCGGGAGTGTTTACTTCCGACATTGTCATCTCCTTTTGAACTGACTTTTCAGTTCCATCCGGTGTATCACTAGCTTCAAATGAATCTTCATCTTGAGCCAGAGACTGACCGGCTAGATCTACACTATTAGTGAAAGTTTTTTTGAACTCATTATATTCTTCAATAGAATCAAATGACTTCGCGAGCGAAAAAGTAGCTGCTTGGTTACAAGGTACCGATACCACTGATACTTCAAACAACTCAGCATCCTTAATCTTTAATCCATCGGTTTCCGTTAGGTAATCAGCATCCTTGACTCGGAAACCAACAGAAAAAGCTCCAAGAATGCCTTCTTTTACAAGCTGCGCCACATGATCGGGCGCAGATTTAGAAATTTTAGCCTTGAGTTCGAGACCGCTTTCAGTGACTTTAAGTCCTGTAGCGCGTCCGATAGGCTTGTTATAATCGTGATTGAAAAGAATAATAGGATTCTTCTCAAAGTTGTTTAGACCACCTTTAGTCCATGCTTCTGCAGAGATAGTATCCCCTGCGCGGTCGAAGTCAGCGGTACTAGCCATTCCACAAATGTGAACGCCACCGTCATCTTCGTCCAAAGCCTTAAAGGTAGAAGTAAGGTTAAAGATTTTTTCCATTAGTCTTCACTCTTTGCTTCTGCTTTTGCAGGCTTGCTCGGAGCAGCTTTAGGCTTCGGAGCAGGTTTTGGAGCAGGCTTAGGTGCAGGCTCCGGTTTTTTCATAAGGTCTGGGTGATGCTTCTTTAGTGCATGAAGCAAATACTTCCACGCCTTAAAACTTCTTTTTACTGAGATAGCGTGTACCGCGTCTTTTGCTCCAATAATGTCAACATAAGACTTATACTCAATATCAAGAGGTAGTTCAAAATCTTTGAAATGCTTATAAGCAATATCTAATACTTTTTGCTTTTGACGCACTGCCATTTATTCTTCTCCTTCTCCAGACTCTGTGGGTCTGCCACCTTCATCAGGATTTGCTGCACTTCCTGCAATATTCGCAGGTACTCGCAAATCATCGTATCCTTCAATGGCTTCAAATCCTAAAGCATCTCGTGCTTCGTTTGGTGAAATGATGCCTGTATTTACTAATGCAGAGTAGTACTGAGACTGGTCTCGTAACTCTGGCTGCAATGCTGGAATATCTGTAATATCTTCTGAAAGAGCAAAACCAAAGAATCTTTCCATTGCAAAATTCATTTTACGAATAATAGGAAGAATCGTCTCAAGGTAGTACATACGCATATTTGGACGAATGTTCGCATTATTTCCGGAGTCCAACATAATCGGTGGGATTCCGAGCGCTTTCAAGATAATCTTTTCGTTTTCTGCGATTGCTGTTTGAAAGTCTAATTCTTTGAAGTTTATATTTGAAACCTTATCAATTTCAATACCGCCGTCAAGAATAAGAGGTCTTCGTCCTCCTGCATCTGGTCTGTATCGTGCAGTCCAAGATTGTATCATTCTTTCTTTAATCTTTTCTGACAGAGTATTTGGTGACTTGAGTACTAGACCTGGAACTGCGCCATTTTTAAAGAAGTTATCTTGAAAGTCCCGCATACTTCTCATAAGTACCATAGTTCGTAGTGCGGGTCTGAGACGAGAAACGCCTCTATAGATAGAATAGAATGAATTGTCCTTAACGTGAATAATTTCGCTTGGCTTATAATCAATTACTTCATTAAAAGTATATCTCTCAACATATGTTGTATCGCTTGCTTTTACAGTCATTTTATTTGCTGGCAAGTGATACATATGTACGCCGTCAAAATAAATAAAAATGTTTCCGTCCAGCAAATAATCAGTAATTAAGTTACGACGAAAAGTACTGATGTCTTGAAAAGGGTTTGGTTCTTTATTTAAGAGTAACTCTACTCGAGAACGCTTAATACCTTTTACAACACTGTTCATGCCTTGAACTTGTCCGCCTACAGAAATTGGAATCTCTGAAGCATCATCTACAATTAAGTTTACACCACGATTTACGATTTCAAGATCTTCGTACGCTCTTTCGTAGTTTATTACTCTTTCGCGAGACGGTTCTATTTTATGGTCAAAGTATTGTTGAGCTGGATTTAGTTTTTCTTCTGTATCCGGCTTTCGTCCAATTAGTCTGTCATACCATGCCATGTTTGTCTCTTTGAATCTCTACCCAGCGCATTTGTTTCTTTGCAGTTACTAGGGCTGGATTTCTGCCATACAATCTATGCAGTTCCAAATGATGTTTATGGCAAAGTGTCACTGTGTGCTCGTACAGCTCCGCCCATTTATCTTCTATAAACTCGTCTCGCCAGATTACAATATACTCGTCCGTATAATGCGCAGGTCTCTCTTTCTGCTTTACTTTTAGCCAGTCTCTTAGTAGAGGCGCTAAAGTGTAAAAGTGGTGAAAGTCGAGTTCTGTGTCAGCGCCACAAATGTGGCATTCTGAACCTTTTTCATACTTTGATTTAGCTCGATCTCTTATGTATTTTACCGGATCTCTTTTCAGCTTTTTCATTTTGAATTATAGCCCTTGTAAGATAAATTGTCAAACACTATTTTTTGTAGGTCTCTTTAAAACCCAGTCTGACTTGTTTCAAACGAATATAGTGCGTATCGAAGAGCATCAGCCATATGCGATGCTCGATTATGTTTTGGCTTCTCTTTTGCTAGATTAGGATTAGGATCCCATTGGTATTGATCAAGACAAGATAGTACTTCACCGCATCGCTGATCAACCATGAGCTTATCATTGTCAACTATTCCAGCTACGTGTGCGATTCCATCTAATACTGACTTTTTTGCATTTACAGTACTAATATCGTAGTTTTGTGCGAAGTCAAATCGAGTTTGCTGTGCTGCGGAATCTATGTAAATGTAATCGATGTCCCACTTGTCAACCATTTCACGAATTACACTGGCATGTTGCTCGGTGGTCTTTTCGGCATCAAGATACTCATCTAGTACGTGATATACTTCTTCATCCCAATCGTACGCTATGACCATAAAAGCAGTTGGGTCACGATAACCAACGTCGAGACCAGCAAATACATCCATGCGGCTAGTATCAAGCTCTTCATTATTGGCGATACAGGTTTCGTGATTGAAGTTCCAAATTTGGCCTTCATAAGTGTTAAAGTCCGCTTCATATTCTTGTCTAAATTCTGCATCGGACATAGATTTTTTAGCTTCTTGTATATCCAACTCAGACATACGCGGATTATCTTTATAAGTAGCTCGTATCGAGCACCACTCTGGAAACTCATCATTAAATCCTCTGTCAAAAAATTCTGCAAACCAGTTGTTCCTGCCTCGAGGAGTGGAGATAAAGAGAGCTTTTGAATTATCTTTATCCAAAGTAGGTCGAAGTGCAACATTAAAGGCATCTTTGCCGTCTGCCAACGCCGCCTCGTCAAATATAATTAAGTCGTAGCTACGACCTACGCAAGAATCAACCTGGTTTACAGAACCCATTCGAACTGTTGAGCCATTTGTGAGCTCAATAACTTTATCTTTTGCATTATCTTTCGCTACCTCTAGATCAAAATGCTTAATTAGATTTCTTTGTAAATCAAAAGAAATCTGAGACAGCGAGTAATTGGGGGACATGATTAGAATGTTGGAACCGGGAACTAACGATACTAGTTGCCCGATTATGTTTGCGATATATGTTTTGCCTTGCCGCCTTGAGACTGCTGCACAGACAAATCTGTACTTAGGATTATTGATCGCATTTATGATTGCTACCTGAGAAGGTAAGGGTGTAACGCCCAACAGACTCAGGTAAGGGTCTGTAGGCAGCTTTAAGAAGCGTGTCTCAGATTGTAAATCTAGTATCTCTCCGCAAGATACATCTGCTCGACTAATTTGAACAGCCATAATTTAGTCCTGTTTTTGATCGTCAAGAACTTCTTCATTTCGCTCAATCCAATCTTCAGAGTCTGTGTCTTCATCGCCTTGTGTAGCTTGACGATAATAAATAATAATTTCTTTTTGCTGACCAATATATCTCTTCAGCTCTTGTAAATTATACGCCATGTTTTCATAGTCTTGTGGCGTAATACCAAACAGCACGTAAGTACCGCTTTGCATTTTTTCTAGCTTTTTTACTTGCTCTTCGAAGTTCTTTTCTGTAATTACAAAAAACTCTACATCTTGCAAGTCAATTGCTTTTGGTAACGGAGGTTGATATATCTCAAGAGTCTTATACTCCGTTACTGTTTTAATAATCGGTTCTGGTGCTGGTAGAGGCTCTCGCATTGGAAGATAAGAACAACCTGATAGTACTGAGATTAGTAAAATACTACTGAGAATCCGCATTTTCTACCTCCTTACTTGCCTCTTCAATAGAACGAAATACTGCTTGTGTTCCTTTGTTAATCCTTGGTTCAATTAACCCAGGTTTTGCTCTTGCAAGACGAGTCATATCGTGACGTTTGAAAATAGATAAGTATCCATCCATTTCTTGTTGCATAGCATTATTCTTTTCTGTCAAGTCTCCTACTGCTTTTAGCTGAGACTGTAAGTTTTGTTCTGACCGCTCTCGTGCTGCCTGCTCTCGTTCAAAT
>Ga0255773_10005157_pt1 | contig 10814 bp, 10 predicted proteins | sample 011ome_17_FD_179971 | JGI IMG/M metagenome (GOLD analysis project Ga0255773, IMG submission 179971) | Coastal salt marsh microbial communities from the Groves Creek Marsh, Skidaway Island, Georgia - 011502XT metaG (version 2) | ecosystem: Environmental > Aquatic > Marine > Intertidal zone >...
CCAAGTATCACTGTTTATTATACAGATGACGAGTTCCTCCAAGTATCTCAATGGATATGGGAAAACTTCGACACTGTCAGTGGTATCAGCTTGTTGCCAGTTAGTGACCATGTTTATCAGCAAGCCCCTTATGAGGACATAACCGCTGAGAAGTATGAGGAGTTACTAGCGGCTATGCCAGTGGATGTAAATTGGGATGACCTAGAACACTTTGAGAAGGAAGACACAACTACAGGTTCGCAGGAACTAGCGTGTACTGGAGGCGCGTGTGAGATAGTCTAAAGTAAAACTAAGGGGGCGCAATGCCCCCTTTTGTTTCTATATGCCTTCTGCTATTGGTGTCGCTAGCGTACCAACCACAACCCCACGACCCATTAATTCCTGTAAACTCTTATAGTAAGCAGGAGGAAGACCCTTACCTTGTTTCTGCACCTCTATCGCTACCTTCTGAAGACTTATCAGTCTATCTATGTTTTTACCACTTATTGTACCGCTTGATAAAAACGCGGGTAAAAAACTTTTAATAGCGTCAGCCAGTGTTGGTCTAGTTACCACAGATTGTTCCGCTTGGGCAATTGTAAGTTGGAAACCTTGTTGACTCTTGTCTGAGCGTTGTAGTATAGAAAGATTTTCTAGTAACTCATCCATTTTGCCTGTTATAGGTGTCCCTTTAAACAACTCTTCAAAGGTCTCTCTAAATCTAGGGTTTTTAAGTTTCTCTTGGAAACGTGCCGCTGACGGTATTGCGTCTTCTCTGGATGTTCTTAATATTTCATCCAAGAAACCTCTTCTAATGCCTTCTAACGGGTCTTTACTTAAGTTCTTAAGCATTTCCTTATACTGTGCCAATTCAGCCGCAGAAGCGTCTTTAGGAGGCTTAGGAAGGTCTTTCTTAAACTGAGCCGCAATCTTTCTTAGTTCTTTAATCTGTATTACACCCTCAGATAAACCATCCTGCGTCAACATTCTTCCTATCTTAGCGGGGTCGTTTGTCTTCATTGCGCTCTTCAACCACTCAGCCCCTACAACTTGACGACCTTTTGCATAGTAGTCTGTGATTTCTTTATATTCTTTCTGTAGCGCAGGGTTTAGTTTTTCTGCGGCATCGTCCATTGATTTCTGTAATAAATCTCTTGTTTTGTTTAATACCTCCAAAGAGTTACTATCTTTACTGCTTGACCCTAAAATATCGTCTATTTCTTTTTTAACCAATGAAAGTCTTTGGTGTGCTTCATAGAAATTCAAATCGTCAGGTAACTTAGAAAGATAGTCTAAGTGTTTTTTAACACCGCCTTTATATACAAACTGTGGCTCTAACTGACCTGTCTTAGGGTTTAGTTTGGGTTGCGCTCTGTATTGGTTTCGTAACTGTTTTGCTAAAGCACTTGCTTCTTCTCTAGCGTTGACAACAACACCTTTACCTTTTATAGCTAGTCCTTTATAAAGAGGGTCAACTATCTTAGCCAATGCTTGTTCGTTTTGAGCGATAAACGCCTGTAATACCTGTCCTTGTTTACGTGGAGAAGCGTTTTTAAACAGTTGATTCATCTCGTCTATTTGTTTACCCATGAACTCGCCATAAATATCATAGTAACGCTCTATAGTCCCTTTAGTAAACTTAGATACTCTTGCTATTTGTTCTGCAAGTTTAGGTGTGAATTTATCTGTAACCATAGAAGGAAGCAAACTACCACCCATCTCTCTTAACTGAGCTTGTAGTTTAGCTACTTGGTTGATACTCTCATCACCAAGACCTGCCTTACCTGAAATAACTGTTCTTTGTGGTCTCATCCTACCAATTACTTCTTTACCTGTTCTATATGTTTTAGCTACAGCAGGAAAACCCAAGCCAAACGCAGAAGATAGTAAAAAGTCTGTCTGAGCCGCATCCCAAGCCTCATCAAAAGCCAGTGTAGGGTTAAACTCTTCACCTGTAACTACAGCCTCTACAGCATCGTGTGAAAACTCAGTAGCACCTAAAGCTGTACCAGAAGCCAATGCGGCTGAAAAAGTACCAGTAACAAGAGGTGTAGCACCTTTAACGACACCAAACCAACCAACAGGAGGAACACCCTCTACTAGTTGTTTGCCCCATGCGTATCCTTTCTTACCTGCGGGTATAGAGGCGGCTATAGAAGCGGTAATACCTGACCCTGTTTTAGTCCAACTAGACCAAGTATTTGAGTCTGTTTCTTCTCCACCTAACCCTTCAAAGGCAATCTTGTTTATCATGCTATGTGGGTTTAAACTATCCGCTTGCCACGTAGTGTTAAGTTTGTCTAATAAGTCTGCGTCAGTAATAGCCCCTGACGGTAAAGGGTCTCTACGTCTTTCAGACGTTCTTGTGGTAGAGACAAGAGGCTGTTGCATTCCTGCGTTCAGTTTCTCTAACAACAAAGGGTCAGTAATAGCACCGCTAAATGTTTGATTTGACATTATTACTAATCTCCTATTGTGACTCTAGGTACTTCATACCACTGAATTTCTCCTGTTTGAGGGTCTGTCTGTGGTTGACCAAACTCATCAGAAAGGAAATAAAACTTACGCTCTTCTCCGTAAGCATCAGTTACTGTTCGAGTAAACTTAGCATAATCAGGATTTTCCCAATCAATCTGCGGTGTAATACCCATTAAGGTTTGTCTAAACCTAGTGTAGTGTTTCTTAACTAAATCCAGTTGTCTCTTAAATGCTTCATCCCCTACGGCAGGGTCTAACTTACCTAAAGCGTCTTGTAGCATTATAAGTTCAGCCTGATTCAATGCACCTAGACCAGAAGCACCTGTTGTTGAATTTCTCTTAAGTTCCATCAACTTGTCCATAGCCAGATTAGACTGTAGACTTTCAACCATTGCTTTCTGTTTTCTTGCGTCAAAAGTAGGGACATACTTAGCTAAAGGATAAAAAAACGAAAAATACTCGTTTGTTAGTTTTTTAGACTCATCAATAAAACCTATCTGCCTATCAATTACGTGTAGACTTTGTACTGTTTGTGCATACTTTTGTTTTGCAATCTTAGCAGACTCTTTTGTAGGTATGTTTTCCTGTACAACCCCCGCGGTGGTTTTGTTTAGCACTGTATACGTACCATCGTCTTGTTTTACCATATCATATTCTGGTAAAGATTTAACACCTATTACAGTTTTACCTGTACCATCTTTTTTAATACTATAGTTGAGCGTTTGACCTGTAGCGGGGTCAACTTCCTCAATTATATCTCTATCTTCTTCAACGTCATAAGTTTCAATAACTTCGCCTGTTTGGTCGTCTATTAACGCTTTTTTAACAACACCGTCTATTTCAATGTCTACAGTATCGGTTGTCCGTTTAGCAGGTGCTTTCTTCTCTCTAGCTAAAACTTCAACGGCTTGTTTAACCGCACCTTCTACACCGCCTTCAACCGCTTTGGCTAGTGAAGCGTATTCAGAAGGCAAAGCATTAGCTAGATTTTGTAACTGTTTTAGTCTTTTAGCCTCATCTGCTATCTGCTTCTGACCTGCCGCCTGTACCAACTGTTGTTGTATCGTTGGCTTACCACCAAACATACCACGTAAGCCACCCGCCATACGTTGTTGACCTGCCAAAGCACTTTGCACAAGCATATCTCTGCCTGACATCTGTGTACGAGGGTCAATACCACCGCTAGGAATGCCTGTTAATAATCCTGCAATATCTCTATTAGCCATTAGTATTTACCTCTATTAAATAATTATTGGAGTGCCAGTTGAATATTGTCCCAACGAATAACTAGGAAGCGTTGGTAATGTAAGACCCGAACCACCTGTTGTCCCACCGCTAGGGGGAGGTACTATAGGTGTAGACAGCATTCCTCCAACCATTGAACCTGTTGCTGACGAAGAAAGACCTTGAAGGTAACTTCCTATATTGTTTACACCGCTAGGAATAGACTGCCCGATTGAAGTTGTCGGAAGCTGTGGTAAAGACAAAGTAGGAGTACTAGGAGTACTAGGAGTACTAGGAGTACCAATACCTAACTGATTACTTAACCAATTTAAACCTGTACCAACAATACCAGAACCACCTAAATTCTGTATCTGTTGGGGAGTCATACCTGCTTTTGTCGCGGCTATTTGTTGTTGTATAGTTGGTTGAGAGCCTAAGAAAACATTAGCTAAAGCGTCACGTTGACTTGCTTCAAGACCTGTCGCTAGTTCTTCTAAATTAATCCTAGCCTCAAGACCTGATTGACCTAACTTACCAAACAACTCAGCACCAGTACGTCTTCCAACGTCCGCTAGTTGACCTCCCTGAATACCATAACCAAGAGCCGCTAGTGCTTGTTCTTGAGGTATATATCCTTGAGTCATCATACCAGTAGCCGCATCAAGTGCTTGCTTCTGTTCAGCCATAGCTTGTGTCCTAGCCCCTAGACTTGCTCTAGCCATAGCCTCTTGTCTAGCAGTTTCTTGTGCTAGTAACTCTGGAGAAGAACCACCGTATGCTGAGGATTGCAATCCTAAGCGTCCTTGAGACAACATACGCTCCTCTAAGGCTAAACGCTGACGTTCTTCTTCAGGACGCTGAGTGGCTCTAATTTGCTCATATAGGTCAGCTTGTGCCACACTAGGGTCTACCCCTACCTGACCAAATAAACCCGTTGCTTGGCTTAATAATTGGTTCTGAAGGGCTTGTTGCTCAGGAGACAACTCAAGACCAAAACCACCAGTAGGTGTTGTAGTAGCACCCCCTAATGACGTAGTTACAGTAAAAGGTTGAAACTGCGCTCTTCCGTATATATCCTCGCCCAAATCAAGAGCTTGTTGTTGTGAGGTTTCACCTAATTTTCTTAAGTCTTTAATGGCTTCTTCTGCGTTTAAATATCCTGCCGCACCGCCTATCAAGTCCGATAAAAAACCGTTCATTATTCACTCTCCAGTTCTGCTACACGACTACGTAGCGATTGTTTTGTTTCTTCAGTCATTGCTGTTCCTGTTATCTTGTGCATGATTACACCGTTTGTAAGTCTATCAAGTTATTGATATGTTTCTTGTAGCCCCTGATGAAGTACCAAAGGGGTTTGATGTATTACTCCATGTCCATGTTCGTTGGTTCAGAGACGAGCTAGAGCTATAACTAGCAGAGCTTCTTGTGTAAGTAGACCCACCTATTTGGAGTGTAGTCCAACCGCCATCATTGAGATTATTGCCACCAGTTACTTGTAGCTGTACTGTTTTATTAGCGTTATTCTCAGTTCCATAACTTTTCAACGCACGTATAGTTTCAGTGCCATTACCTAAATCAATGGTTGTCTTTGTTAGTGAGCCATAAGGGATTGACACAGTAGATGATTCTGGAAACTGTGAATAAGTCCCATACCCTGCCTCAAAATGTGTCGTGTTTGAACCAGTATAAATATGCGTATTATACCCAACAGTCATTACTGCCGAGTAACCTCTTTCCCACACCTTATTTGCACCAACATACACTTCATTAATTTCAGTGCTACCAATTTTAATGTCTGTAATTTCTGTACCGCCAACAAAAATAGGCATGATTATGTCCTGAAATAAATGGTGTTTGCGTCTGTGCCAGTCGATGCTGTTGAAATACTAAAGCCATCTACTTTTCCCGCGTTAATGTTAGCCCCATCAGCAGAAAAAGTAGTTCCAGTTAGCGTTATGCCTGTTCCTGCGGAATATGTTGTATTCGTGTTTGTGTCTGTTGCAGAAATAGTTCCGTTAGCATTAATCGTTATGTTAGTACCCGCGGTTAATGCGGCAACTACATTATCAGTATCAGTTACATCAGCACTTGCTTCTATACCGTCTAGCTTTTCATGGTCAGCGTTTGTGAAATCGTTTGCTGTAAAAATTGCATTAGCAGGAACATTGGTCAACACTTGATTGTTGTCCACTTTACTGGCTATTGCTGTAGCTATGTTATTAAATTCAGTTGTAAACTCAGAGCCTTTAATTACTTTACCTGCATTACCTGAAGGTAAACTATCTTTTGCTCCAAAGTTAGTTGTTACAATATAATCACTCATTAGATTAATCTCCCTAGTAGAGCGTGTACATCTATTTGTTGTATGGAATATGGTGCAGAATCAATAGTAGATTCAATACCTATTGTCACTACCGAGCCATTACCGCTTGTATTAATTGAAGGACGTTGTATGTCTGTACCTGCTGTATATACAGAAGCTACGTAACCCGTGTCTACAGTATCTTCCTCAACCCAAGCCGAACCACTCCAGTAATATAGCTTACTATCCGTTGTGTTATAATATAAAGCGTTTGTTTCAGTAGTTGTAGGCGCAGAACTAAACGCTCCTAAATAAGTACCTGTACTACTAGGAGTGATGAGTGTTGTTGTGTTATCACCAAACTGTCCTTCATTAAAACTAGTAATGCTTGTATTAAAACTTTCAGCATTAAAAGCTACTTTATTATAACTATCACTATAATCATAACCCCACGCTAGTGTAGTTGATGATGCAACATTACCGATAACTGTTAAATTAAACTTCTTAAGAAATTTAAGATTGGCTGAATTACCGAAATTCAAAGGGTTGCTATAGTAAATCATTTCATACGAAGACCCATCGTCCTGATAACCCTCATACTTAAACACACCATCTTCTCTACCTAAGTAAATACTACCGTCCTGTAGTAACGCTAGGCTACGTGGGTTTACACCTGCCCATGTAGTTACTCTGTTAGAACCATCAGGTAAAGTACCTCTCATATCAAAACAATATACAGTCTGACTGTCTTGTAAAGATAATAAATAAAATGCTTCATCTGCACTGTAGATAGACTTAATAGGATTAGTTTGCTTTTTAACTAACGTAGTTAACTCAGTACGTACATTGTTGCTGATGTCACGCATAGGCATTGACTTTTCTTGTATAGTCCTACCGAAGCTACGTACACCGTCTTCAGATAAGAATATAATGTCAGTACCTGTGTGTTGTACAGAGTCTCTAGCGATGCAACCTACGCCTTCTACAGTGTCGTGTAGTACCATATTAGCAGGACTAGTAGCACCAGAGTAAACAATAATACAACGCTTACAGAATATAATTAAGAATCCATTGTGTGCTGACAAAGCTACAATCTCATCGTGACCATTAGGAAATACTTTAGTCAAGTCTAAAGAACCTGATGTACCACCTGTCCAATGGTGTCCTTGTAGTAAGTCAGTCCAATATACAGTGTGTTTATTACCAGTCACGTCAGCCGCCCATAATCTACCGTATGCGGCTAAAACTTCATTAGCTTGAGGAGCAGTACCTGTTGCATGAGAATGGCTTGAGTGAGCCTCTAGTACGCCTGAGCCGCTTTCATCAGTATATATTAACGGCTCGTGTCCTCTTTGATAAAAATATGTATGATTATTAAAGTCTACAATCTTCCAGTTGTTTTCATTTATCGTATAACCCACAGGAGTTATGTCAGTCAACGCATTATTAGAAGAAGCGTCTAGTTTAAATATTTTGTCATTACCTGCGGCAAATACTACTTTATCACCACTAACGTCTAATGACTCGTGTAAAGCCTCTACGCCACGACTAGTACCTAACGCTGTGTTGTTTGTAGAAACCGCTGTATAGCCCTTACGCGCCCCTATACGACCATATTCATCAATGATACAGTTACTAGCGGTAGCCGCAAAGGATTGGTCAAGGGATACAGGTGAATCCTGACTGTTTATACCTGCAAATCCAGGGGCTTGTACTGTAATGTTCTGTAATCTTTGTGCCATTAGCAAGGTGTCCATACAGTTTCAGAAGGGAATCTAGCGGCATCAAACGCTACTGCATCTGCTAACGTAGTGTCCGCTAGGGCAAATAGTTCCTGTGCTGAAGTACCGCCTGTTTCTCCACGTTCACGGGCGGCTAAAGCTACTGCATATTGAATTACTGGAGATGAAGGTACAACTAGTTTATCTGCGTCCTGTGTAAAGTCATCTGCTCTATCTACAATGTTAAATCGTAACGTATACGCTTGGTCAGGCTTAGGGTATAAGTCAACTAAGGCATTGCCGTTGTTGTCCACACCGTTCCAAGAGTAGTACTCAGGTGAACCTTTGACAGGCTCTTGTACTAAGTATGCGTTGTTCATCCAAGAAGAACTAGCAGGACGCATAAACAAGTTTGACGTGTCGTTAATAACGTCCAGTATCTTAAAGGAGTTGTTAGTACCCGTCATGCTGTAACTAAATACATCATCAGTAGTAGTTACTGTAATTGTTTTTCTAAGTGCTGACCAATCCCAAGCATCTTCAACAATACGTCTAGCATCGTTGACCATTTCTGCTATTAGTTTTACATAAGAGTCGGTTGTGCTTTCAACAGTAGTAACTTCGTTTTCACGCACCCTACGTAGTACACTGTTTACTAGTTGTAAATAAGTCATTATCCATACCTTCTTGAGTTCATCATTGGACTAAGCATTTCCTGTGTAGACTTAATCTCTGTGTCAAATTTAAATAGTTCTTTATCAAATATGTTTTCTACAGGAGTTCTCGATACTGTTTGTGGTTGCTGACCACTTAGCATACCTCCAATCAAATCTCCACCCGCTCCTAATAAGTCCCCTAAAGGACTATCAACGGCATCTATAATGTCATCAATAACGTCCACTACAGGCTCAGTAACTGCTTGTACTCCCTCTTTAATGGGCTGTAAAACTGCATCATCAAATCCACGACCTGCTTGCTGAAGGACATCAATACCTTCTTGTGCTACGTCCACTACAGGTTCTAATCCTCTTTTAACGGGCTGTAAAACTGCATCATCAAAAGCACGACCACTTGCTCTTACAGCACCTACTACAGGCTCAAGAGCATCTCCAATGTCTGAAAGTAATTGAGACTCTGGTAAGTCAATATTAACATCAGGTAAAGCACTACCTAGTTGTTTAATAGCGGGAACACCAAATTCTTTTATTAAAGCATCTTTGACATTACCACCTTCTAGTATTTTAGTTTGAACATCCATCATACCTTCTGAAAAGGCTTCAGCGTCCATACCGAATAAATCTTTATCAATACCTAAGTTAGCAACAGTATTCTCAAGTATAGGTGCAGTTATTTTTCCGATGGCTGCGCTTTTAACTACGTCTTCAAGGTCTCCTCCTGCGGCTACAGCACCCGCTGAAGATAATAAAGGGTTTCCTGTTACCGTGCCCGCTATTTGTACTAAGGGAGCAATCATTTGTAACCCTGTTCTTTCAGGAGATAACAAATCATTTGCTCTTGCTGAGGGAGAGTCTTCAAATTCCCCTTCTGTACCTACAAGAGATGTTGCTAAGTCTACATATTCTATTTGACCATAATCAGTAGGTTTACCCACAAGCCATTCTTTTTCATCCGAAACGCTTTCTGGAAAATAAAATATGTCGTTAGGTAAAATTGAATTTCTTACAAAATCCATAGGGTCTTGAGTGCTTCTGTTTGGGTCAAACTGTGAACCCTTAACGTAAAGAACTTTACCTTCGTATTCAAAAGGAACATAACCTGCGTAATTACTCTGTGCAGAGTTTTCTTTAAATTCCTGTAAATAGACATCATCTACTTGTTTTTTGTATTCTTCTTTACTTAACTCACCTTTATCATGTAAGTGCCATAAATACTTTTTTTGAACTGTTGAGTTTAAATCGTTAAAAGCATTTTGAAATTCAATGTTATTGTCAGAGCGTGTTGTGTCTAAGTCTTCAAACAAAGACACCATATCGTTATATCTTTTATTGAGTTCTTTTTCTTGGTCTCCATAGGATGTAAAAGGTGTAAAAGACTCTTGATAGGTCTCTACTTCTTGTAGTATCCTGTCATCTAACTCTGCCTTTCTTTCGGGCGGTAAAGCAAGAATACGGGCTATATGAGTGTCTGATAGTAGTGACATTATTTATTCCTCTCTACGCCTTTAGCTTTCTCTACGGTTCTCATAGCACCTAAACCTAACATACCCATCAGTACTGGCATCATAGTTGATATATCTAGAACAGGGACTTCAATGGTAGAATTGGCAAGAGCAAGCGCAAAATTTGCCATCGGGATAAGAAGGTAGTTACTCGCAAGTCCAAGACAACAAGTCCAACCAACAGCAGGTCTCCAACCCGATACAAATAGGCTTCGGTGTGCCGCTTCTGTCTTATTAACTTCAATCTGCGCTTTCGCAAGTTCCTGCGCGTGTTTTTCAGCCATTGTCGAAAGTTCAAACGCGATAGCATTCTTCTTGTCTTTGTCCTCTATAAATTTGTCAAGTAAACCTGTAACTGGTCCGATTAGTTGCTCTAACATATATGCCTCACTTTAGCGGATTAGACAAGTAGTCCATACCCTGCCATAAGTCTTCTATCTCTTTGTTTAATGTTTTGAACTTTACTTCTGTATCGCCAATGTCATTAATAATAATTTCTGCTTTAGTTACCGTAGCTTTCATAGCTTCAATATCGTTAGATAGCTTAGAAACGTCTGTATTTAATTCTAAGAGCTTTTCCTGTTGCCCTAGTAGTGTCTCTAGCCTTGTGCCTAAAGTCGCTAGATTCTCACGTATGGGCGTTATATTAGGTATCTGTCTAGATTCCACTGCTTCCAGTCTGCTGTACAAACTAGAGGCTGTCCATACGCCACCACCTATAGTACTGCCAATACCAAGTACAATGGCAATCCATACGCCCTTGAATGATGTGTCACCTATCTTGAGTTCAGTACTTTCTAAACTCATAGTTCAACACACTCCGTTCCGTACATAAAGCAAGAGTAACCAAGATGAGTTGGTCCTGTTTGGAAGAACTCTGATTCACTACCTGCCGCTAGGATGTCAGTCTCAGTAACGTACAAATTAAGTC
>Ga0255773_10005178_pt1 | contig 10789 bp, 10 predicted proteins | sample 011ome_17_FD_179971 | JGI IMG/M metagenome (GOLD analysis project Ga0255773, IMG submission 179971) | Coastal salt marsh microbial communities from the Groves Creek Marsh, Skidaway Island, Georgia - 011502XT metaG (version 2) | ecosystem: Environmental > Aquatic > Marine > Intertidal zone >...
TCTTCCTCTTCCTCTTCCTCTTCCTCTTCCTCTTCCTCTTCCTCTTCCTCTTCCTCTTCCTCTTCCTCTTCCTCTTCACCCGCCTCCTCTCCTTCCTCTTCCTCTTCCTCTTCCTCTTCCTCTTCCTCTTCCTCTTCCTCTTCCTCTTCCTCTTCCTCTTCACCCGACTCCTCTACTTCCTCTTCCTCTTCCTCCTGTGCAGATTCTTCTACGTCCTCCTGTTCCTCTGCAGATTCTTCTAGTTCCTCCTCTTGTTGTTCCTCTGCAGATTCTTCTAGTTCCTCCTCTTGTTGTTCCTCTGCAGATTCTTCTAGTTCCTCCTCTTCCTCTGCGGATTCTTCTACTTCCTCCTCTTCACCGGATTCTTCTACCTCCTCTTGCTGTTCATCTTTAGTTTGTTTCAAATAATCAGTAGCATCAGTAGTATTCTTCCACTGGTTAAAACAATCTTCGCATCGGTCTGGTTCACCCAAATCCATATAAATAAGACTTTCTTCTTTAGTTAATCCAATTTGCTCATAACAATATGTACCTTTATTATTACAGTCATCACACTCAAACGCATTTTTATCTTCCTCACTATTATTAGCCGGATAATCTATTTCAGTGTAACAATGTGCGTTGCATGCAGTATCTTTGGTACAAATATTAGGTTCATTGTAAAGAACGGTTTTAGTATTATCTTGAGTAATATCAATATCTTCTTCAATATCATATACAATGTTAGGTAGGTTAGACGGTGTTTCAATAATTTCAATATCACTATCGTTAATGGTAGTACTATCAAGTGAAACAGCATCTGGTTCAATTTTAATATCAACATATTCAAAGGAATCAGTCTTATTAGGTTGTTTATGTTGATTGCAACAACAATTTTGATTTCTAAATTCGGGTAATGCTTGTATAAGATTTCGTAAAGATTTATTTTCTTTACGAAGTTTTTTATTTTTTTTAAGAATACTCCTTACACAAGGTAAGTTTAAGATAGCATTATAATTTTCAGTCAATGTATCCATTTCAGTAGAATGTATGTAATTATGAGTACGTTTATTCATCCAGAAAAAAATCAATTTTTTATAATAAATAATATTTACAGTATTTCTTTATTATAATTCATAAAGTATTTTGTTCCAATGATGTGGAATAAGGTCTTGTGTATTATGATTAATTAAAGAAGGACCAAACCATTTATGTGGATAATAAACCAATTTATCGGCATTTTGATTAAAAAATGCTCCCCACCAACTGAATGAACTATTAGCAATAATGTTATGTGAACAACAACTCATAATTAATAATTGTTTCCAGTCTGGAATATCGTCATTAACTTTAACAAAATGTATATGTTTAAATTTATCTTGTAATTGTTGTATAAATGTATAAACTGTATCATTATCTTTTTTTTCACAAAAATACAGGATAGTAATATTTGAAATGTTGTCATTTAATTTAGTAATAGCATTTTCATAGTATTGGTATGGTAATAATGGATGATAATTTTGAATATCTTTATAATCTCCAATGCGAAAATGCATACTAACATTATTAGTAAGATTATTAAATAACGAAGAATAATCATTTAATATAGATGATTGTTGTTGAGATAAATTGATGAGAGAAAAAATGTGTGTACAATTATCTTGAAAATATTTATAACTTTGAAAGTAGCCATATAGTATAATTTCATTATTTTCATGGTTAGGAATGGAAGAAAAATGAAAGTTGGGTTCAGTATATTTATGAAATAATGTTATTTGTTGGTTAGTATGTTTCTTATTATAATTTGTAAATGAAATGATAGATGATAAAAAAGAATGCCAATACGTCGGTCTGGTAACACCTGTAGTGAGATTATCAGTATATGGAAAAATGATAGATCGTTGATAATCAAGACCATAAGATATTGTAGAAAATATTTGGAATAATTGATTACCTAACCCACCCATTAAATAACATGAAATAATATTCGTCATTAATAATAATAATAGTACATATATTTATGTAATTTGATATAAATAACATAAATTAGAATCCAAAGTTTTCTTTCATAATTTCATTTTTGGTAGGACCTTTTTGCTTTTCACTTTGTCTCTTAACTTTATAAACGCCAGATTGTTTGTTATTGTTTTTATTTTTAGAGCCATGAATGCCAATATTATCCATATCATCAGTATTTTCATGTAATTCCGGTAATATTCTAGTCATAGGTTTTTCAATAACAAGTAACATATGTTCTGTTTTCATTAATTTCCTATATTCTTGAATATTGAGATTTCCGTAAAATTTATCTAATAAATAATGAGGGTCAGGTGCGGGTTTAATATTTTTACTATAATCATAAACCTTACTATATATTTTATTTAATAAATGATATCTTTCAAATTTCATAGTATCATCAATATTTTCCTTTAACAAATATGCAACAGCACATTCTGGTCTACAGAAAGAGCCATATCCACACATTTCTTCATTTAATTCATATTTAGGAATATAACAAGATGGATTATCATAGTCATATGTGCACCAAAAGCAAGCAGATTTAATATCAGGATTACTATTCTTATATAGCTGTAATTTAATCTGTTTTAATTTGGTATTAATATCTTTAATATCAATATTATCATCATTATTGTGATTATTGCTTTTATTTTCAGTTACATCATCATGTTTGCATGAATTACAAATATATTGTTCATTATTGTTGTTAACAGTATTATATGCAATATTATTATTATTATTATTGGTATCACCCGAATCATTATAATTAGAAAATGTATCATTATTAACAGGATTATAAGCCATAATATTAGGAGGTGGATTTGGTATATATTCAATGGGGTCACATATAATATGTTGATTATTGGTTTTACTATAGTTTAAATCGTCTAATGAACATTTCAAATGAAGAATAATATTTGTAATAGAAATGTTATCATTTAAATTAATAGATGGATTATTAATAATTTTCCCGCCTTTTGGTTTGCGTCCTCTTTTCTTCGGTATTTTTTCAACAATTACCGTATTAGCAACAATATTGTCGCTAATTTCCTTTTTCTTGCGCCCTCTCTTTTTTTTTATTTCGCCGTTAGTATTCGTGGTATTTTCCATGATAATATTGTAAAATAACCCAAAAGTATTTATATCCTTTGTAAAATTATTTTATAGGTATTTTGTTCTGTATCATTCATTGTCACTATCCTGAAAATTAGTTAAGATAAATAGATCATCATTATTATTATGTATATCTGTATTTATACTTTTATTTATAACTTCAGGTAAGCAAAAATTACATACATCTCCATCATAATGATTAGTATCATCAAGAGCATGATAATATTTGTCACATATATTGCAAGACTTATATAGGATTTCATTATCAAGATTAGAATCAATGCAATTATCACAAATATGTTTATCTTGAATAAAAGGTTGTGAATTAGTTTCTAATATGTGGTTATTGCAACCTTGACATATAGTTGTTGATAAATTATTAACATCTAAATAACAAGTGCGACATAATGGAATATAATTAGATGAACCAATGACAACTTGCGCGAGTTCATTGGTAACTCTATGTGAGAATATAGCAGGTTTACCACAGTTACAAGATGCGGATAATTTAATAACAGTATCGCAGAAAGGTAATAGGTCACATATTTGTCCAAATTTAACTCGTTTAAAGTCGCCATCAAGTCCCCCAATAATGACATGTTTCTTATATTTTTCAACAAGTAAAATAACATTATCGTAAAGGTCATCAAAGAATTGACCTTCGTTAATTAATATAATAGATGAATTTTGTATATTATCGGTTAGTAAGACATCAGTTAGGTTCATACATTGAACGCATGGTATCATACGTTTGTCATGTGTAGATAACATTTTATCATGATATCTAGTATCATTAGCAAAATTAATAGCAATAGGTTTTTTATTTTCTAATAAATATTTGTCATATAGCTCGATAATACGAGTAGTTTTCCCAGAAAACATAGGACCTAAAATTATATCTAAAGAACCGTTATGTGTCATTATAAAGTATATATATGTAATAAAAAATGAATTTCTACTCAAATCAATTTTTTCAACAATAATATAAATATGTAATAAAAATATGTAATAAAAAATGAATTTCTACTCAAATCAATTTCTACTCAAATCAATTTTTTCAACAATAATATAAATATAAATACATATGTATTAAGAATGAATAATATAATGGAAAATATTCCTTGGGTAGAAAAGTATAGACCAAGTAAGTTTAATGATATAGTATTAGATCCATCAAATAGAGTAATTTTTGCAAATATATTAAAAACGGGTTATTTCCCGAATTTAATGTTTTATGGTCCACCTGGAACAGGAAAGACAACAACAATAATGAATTTAATAACAGATTATAATAATAAATATAACAAGAATTGTAAAGGTTCCGTTATTCATTTAAACGCATCAGATGAAAGAGGTATAGACATAATTCGTAATCATATTTTCCAATTTGTCAGGTCAAATAATTTTTTTTGCAAAGGATTAAAATTTGTAATATTAGACGAAGTTGATTATATGACAAAGAATGCACAACATGCATTAAAATATTTGTTGCAAACCTCGTCATATAATGTGCGTTATTGTTTAATATGTAATTATATAAGTAAAATAGATGAATCATTAAAGAATGAATTTATATGTATACGTTTTAATCAATTACCTCAAACAGATATACATACGTTCATCCAACATATTATAGATAGTGAAAAATTAAATATAGATATAAATACAATAGCGATGATTCAAAAAATGTATAATTCTGATATTCGTAGTATGATAAATTTTATTCAATTACATCAAAATTATCAAGGAATGAAAACAAATATAATAACAAATAAATTATGGGAAGATATGCACAGAATATTAAAAGATAAAAACACACAACAATTTCAGGAATTCGTTCAAAAAACATGTATACAATACAATATAGATAAGAAAACAGTAATAAAACAATATTATAATTATATAATACGTAATTATCCGTCAATTATAACAATAGAATATTTAAATAATGTAGAGGCGATATTGCATAATGATGGGTCAAATATATCTAATATGATAAATTATATGAAAGAAGTTGAAACTAAGTAATTTAAAAAATTGATATAAAAAACAAAATATTCTATAATATAAAGATAGTATATTTTAAGATGTCAGTAGATGATGAATGGAATATGTATATGAATAATGATGATGATGAGTCAAGTGTAGAATTAGTATCCAAATTAGTATTAGATAAAAAACCACCGAACTGTGATGAATTATATATTTCAACAAAAACGAAGGTGTTGTTTTTGAATCAAGCAATAGATATAGGAAATATATTTTGGAAGTTACCGGTTATAGATTATGGGACTCCAATAAATGGTATTGTAAAGAAACAAATGAAGATAGTATCTAATACAGAAGAAGAATACAAAGAATATACAGAAAAAATCAAAGATATAAAGTATTATACAGAAAATATAATTAAACAAATAGATAACCCGACTGCGAGGCGAATTAAGTATAAGGATGAACGAAAAATAACGGTAGGTATGTCAAAGAAAGATATAATGAACTGTCGTGGTAAAGTAAAAAATGCATTTTATAATTGTTTTGCTATTATTGTTCGTTTCAAGTTTAAAAATGTATTTAAAGAAATTCATATCAAAGTGTTTAATACTGGAAAATTAGAGATACCAGGTATTTTAAATGTAGAATTATTGGAAGTAGTGAAAATAATGTTATTAGAAATATTGTACCCATTTATTACGACGAAATTGGATTATATTAAATTGGATGTAGAAGATAATGTATTAATCAATTCAAATTTCAATTGTGGATATTATATAAATCGCGATAAATTGTATGCACTATTGCGTAGTGAAAAGTATGGTATAGAAACCGCATTTGACCCGTGTAGTTATCCTGGTGTAAAAAGTAAATTTTATTTTAATAATGACATTGGTTTTGATAGTGATAAACATAGTGGAAAATTAGTAAAAGCGGATAGAACAATGAAAAAGAGTGAACTTGATGGTACAAAAAAATATACAGAGGTTTCATTTATGATATTTCGTACCGGAAGTTGCTTGGTAGTCGGTAATTGTACTGAAAAAATATTGTATTTTGTATTTAATTTTATCAAGAAGCTATTGCATGATGAGTTTCATCATTTATGTGTAGAAACAGAAAAAGTAGAAATAAAGGAAAAAAAGGTGAAAATCCGTAAAAAAGACATTACTGTATCCAAAGAATACTATGAAAAGCATATTGTATAAATTATTATGTAAATAACCAATGTACTAAATCTTTCATATTATTTTCTTTTATTTTATCATATAAAAAAGTATTATTAACATAAAATTTCATCAATATTTTTTCATTTCTATTTTGATTACTAAGTAGGATATTGTTGTGTGATTTATTAAAATAATAAATTTCATCCAATAATAAACAATACATATCGTATGTAAGTTCAGTAGTATTTTTTATAAATTCTAAATATTCATTTATTATCAACATATTATCTATATTTATATGTTGAAGAAATAATAATAAATATTTATTACATATATTGATACGATTTCTTGTGGTAATTATTGAATTATTCCAATATAATAAACAATTTGTAAAATTAAAAATATTTTTTATGTATTTAATGTAATTATCATTGAAAATGTCATTATTTAATGTTATAATATTGGTCATAGTATCCATATTTTCATTATGTAGTTCAAAAATGGTTTTTTTGTATATAAAAAGAATGGCTTCATTATGATTTATATTTTGTGATAATCCATTAACATACATTTGTTCCATATATTCAATGAAATATACATATGCTTTTTCTGAATAATAATGTGAACTTTTTACATTTTCTAATTTAAATAAAACATATTCATATACACGATGAATAATATTAATCCCAACATATAACATACAATCGTATTCTGTATCATTGGGTATAAACGATATATTCGTCATCTTATTTAAAAAATCAGTAATAATACTGTTATAATCGTGAATTAATTTATTATTCAATAAAGAATTGGAATCTAATTTGGAAGTCATAATTATTACTATATAAAAACTAATTATTATAATATATTTTTATAGAATAAGTATTTAAAGTATTCTTAAAATAATAACATATAAATCATTAGAATAATGTCAACATTCACCGACGCATCAAATAATCCAGCAAATCCTGGTTATAGATTACCCGAAAATACAACACTGCAACATGTTAGTAAATTATCTATCGTAGAAGATAAACCAATAATGATGGATTACTGGACTGATTCATTAGAAAAAACTGTATTAATTGGTGTCAAAGACACCCAAGAAAAATTATTAGTTAAAAATGAAGAAGAGTACACTAGTCCCATTTCTAAAATTTATAAGGTGGGAAAAGAATATATTATTATGACCGAGAATTCAATTTATTTGGTTGATGTTCAAATACCAACCAAGCGCATTAGTTCATAATTATATAATATAAAGTTAATTCATACGTTATATTATATGGCATTACTAACAGAATTAGAAATTAAAACTAAAATACCATTTTATGTTTTTTGGAAACATATTATACCATATACATATTTACTACAGCCAAAAATTTTATTACATGATATTAGAAATTATAGTAAAGACCTGAAATTAATACAAAATAATATGTACCCTTATTTATTTAATAGTTTTCGTTTACATCTTGACTTATTAACGTATTATGATTATTCTATTTTACATTGCAATGTTGAGCCAAAATTAGAACAATTATTACAGCGAAATGTATTGTTAAAAAATAAGAACAATGATTATTTATGTAAATATGTAAAACAAATGTTTTCTAATAATCATTGTTCTTATTTTTTATGGGGATTAATGACACCTAATGAAAGAAATGGCTTTATCAATGATTTTTTGTTAAATGACCAATAATTATGGTAATGCGGTTTTTAATAATTCTATTTGTTCTGGTGTTATCATATCTGGAAATTCAACATTAAAATTTATTATTAAGTTACCAACTTGATTATCTTTTTTCATACCTAATCCTTGAAACATTTTTTTATAATTGGGTTTTATTACAGAAATATTGGTTGTATTATTTATAGAAAATTTTTTTCCATTTAAATGATTTATTTCAATTATAAATCCACATAGTGCTTCTTTTAATGATATCATTTTATTAATTATTAAGTCTAATTTATCCCGCTCAAATGTTGGGTGTTTATTTACAAGTACATTTATGTGAACTGGTCCATTTCTAGAATTCACAATGTTACCTTTTTCATGTAAAATAATTGTTTCACCATTGCTTATTCCAGATGGTATATTTACATATACGGTTTCATTTTCGGCAATAGTCTCATTATTTGTTATAATATTACGTTCTATATGTATTGGATATACACATCCATTATAACATTGTTCTAGTGATATATTAATTTGTTTGTTAATCGTTTCTATTCTATTTGAAAAATGAAATTGGGTATGAAAGTGACCAGGTTGACCATTATGAAATATATTTACACGATGATTAGAACCGGGCATTCCATTCATTCCCCCATTTACATGCATTCCATTAAACATCATATTAAAAATATTATTTATATCGTTAAAATTATCGGCTTGATTAAAATTAACATTTTCATTCATAGCACCTTGCATATCGTATTTTTTTCGCAAGTCTGGATCGCCTAGTGTTTCATATGCCGTACTAATTGATTGAAATTTTGTTGTGGCTTCTTCATCAGTATTACGGTCGGGATGATACTTTAATGATAATGACCTATATGCTTTTTTGATTTGACTTTCATCTGCATCATTATCTAAACCTAATATTTCATAAAAATTACTCATTATAATATTAAATATATTTTATTAGTTCTATATAATATTTTTAATAAATGTTATATAGAAACATTTATAATAATAATAACAATGACTACTAATACTACATTTATTGGAAAATATAAACCATATCATTTAAAAGATTTTTGTGTAGATGAAAAATTTACAAATGCGGTCAATACTTTATTAAATATAAATGAATTAAATGTTCTATTCGTTGGTAATAGTAATTCTGGTAAAACTTCTTTATTAAATGCACTTATTAGAGAATATTATAATTTAGATATTAATTCTTCATTTCCAGAAAGTAATATTTTATTTGTAAATAACCTCAAAGAACAAGGTATACAATATTTTCGTAATGAAATGAAGACATTCTGTCAATCTAGATCTTCTATTTATGGAAAGAAAAAATTGGTATTGATTGATGACATTGACACCATAAACGAACAGAGCCAACAAGTATTTCGTAATTATATTGACAAATATAATAATAATATTCTATTTATTACGGTATGTTCTAATGTGCAAAAAGTTGTTGAAAGTATTCAATCTAGATTGCATATTATACAAATTCCGTCACCGAGTAAACAACAATTTAAATCCTTAATGGATAAAATAATTAAGGCAGAAAACATAATTTTGGATGATGAATCAAAAGCATATATTTTATCTATATCCAATTATTCTATTAGAACTATGATTGCTATTTTAGAAAAAATTTATATATATGACCAACCTATTAATAAAGAATCATGTATTAAAATTTGTTCTATTATTTCTTACCAACATTTTGAAAATTATTTATCTAAATTGAAAAACCACGACCTTAATGGTGCAATACAAATTATGTATAATATTTATGATTATGGATATTCTGTTATTGATATATTTGATTACTTATTTTCCTATATTAAAACGACCGATAACTTAACTGATGATATTAAATATAAAATAACAACATTGTTATGCAAATACATTACTATATTTAATATTATTCATGAAGATTGTATTGAACTAGCACTATTTACTGGAAATATGTTTGAATTAATACAAAATTAATTATTTAGATTAATAAGTTTAGTTATTTAGTAAATATTCTGGGTATAAACTATATCATGAATTTTTTAATGAATTTATATTCGCGTAAGCCGAAACAAACGGTTATAAGCAATCAAGAAGTTGCTAATTTAATGAAACAAAAAAAGAAAGACGAAGAAGATGCTATAATAGAAAAAGCGGCTGAAAAAAGAAAAGCTACACAAGAAGAAGCTGCTGCAAAGGAAGCTGCTGCAAAGGAATCTGCTGCAAAGGAAGCTCTCGCAAAGGAAGCGGCAGAAAAGGAAGCGGCAGAAAAGGATGCTGCTGTAAAAGAAGCGGCAGAAAAGGAAGCTATTGAAATTGCTGCTAAAAAAAGAGCAGAAGCTGAAGAAAAAGAAAAGAAAGCAGCAGAAGAACAAGCTGAAGCTCTTCGTATTAAACAAGAACAAATTGAATCTGAAAATATAGCTAAACAGCAAGCTATTGAACAAGCTGCACGCGAACAAGCTGCACAACAAGCTCAATTAAAGGCACAACAAGAGGCTCAATTAAAGGCACAACAAGAGGCTCAATTAAAGGCACAACAAGAGGCTCAATTAAAGGCACAACAAGAGGCTCAATTACAAGCACAACAAGAGGCTCAATTACAAGCACAACAAGAGGCTCAATTACAAGCACAACAAGAGGCTCAATTACAAGCACAACAAGAGGCTCAATTAAAGGCACAACAAGAGGCTCAATTAAAAGCACAACAAGAGGCTCAATTACAAGCACAACAAGAGGCTCAATTAAAAGCACAACAAGAGGCTCAATTAAAGGCACAACAAGAGGCTCAATTAAAGGCACAACAAGAGGC
>Ga0255773_10005183_pt1 | contig 10781 bp, 9 predicted proteins | sample 011ome_17_FD_179971 | JGI IMG/M metagenome (GOLD analysis project Ga0255773, IMG submission 179971) | Coastal salt marsh microbial communities from the Groves Creek Marsh, Skidaway Island, Georgia - 011502XT metaG (version 2) | ecosystem: Environmental > Aquatic > Marine > Intertidal zone > Salt...
GTGTCAATACCTCCTGGGCGCGCTGCGATTCCACCCCACATACGATGCGATCGGGCTTCATAAAATCATCTATGGCCGCCCCTTCTTTCAAGAATTCCGGGTTGGACGCGACGTCAAAGTCTAGGGCACTTCCTCGCGCGTTCAGGGCTGCCTGAAGTGCCCCTCGTACTTTTTCGGCCGTTCCGACGGGCACTGTAGACTTGGTGATAACTACGAGATAGTCTGTCATGTGCTGACCAATTCCTTCCGCCACAGCCAAAACATACTGGAGGTCCGCGCTACCGTCCTCCCCTGGAGGGGTTCCTACGGCAATAAAGGCCGCTTCAGAGTCTTGGATAGCCTCCTCCAAAGAAGTCGTGAAATGCAAGCGATCGGCTGCCACATTGCGCTTGACAATCTCTTCCAATCCAGGCTCGTAGATGGGAAGAATGCCTTTGTGGAGATTGGTTATTTTTTCAACGTTGACATCTACACAGGTAACGTTCATGCCAACATCAGAGAGGCAGGCTCCTGTCACAAGGCCGACATAGCCTGTTCCTACAACAGTGATTTTCATAAGTGGTAAAAGATTTGGATGGTGTGTATAATATAGTCTTGAATTTCGGCCGTAAGCTCCGTGTGCATAGGCAAACTCAGCACCTCGTGACACAAGCGTTCCGCGACAGGAAAAGAACCAACAGGGTAGCGATCACTGGCAAAGGCAGGCTGGGCATGCAAAGGCCAGGGATAGTAAATCATGGACGGAATACCCGCTGCCTCGAGGTGGGCCTTCAGCGCATCGCGTTGGCCGTTCTTCACTTGCAACGTGTACTGGTGGAAGACATGGGTGGAGGCGGAAGTGCGCGCGGGAACAATCACGCCTTCAATCTGGCTGAGGCCTGCATCGTAGTAGGCGGCGGCTTCCTGGCGTGCCTGAATGTAGGCGTTGAGGTGGGGCAATTTGACACGCAATACCGCGGCTTGCAATGTATCCAACCGGCTATTGCAGCCAATGACGTCGTGGCGGTATTTGACTTTTTGGCCGTGGTTGGCGATCATGCGCAGTTGCTCCGCCAAGGCAGCATCCTGTGTATACATGGCTCCGCCATCGCCCATGCATCCGAGGTTTTTTGAAGGGAAAAAGCTCGTACATCCGATGTGCCCTATGGTCCCGACCTTGGCCTTTCGGCCGTCCGAAAACGTGTAGGTGGAGCCAATGGCCTGGGCACAATCTTCCACGACAAAGAGGGAATGGTCTTGGGCGAGCTGCATGAGGGCCTCCATGTCGGCGGCTTGGCCGTAGAGGTGAACGGGTACGACAGCCTTGGTTTTGGGGCCAATCGCGGCGCGCACTTGGTCCAAATCCAATGAAAATGTATCCGGCCGAACATCCACCAACACGGGGGTCAAGCCCAAAAGCGCCATCACTTCAGCGGTGGCAACATAGGTAAAGGTGGCCGTGATGACTTCATCTCCGGGTTTCAATCCCAAGGCCATCAAGGCAATCTGGAGCGCATCCGTCCCATTGGCACAGGGAATGACATGGGCCACATCCAAGTAGTTGGCTAATTCCGTGGCAAAGGTTTTGACCTCAGGGCCTTGGATGTAGGCGCCTGCATTCGCGGCGGACAATAGCGCCGCATCGAGCTCGACTTGAATACGTCCATGTTGGCCCGCCAGATCCACCATGGGCAGGGGCAAGGAAAAAGAAGGAGTTGCGGGCATATCCAATGAAACGGGTCTTCTCCACAAAAATACCCCTTTTTCCCTGGCAATCTTTGGTTGGAATCTGCGTTCTACCTTCGCATCATGCGCATTTTATCCCTCCTCTGGGTCGTTGCCGTCTTCCTCTCTGCCCATTCTGCGATGGGTCAAGGGGCAGGTTTGGCCCGGCCACGCCGAAGCACCCCCGTACCGACGGAGATTTCCAGCCAGAAGGGCGGAATGATTTATGTCGGATTGGGCGGCTATGTGCCTTCGGGCTACTGGCGGCAGCGCTACGGCAACCTCCTGGATATTCAAACCGGCTACACGTGGCTCAACGGATCCACTCTTCTCGGGCTCGAAGGCGGAGCGCTCTACAGCAGCCAGGTCAAAGGACTCGACCAAATTCTTGACTTTTTAATCACCCCTGAAGGAGAGATTCTTGGCAATGACGGGAGTTACAGCAGCCTTCGGGTCGAAATGCGCGGCTGGCAGCTCGGGGCGCATGTTGGCCAACGCTATGCCCTCAACGATCTGGGTTCAGCCAAGAGCTCATGGTTTTGGAAGCTCAAAGGCGGCATGATGCAGCACAAAATGGCCTTTATGTCCTCGGGGGGAGTGCCCATGTTGGCCGCACCCTATACCCATGCCATGGACGAACTAAATCGCGGCGCCTTCCTTGGCGAGGAACTAGGCTTTATGCACTTGGGTCGGGTTGCCCCCCATTTCCAACTCAGCGTGTTGGCCTTTCAAGGCTGGATGTGGCCCGTCCGTGGCTACACCTTCGTCCTAGATGGAATCCAAAAAGAGCCCCAATGGAGCATGGGCTGGGGAGTGCGCGCCACGTGGATTCTCCCCTTGCTGCAGGAAAAATCAGCCATTCGATTCTACTACTAATGAAGTGGTTGCCCGGAGCACTCTACGGGGCTGCCCTGCGGGGCGCATCGATGGCAGGACACAAAAAGGCCCGGGCCATGCTCACCCAGCGTCGAGACCAGGCCATTCCGGAAGGGCCTTTTGACCTCTGGGTTCATGCCGCATCCTTGGGGGAATACCTGATGGCCCAACCGCTCATCCAACGGGCACACCAGGCGAACCTTCGCGTTCTAGTCACCTTTTTCTCCCCCTCTGGAGCCGACATTGCCCGGCGGAATGAAGCCTATTTTGCCTTCGTGCCCTTGGACCGACCCCAGGCTGTGTCGCATTTCTTGGCACGCACCCAACCCCGCCAGGCGCTTTTCATGAAGTATGACCTTTGGCCCGGTACGACCGCCATGCTACGGAAACACCATATTCCCTATGCCGTCGCCTTTGCGCAGATCAAACCGGGTGCCGCCAAGCTCTGGCCCTGGAATCCATGGGAGCGTCCTTCCTGGTCGGGGGCCAGCCACGTCTTTCACCAAACCGAAGAAAGCCTCGCGCTGTGGACCCAGGCGGGCTACCGAAATGGATTTTTGGCGGGGGATGGACGATTTGATCAAGTAGGGCAGCGCCCGGCGCCCGAAGGCTTAGAGGTCTTCACCGATCACCGCCCGGTCTTGGTGGTCGGGAGTTCCTGGCAAAAGGAGGAAGCCTTACTCCTCCCCTTGCTCATGCGCTTTCCTGAACTCAAGGTCATCCTGGCCCCCCACGATGTGTCCCGGGTCGACAGTCTGGATTCCCAGCTCCCTGTCCCACGTGTTCGCTGGTCCAAATTCGAATCCTATACCTCCGAGAGCCAGGCCGAAGCACGCGTCCTCCTGGTTGACAGCCTGGGTGACTTGCCCGCACTCTATGCCTGTGGGCACTTGGCCCTCGTAGGCGGCGCCTTTGGGCCTGGGCTGCATAATATTTTGGAACCACTGGTGCATGGCCTGCCTGTAGTCTGTGGCCCCAAAGTCCAAGGGCATTGGGAAGCCTCTGATTCGGAGGCGCCTGTCACCATACTTCCCATGGATGCAACCCCAGAAACCTTGGCCACCTGGATCAAAACACGCTTAGAAAACCCTCCCCTACGATTCAAAGAAGCGGAACAAGCCAAAATCTTCATTGCCAAGCATCGCGGGGCAAGTCAGCGAGTCTGGGAGGTGCTTTCTTTGTGAAGTTTAGTTGATTGTCCCTTCCAACAAGCCTAGGAAAAAGGCATATTCCATGGCCGTCTCTCGGTAGGCTTCATACCGCCCAGAGGCACCTCCGTGGCCGGTGTCCATGTTGCAGTACATATAAAGTGGGGCATGATTGCTTCGAAGAGCCCGAAGTCGAGCAATCCATTTCGCGGGCTCCCAATATTGCACCTGACTGTCATGCAATCCCGTGGTTATGAGCAGGGGAGGATAGTCCAGCGCCGCCACGTTATCATAAGGAGAATAGCCCTTCATACGGAAATAGGCCTCTTTTTCATTGGGATTGCCCCATTCGCTGTATTCGCCTGTTGTCAACGGAATACTCTCATCCAACATAGTCGTCACAACGTCGACAAAAGGCACCGCCGCAATGACCCCGGACCAAAGATCCGGACGAAGGTTGAGTACGGTGCCCATCAAGAGTCCGCCCGCACTGCCGCCCATGGCATAAAGCTCAGACGCTTTGTGCTCATTTTGTAGGAACTCCGCACAAGCGATAAAGTCTGTAAAGGTGTTCATTTTGTGCTCCATGCGGCCTGTTTCATACCACTCGCGGCCGAGGTATTCCCCGCCTCGGATATGGGCAATGGCATAGGCCATGCCTCGCTCTAGCAAACTCAAGCGCGCAATGGAAAAAGAGGGGTCGATGGTGATTCCATAGGATCCATACCCATACAAGAGGGTGGGTACTGGGGTGTTTTCTGCCTCCTTGGGACCTACCCACGACATGGGAATGCGGGTGCCGTCAGATGCCGTAGCCCAGAATCGGCGGGTTACATACTTTGACGCATCGTAGCCACCCATGACCTCCTGCTGTTTGAGCAGTCGGCGTTCCCCTGTCCGCATGTTGTACTCAAACGTGGAGTTAGGCGTCACCAAGGAGGTGTAGCCATAACGCATCCACTCGGTATCCTCGGTGGGGTTGCTCCCTGCATACAGGCTGTAGGTCTCCTCCTCTTGGACAATTTGATGGGGCGTTCCGCCGTTCCAAGGACGAATCATCAATTGCACCAAGCCCTGGCTGCGCTCTTCTGTGACGAGGTAGTCCTTAAAGAACTCGGCCCCTTCTAGTAAAACATCAGGGCGGGCCTCCAAGAAGGGTGTCCATGCGCTGGGATCGCTCAATGGGGCTTTGAACAAGGCATAATTTTTCCGGCCGCCCAGATTGCTTCGGATAAACCATGCATCGCCAAAGTGGCTTGCAGAATACTCCACGCCCAGTTCGCGTGGACGCAGTACGGTGAAATCTTGGGTGGGTTGACTCGCATCCAGATACCAGAATTCATCGACATCCGTAGCTCCGGTAGCGATATGAATGAATTTTTTGGACTTTGAGCGGAACACCCCACAAGAGAAGGTTTCGTCGGTTTCTTCATACACCAATGTGGGCTCCGCCGAACTACCCAAAACTTGACGCCAAATCTTGTCTACCCGCAACGTAACGGGATCTTTGGTCGCATAGAAGAAGGTCTCCCCATCGGCGGCCCAGGCAAAACCTCCGGAAGTTCCCGGCACCTCATAGTCCCAGGTCGTATTCGTTGCGAGGTCAACAAAACGCAGCGTATAAAGACGGCGGCTCACAAAGTCGACACCATAGGCCATACGTTGGTGGTCGGCCGTCAAGTGAATGCCGCTGACTTGGCAGTAGGCTTGGCCCTCTGCGAGGAGGTTTACATCCAAAATGCAGGTTTCTGGCCCATCGATGGCCCCTTCTCGGCGGTAGTACCGCGGGTATTCGGAACCTTTTTCGTAGCGAGTTTGGTACCAAAAACCATCCATTTGCACGGGCACGGAAGACTCATCCGGATTGAGCCGGTTGGTCATCTCGGTGAACAAGGCATCTTCGAGGGCCTTGACCGGCTGCATCCCTTCCTGGCGGTAGGCATTTTCCGCGTCGAGGTAGGCAATAACGTCGGGATTCTCGCGGTCGTTTAACCAGTAGTAGGGGTCTTGGCGAACATCCCCATGCATTTCCATCGCATGGGGTTTGGGGGTGGCTTTAGGTTCCATAATGGATTCAGTGGACGCACATCCCACCGTGAGGGCCAGAAGCCAAAATCCGAGGGTGCGCATTATTTCTGCTTTAAGACGCGATTGAGGCCCTCGCGCGAGGGGCCATGTTGGGGATTCAGCGACAATGCTTGGCGGTAATCCTTTTCTGCATTGGCGGCATCTCCCCCACGTTCCCAGGTAAATGCCCGGCCATAGAACGCGCGGTAATTGATCTCCCGCGCTTGAATGGAGGCGGTAAAATACTTTCGGGCCTCGGCCAAGAGATTGAGTTCCAAATGGATGTAGCCCAAGTTGTAGAATGCCTCGGCGTCCGTGGGATCGAGCTGCACACATTGGGTAAATGCTTCGATGGCTCCATTGTAGTTGCCAACTCCCAGATGAAACATACCCACTTTGTAGTAGGTCCGCGCGTTGTCGGGCTGCAGTTCAATCAATCGGTTGTAATAACTCAAGGCCAAGGGATTGCCCTGGGCGGCAGTCATAACCCCAGCCATGTCCAAAGCGGCCTCGTAGTTCGGGTTGAGGTCGATCGCCTTCTGGATATAACTCAGTGCGAGCGTACTGTCTTGCTTACTATCTCGAATATTCAGGCCCTTGATAAAGTAGGCGACCGATTCGGTCGGCTCCAACTCGATGACTTTGTTCACGAGAGATAAGCTCTTATCGTAGTCCATGATGACGCTATAGAGCTCCGCCAGCTTCAAGCGGCATTCGGTTTCCTCGGGATGTTCTTCGATGCAGCGTAGCCAGGCATCCTTGGCCACCCGGGAAGTATTCGTGAGGTAGTTGCCTTCCCCGTAGATCAACCACGCGTCGTGGTGGGTTGAATCGATTTCCAAAATGGCCTGGGCGTCGGCCAGGGCATAGGGAATATTGGCCCCATTCATGTGCCGACGAGCGCGAAGCGCTAGGGCTTGAACGTCATTGGGATGTTCCGCAATGTAGAGGTTCAGGCTGTCGCCATTCACCGTTTGCGCATCGGCCACAGTTTCCGTTTCCGCTACGGGGCCTGAACAGGACAGCAGCACCCAACAACCGAAGCCAGCCAAGAATTGCTTAGCCATTTTGAAGCTTTGCAATAATCTTCTGTTCGATTTCCTCCGCCAATTCAGGGTTGTCCTTGAGAATCGCTTTCACTCCCTCGCGGCCTTGGCCCAATTTGGTGCCGTCGTAGCTAAACCATGAACCGCTCTTTTGGATCACTTCGTACTGGGTTCCTAGGTCGATGATTTCGCCCATTTTGGAGACTCCCTCACCGTATAAGATGTCAAATTCGGCGACGCGGAAAGGCGGCGCCACTTTATTCTTGACCACCTTCACCTTAGTGCGGTTGCCAATGACATGTTCCCCGTCTTTGATTTGGGTTGAACGGCGGATATCGAGGCGCACCGAGGCGTAAAACTTCAAAGCATTACCCCCTGTGGTGGTCTCTGGGTTGCCAAACATGACCCCAATTTTCTCGCGGAGCTGGTTGATGAAGATGACCGTACAATGCGTCTTCGAAATGGTCCCCGTCAATTTGCGCAAGGCTTGCGACATCAAGCGGGCATGGAGACCTACTTTGCTGTCGCCCATGTCACCTTCAATCTCCGCTTTGGGGGTCAAGGCTGCCACGGAGTCAATGACGATTAAATCAATAGCTCCTGAGCGGATTAAGTTGTCCGCAATTTCCAAGGCCTGTTCGCCGTTATCCGGCTGGCTAATGATGAGATCTTCCGTTTGGACTCCCAACTTCTCTGCATAAAAGCGGTCAAATGCGTGCTCCGCATCAATGAAGGCAGCAATGCCTCCCGCCTTTTGCGCCTCCGCAATCGCATGCAGCGTCAAAGTAGTTTTACCGGACGATTCGGGGCCGTAGATTTCAATCACTCGACCTCGTGGGAAGCCACCAATGCCCAAGGCAACGTCCAAGCCTAAAGAGCCTGAAGGAATGACCTCCACTTCTTCCACCGCATCATCCCCCATGCGCATGACCGCCCCTTTTCCATAGGTTTTGTCCAATTTGTCCATGGTGAGTTTGAGGGCTTTCAATTTGGCTTCTTTATCCGAGCTCATGGGGTGGTAATTTTTTACTTCGACAATGGGGTATGCATGACATAGGCCATGACTTCAAATGTACAGAACAGTCCGCAGCCTACCCGACCTTAAACGACTAGAAACGGGTAAAAATGCCTGCTTTCGGACGGCCTGTTGAAAAGTTTATCCGTTCAAAATTTGGCCGGCGCTGTCCTTGGTGTCCACCTTGTCGAGGATTCGCTCGATCCGGCCGTCGGTGCCGATGACAAAGGTTTCGCGGTAGACCCCATCGTATTCGCGGCCCATGAATTTCTTTCGGCCCCAAACACCATAGGCATCAATGACTTTGCGGTCCTCGTCGGCAATCAAGGAGAATGGCAAATCATATTTTTCGACAAACTTGGCATGCTTCTTCACCGGATCGGGGGAAACACCCACTACGGCAAAGCCCGCATCCAACAGGTCTTGGTAGCCATCCCGGAAGGAACAGGCCTCTGCGGTACACCCAGGGGTGTCGTCTTTGGGGTAGAAATACAAAACGATTCGCTTTCCAACGAAGTCGTCCATGGAGATTTCAATGCCGTGTTGATCGAGTCCAGAAAATTCGGGGGCGAGGTCGCCGACCTTTAGATGTGTCATGGGAAGAGAGTTTCTATGAAGTTGTACAAATTCCTTGCAATCTAAACGACATAGCCGTTTCCTTTGTTCCCTATGACGAAAAAAGAAAAAGCCGCCTACGTGATGGCGGAGCTGGAAGCCCTCTATCCCGAGACGCCCATCCCCTTGGACCACAGCGATCCATTTACCCTTTTGGTGGCGGTGGTGCTTTCGGCGCAATGCACGGATGCTCGCGTGAATACGGTGACCCCTGCCCTTTTTGCCAAGGCCCAAACGCCCCAAGCGATGGCAGCCCTGAGCGTAGAGGAGATTGCGGAGATTATTCGGCCTTGTGGCTTGACTCCCATGAAGTCAAAAGGCATTTATCAGTTTTCCAAAATGATTTTGGAGCTACATGGTGGCGAGGTTCCACAGAGTTTTGAGGCGTTGGAGGCCATGCCCGCCGTCGGCCACAAAACGGCAAGTGTGGTCATGAGTCAAGCCTTCGGGGTCCCGGCCTTTCCGGTGGATACGCACATTCACCGTTTGATGTACCGCTGGGGCTTAACCAATGGCAAAAGCGTGGAGCAGACCGAAAAAGACGCCAAAGCGCTCTTCCCCCGCGAAAGTTGGAACAAACTTCACTTGCAAATCATTTTTTACGGCCGGGAGTACAGCCCCGCCCGTGGCTGGTCCTTGGATAAGGACTTCATCTCCGCCCGCATTGGGCGCGCCTCGCTCCTCAAAACCCTACGCTAATTCCGCCTTAAGCATCCCCCCGCGCCATGAAGCGGGTGCATAAAAAAAGCGGCCCGTTTCCGGGCCGCTTCTCGTTTAGGAAGGTCTAAACTCCTTAGAGGACAGACAACTTCATGGTCTTCACATCGTCACCCTTCTGAACACGTACCATGTACATGCCAGCATTGAGGTCACCGATGAACATCGATACATTCGCATCTGCACGAACGATCTCAGACTTCATGACCTTGCCAGTCAAGTCTACCACGGATACGTTGTAATCGCCTACGGCCATTCCAAAGTCGAGGTTAATAAAATCGTTTGCAGGGTTGGGAGAAAGAACGATTTGGTTCATTGCTTCCTCATCTACGCCGATGCCCATACAAGCGGCAGCAGAAGATGCGGGGCAGTGAATACCGCGAACCCACAAGTTATTGAAGCTCAAAGAGCCGGAGTAACCAGAGTACCAGCTGCCCAAAGCGGCCAATTACATGTAGCCCGTACCCGCTGTCTTCGCCCAAGTCTGGTCGTTGCGGATAGCGAGGTAGTTCGCACCTTGGTTGTTGTACATCGTCAAGTTGTAGAAGTACGCACCCTTAGAGAGCTCCAAGTCAACTCCGCGTCCCGTGTTGGGGTCGGTGAAGTCGAAGCGCACAAAACCTTGAGCCGTATCTGAAGTCGAAATGACTTTTTGGCCATAGGCTACCAACTTGTTGGCATCCCAACCACCATTGTTGCCCAAGAAGGCGGAAGAGTCGTAGACAGACAATTCGAGGATTGCACCAGAGCGAGTCAATGAGCTCAAGTACACTTTGGCCGCGAACAACATTTCGTCGTCAACCAGATCGTGGCGGTTACACATCTGGGCACCGTCACCCCACTGCGTCGTGTTGGTCGAAGCACCGATGCTGTTATCCCAGCTGTTGAAGTCCATCGACATCAACGAGTCGTTCACGTACATGGTGGTGGTATCCGAATACACAGAGACAGAGTCCGAAATCAATCCGTATACCACATTGTAGGAACCGTTCGCTGAAGGCGTCCAGGCCGTTGCGTAGGTATTCAAAGCATTGTAGTTCGCTGTGTCGCCAGCAGGCAAGCTGGAGATGGTCGATGAGTTGATCGTTTGAACCAAGCTCGTACCGTTGTAAATCTTCATCTGAAGCTTCACGTTGGTTTGAGCGTTGGTGCCCGAGTTGATGGCGTTGCAATCAAAGGTGACACCGCGAGTCTGCTTCAAAGTTTGGATACCCATCTTGGAAGAACCAGAAGCACCTGGGCCAAAGATGATGTCCTGCGCCGGAGCACCTTGCCAATCGGTGAAGGCCAAACGGTTGGGAGGTGTATTGACGATAGAAATATCGTCGATGTTCCAGAAGTAGTAGTCGCCGTCAAAACGGAAGCGGATCTTCACGTTGGATTGGCCACCGATGTAGCTTCCCGCTTGGATAACCACCACGTCGTTGGTCGCCGTGGAGCTGTTGACCGCCACACCGCTATTCAAGGTTACAGAGTTGCCCCAAGTCGTTCCGCCATCTGTAGAGAAATCTACATAGGTAGCAGGCACGGCCTGTGAACCACCTGGACCGGCAAAGCGGCGGTAGTATTGGGTGAAGATCAAATCCACTACAG
>Ga0255773_10005184_pt1 | contig 10780 bp, 9 predicted proteins | sample 011ome_17_FD_179971 | JGI IMG/M metagenome (GOLD analysis project Ga0255773, IMG submission 179971) | Coastal salt marsh microbial communities from the Groves Creek Marsh, Skidaway Island, Georgia - 011502XT metaG (version 2) | ecosystem: Environmental > Aquatic > Marine > Intertidal zone > Salt...
CTTACCTGCCAGATATTGCCCTTCCGGAGCAACAAGATTTTGCCAGTGCGAGGGGATTTTCAATGGGGTACATAGGGAGTGTTCTTCTGCTGTTATTCAATCTTTCAATGGTACTTCAGCCCAATTGGTATGGCATAACAGGATCTTCTGAGGAAGCTTCAATGAAAGCGATGAAATTTTCATTTATCACAGTAGGGATATGGTGGGCTCTGTTCAGCCAATATGCATTTTATCACCTCCCCAAAGGCAATAACAGTGGACGGGTTACAAAGGATGTCATTTGGAATGGGTTTTTAGAATTAAAAAAGGTTTGGAAACAACTAAAAGATTACCCGATCCTCAGAAAATTTCTACCGGCTTTCTTTGTCTACAGCACTGCACTTCAGACCGTCATTTTAATTGCAACTTATTTTGGTGAGCAGGAGATCCTTTGGAACAATAGTGAACAAAAAACAATAGGGCTCATTGTAAGTATTTTATTAATTCAGATTGTTGCAATTTTTGGAGCCTATGCTACAGCTTATGCTTCCAAAAGCTTTGGAAATATTTCAACTTTGGTGGTGGTGAACCTAATTTGGGCAGGCTTGTGTATTTTTGCTTTTTTTATCCAAACGCCTACGGAATTCTACATTGCTGCTTCGGGGGTTGGAATGGTTATGGGGGGAATTCAATCTCTTTCAAGGTCAACCTATTCTAAACTGATTCCTAAAACCGATGACACGACTTCCTTTTTTAGTTTTTATGATGTTACAGAGAAAGTGGGAATTATTTTCGGAATGGCAATGTTTGGAACCATTGATCAGATTACAGGAAGTATGCGTAATGCGATCCTTTTCTTTTTAATTCTTTTTGTTGCAGGGGCAATTTTATTGAACCGTATTCCCAACAAAAGCATAAAGAGCTAAATTCTTAATCATGGATTGGCACAACAATTGAACTTATATATTAAGGTATACCATTTGTTGTGCAATCCCCGAAAAAGCAATTGAGGCGGTTGAAAAATCATGACAATTTGACATAAATAAGACATATGGCCAAATCTAATTTTACGTCGTTTGACAATTTGACACTTCAGGATATTGAAGCAGAAGCCGAATTAATCCCTTTATTAACTACTGAGGATGAAAAGGCCTTACGCAATGAGGAGTTGCCCAAGGAGGTTCCAGTGCTTCCATTGAGAAATACAGTTTTGTTCCCTGGAGTGGTCATTCCTATTACTGCAGGCAGGGATAAGTCGATACAGCTTATCAAAGATGCCAATAAATCAGATAAGGTCATAGGGGTGGTTGCCCAAAAGGATCAAAGTGTAGAAAATCCAGGCCTTTCAGATATATATTCATTGGGAACTGTTGCCCAAATCCTTAGGGTGCTTAAAATGCCTGATGGAAATACAACCTTAATCATCCAAGGCAAAAGAAGGTTTGAGATTGAAAGTATTGTAACGGAGGAACCTTATTTGAGAGCCTCCATCAAAGCAGTGGAAGAGACTTTTCCTGAGGATGGAAATTCAGAGTTCAAGGCTATTATTGATTCCATCAAGGATTTGGCTTTACAGATCATTCAGGAAAACCCTAACATTCCTTCCGAAGCTTCATTTGCCATCAAAAATATTCAGAGCCACGCCTTTTTGATCAATTTTGTTTCTTCTAACATGAATCTCTCTGTGCAAGAGAAACAAAGGCTCTTATCTATTTCAGATCTTCAAGAAAGTGCCATTGAGTGTTTGAAATTGATGCATGTAGAGTACAAAAAACTAGAGTTGAAAAATGACATTCAATCCAAGGTTCGAACCGATCTGGATCAACAACAAAGAGAGTATTACCTGAACCAACAGATGAAAACCATTCAAGAGGAGTTGGGGGTGGTTTCCTATGAACAAGAGGTAGAGGAAATGCGCCTTCGATCTAAAGATAAAAAGTGGGAGAAAAGTGTTGCTCAACATTTTGAAAAAGAGTTGATCAAACTTCAAAGGATGAACCCTCAAGTGGCGGAATACTCGGTACAAAGAAACTATTTGGATTTGTTCTTGGATCTTCCTTGGGATGAGTTCTCAGTTGATAAGTTTGACCTTAAAAAGGCTCAAAAGATATTAGATCGCGATCATTTTGGGTTGGAGGATGTCAAAAAACGCATCATTGAATATTTGGCTGTTTTGAAACTACGCAACGACATGAAGTCCCCGATTTTGTGTTTGTTTGGACCCCCAGGAGTAGGTAAAACCTCTCTTGGAAAATCCATCGCCGAAGCCCTAGGTCGATCATATGTTAGAATTTCTCTGGGAGGAATGCGAGATGAGGCAGAAATCAGGGGACACCGTAAGACGTACATTGGAGCCCTTCCCGGTCGGATCATCCAAAGCATTAAGAAAGCGGGCACCTCAAATCCTGTTTTTGTTTTGGATGAAATAGATAAAATCAACACTGGAGTTCAGGGAGATCCTGCAGCTGCTCTCTTGGAGGTGTTGGATCCTGAACAAAACACTTCTTTTTATGACAACTTTTTGGAAATAGGTTATGACTTGTCAAAGGTCATGTTCATAGCAACAGCCAATAGTTTGTCGCCTATTCACCCAGCGCTAAGAGATCGAATGGAAATGATTAATATTTCCGGCTATACTTTGGAGGAAAAATCTGCCATAGCCAAACGACACCTATTGCCTAAGCAACTCAAAGAACATGGCTTACAGAAAAAGGATTTCAGTCTCAATAAAGCTGTACTTGATAAAATTATTGAAGGCTATACAAGGGAGTCAGGGGTGAGAGGATTGGAGAAGCAAGTGGCCAAATCAGTACGCTATGTTGCCAAGTCAATCGCCATGGAAGAAGATTATATCCTCAATCCGAAACCAGAGGATTTGACTGAAATTTTAGGGCCTCAAAAAGTACACCGTGATCATTATGAAAACAATCATGTAGCGGGGGTTGTTACAGGTCTTGCATGGACTTCTGTTGGAGGAGACATTCTTTTTATTGAATCGGCTATTTCTGAGGGAAAAGGTCAGTTGACCATCACAGGAAACCTTGGCAAAGTCATGAAAGAATCGGCCACCATAGCGATGGAATTCATTAAGTCAAGTAAGAAGTTTTTGGGATTGGATACTTTCCCATTCGATGCTTACAACATTCATATTCACGTACCAGAGGGAGCCACTCCTAAAGATGGACCCAGTGCCGGAATTACCATGCTTACCTCTTTGGTATCACTCTTAACCCAAAAAAGGGTAAAAAGTAAGTTGGCCATGACGGGTGAAATTACCCTTCGTGGAAAAGTTTTACCCGTTGGCGGTATCAAAGAAAAAATATTAGCCGCCAAACGTTCCAAAATCAAGGAGATTATTCTCAGTGAAGACAATAAAAAAGATGTGGATGCGATCAATCCAAAGTATTTGAAAGGACTTACTTTTCATTATGTACGTGAAATGAAGGAGGTTTTAGAAACCGCTATTCTTTCCAAAAAGGTTCTTCACCCGAAATCTTTTAAATCTTTAGAAAGCTGAATTGCCCTATGATCATTGCAGTTGATGGATTTGCCGCCACGGGGAAAAGCACATTGGCCAAAATGCTTTCAAAATACTATGAAATTCCCTTTGTCGATTCGGGTGCTTTGTACCGTGGCATTACTTTTTTTTCAATTGAAAATGACTTTATTAAAGGGGAGGAATTGGACCAAGAGGCATTGCGGACTTGTTTGTCGGAAGTAAAAATGAAATTTGACTCACAGACGGGAGATTTGTATTTAAACGACAAAAATATAGCTGAGAAAATCCGTGGAGCAGAGGTGTCCGAATATGTCAGTACGATCGCAGCCCTAGATTTTGTCAGAGCTTTTGTACTGAGCGAACTTCGCCAAATGGGTAATCAAAACGGATTGATCATGGATGGAAGAGATGTAGGTACGGTTGTTTTTCCGGATGCTGATTTTAAGTTCTTTTTTAATGCTTCACCGGAGGTAAGAGCAGAGCGCAGGTTTGAAGAAATTACCGCAAAGGGTCAAAAAATCACTTTTGATGAAGTATTACAAAATTTGTTAATACGTGATAAGACCGACAGCGAAAGGGACTTGGCTCCACTTAAAAAAGCTGAAGATGCCATAGAAGTCGATACTTCCAATTTGACCATCAATCAAGTTTTTGACTTTCTCATCAGAACAATAGCCCTTAAATAAAATCTGTAATTGTTTGTAGATAAGTATATTCCTGTTAAATTTGCGCACTCTTATTTGAGAGGGGAAAAAGAGAGTTAGTGAATCGTGATTAACCACTTCTGTTGTTTCAATTTATTTCCCCAAACAACAGAATACAAATATTGTCACAGCCATGGCTGAGAAAAAAACAACTTCGACTGAGAAAAAAACAACAGAAAAAGTCGAGGAAACCAAAAAAGCAGCAACCAAAAAGACTGCCGCTGCAAAAAAAACCACTACTACCAAGAAAACCACTGTTGCAAAGAAAACCACTGCTGCAAAGAAAACCACTGCTGCAAAGAAAACCACTGCTGCAAAGAAAACCACTGCTGCAAAGAAAACTACTGCTGCAAAGAAAACCACTGCTGCAGAGAAAACCACTGCTGCAGAGAAAACCACTGCTGCAAAGAAAACTACAGCTCCCAAAAAGACAGCAGAAAAAGTAGCCGAAACCAAAACAGAAGTTGCTGTGGAGGATATCACTCCAACAGAAGCGCCCAAGCCTAAAGCCAAAGTCAAAGAAAAAGCTGAAGTGGATGAGTTTTTGGACAACTTTAATTGGCACAATTATCAAGAGGGAATTGACGAAATTGAAGATGATAAACTGCGCGAATTTGAGGCCTTGGTTGCTGAAAATTTTGTTGATACTTCAGATGAAGATGTTCTTGAAGGAGTCATCGTTCATTTGACCGATCGTGAAGCCATCATCGATATTAACGCTAAGTCCGAAGGGGTCATCTCTCTAAATGAATTCAGGTACAATCCCAATCTAAAGGTTGGAGATAAAGTCGAGGTTATCGTTGATAGCCGTGAGGATAAAACGGGTCAATTGATTCTATCCCACAGAAAAGCAAGGGTCATCAAAGCATGGGATAGAGTAAATAACGCCCATGACAATGGTGAGATTGTGAATGGTTTTGTGAAATGTCGTACCAAGGGAGGAATGATTGTTGATGTATTTGGCATAGAGGCTTTCTTGCCTGGATCTCAAATTGATGTGAAACCCATCAGAGACTACGATCAATACGTAAACAAAACCATGGAATTTAAGGTAGTTAAAATCAACCATGAATTCAAAAACGTTGTAGTTTCTCACAAAGCGCTAATTGAGGCAGACCTAGAGGAACAAAAGAAAGAGATCATTGGTCAGTTAGAAAAGGGTCAGGTGTTAGAGGGTACTGTGAAAAACGTTACCTCCTATGGAGTTTTCATCGATTTAGGAGGAGTGGATGGACTGATTCACATCACCGACCTCTCATGGAGCAGAATCAATCACCCTAGTGAGATTTTGGAATTAGACCAAAAGCTGAATGTGGTCATATTAGATTTTGATGATGATAAGTCGAGAATTCAACTGGGCCTTAAACAATTAAACGCTCATCCTTGGGATCGATTAAGTGATGAACTTAAAGAAGGTGACAAGGTAAAAGGTAAGGTGGTCGTTATTGCAGACTACGGTGCTTTTATTGAAATTGAGGAAGGTGTGGAAGGACTGGTTCACGTTTCTGAAATGTCATGGTCAACCCACCTAAGAAGTGCACAAGATTTTGTAAATGTGGGTGATGAAGTCAATGCTGTGATATTGAGTTTGGATCGCGAAACACGAAAAATGTCTCTTGGAATTAAGCAACTTTCTCCCGATCCATGGACCGATATAACATCAAAATATCCCGTTGAATCCAAGCACAAAGGTATCGTAAGGAATTTCACGAACTTTGGTGTTTTCATTGAATTGGAGGAGGGCGTTGACGGTTTGGTTTACATTTCAGACCTTTCTTGGACCAAAAAAGTAAAACACCCTTCTGAGGTCCTTACCTTAGGGGATGAAATTGATGTAATGGTCTTGGAATTGGATGTTGAGGGTAGAAAATTAAGTTTGGGACACAAACAAACCCGAGACAATCCTTGGGATAAATATGCCGAAGAGTTTGCTTTGGATTCCGTTCACAAGACTGCTATCACTGAAATTGTAGACAAGGGAGCGACGATTGAGTTTAACGATGATGTTATCGCTTTTGTTCCACAAAGACATATGGAGAAACAAGACGGCTCTAAGCTTACCAAAGGTGAAGAGGCTGAATTCAAAATCATTGAGTTCAACAAAGAGTTCAAACGTGTTGTGGCTTCTCATACGAGCTTGTTTAAGGAACAAGAAAAGCAAAATTATAGCCGAGCTGCAAAGAAAGTGAAGGAAAGCAATTCAGAGAAAACCACCTTAGGAGATCTGGATGCCCTTGCTGACTTAAAGAAAAAAATGAATGATGAATAATTCAGTTTTTCTATTTTAAGATCAAACCCTTCCTCAGGAAGGGTTTTTTTGTTGCAACCGTTCACTAAAAAATAATATTTTTGTATCATCAAAGTCTGTATGTCTGCAAGAATTCTCTTATCTCATCAAAAAATAGAAATCATTCTTAATCGATTGTCTTCACAATTGATTGAAAGATTTGACGATTTTAAAAATGTGGTATTGGTGGGGTTACAGCCCAGAGGCATTCATTTACTGGATCGTTTGGTCAATCTCTTGGAGGAGGAGTATGGCATTAAACAGGTTACCTATGGCAAACTGGACATTACTTTTTTTAGAGATGACTTCAGGAGGTCGGATAAAACCCTCTCTCCCTCCGCTTCCGAAATGGAGATTACCATCGAGGGAAAATCAGTAGTTATCATTGACGATGTATTGTATACTGGCAGAAGCATTAGGGCAGCACTGACGGCTTTGGATTACTATGGCCGCCCAAAAGATATTCAATTGTTAGTTTTGATCGATAGACGATTTAGTCGCGACCTCCCCATCCAACCTGATTATACCGGCGCACAAGTGGACGCTTTAGAAGGAGATAAAGTGAGAGTTCAATGGAAACAACTTGCGAATGAGGATACAGTTTTTATAGAAAAAAGATAGCCAATGGAAGTTTTAAGTGTCGATCATTTATTGGGAATCAAATACCTTCAACCAGAGGACATTGAATTGATCTTTAAAACGGCTGATCGCTTTAAAGAAGTTATTAATCGTCCTATCAAAAAAGTTCCCAGTTTGAGAGACATAACCATTGCCAATTTATTTTTTGAGAACAGTACTCGAACCAAACTCTCATTTGAATTGGCTGAAAAAAGGTTAAGCGCAGACATTATTAATTTTTCTGCCTCACAGTCCTCTGTCAAAAAAGGGGAAACCCTGATCGATACTGTAAATAATATTTTGGCAATGAAGGTAGATGTTGTGGTCATGCGTCATCCGAATTCTGGAGCTGCATCCTTTCTTTCTAAAAATGTAAATGCCTGTATTATCAATGCGGGAGACGGTACTCATGAGCATCCTACCCAAGCCCTTTTGGATGCCTATTCCATTAAAAATAAATTGGGAGTTATCAAAGGGAAAAAAGTCGCTATTGTTGGTGATATTCTTCATTCCAGAGTGGCTTTGTCCAACATTTATGCCCTAAAAATGCTTGGCGCTGAAGTCAAACTTTGTGGGCCGAAATCTTTAATGCCAAAGCATATAGAATCACTGGGGGTCAGTCTAAGTACAGATCTTATGGAGACCCTAAAATGGTGTGACGCTGCCAATATGTTGAGAGTACAAAATGAGAGAATGGATTTAAAGTATTTTCCTTCCTCAAGAGAATATGCTCAACTCTACGGTTTGAATGCCAAAAAAATGTCAGATCTTAAAAAAGAGATCCTTTTATTGCACCCTGGTCCTATAAACAGAGGGGTGGAGATTACCTCCGATGTTGCGGACTCCAAAAATGCCATCATCTTGGATCAAGTTGAAAATGGTGTAGCCATTAGAATGGCTGTTATTTATCTTCTGGTGGCTAAACTAAATGTTTCCTCAAATGACCCTAACAGAGAAGGATAACCATTTTTATTGTAAGCCCGTAAAAAACTCGGGAGAGATCATTCTGAAAAAATTTCAGCAAATGAATGTCAACATGGATGTCATCATTGATCTGTCCGAATTTGAAAAAGTGGATCAAGCTATTAGCGTTACCCTGGTTTCAATCCAAGAGATCATCTCTAATGGCGGGTTTTCTCTTGTGGTGGTCTTCAAATCAATCTCCAATTTCCCAAATTATGATTCCTTAACAGTTGTCCCCACTTTGGGAGAGGCAGAAGATTATGTTCAAATGGAACAAATGCAACGAGATTTGGGGATATCTTTATGAGACTTAATATATTAGGTTGTCATTCTGCAACTCCATTGGAAAATGCTCACACCACCTCTCAGGTATTGGAGGTGAGAGACCATTTATTTCTCATTGATTGTGGTGAAGGTACCCAGACGGAATTGCGAAAGAATAAAATAAAGTTCTCAAGAATAAAGCATGTCTTCATATCGCACCTTCATGGAGACCACTTCTACGGGCTGGTGGGATTGATCAGTACTTTTAGGTTGCTTGGTAGGGAGGCTGATCTGCACATCTATGGTCCAAAGGGGATCAAAGAAATCATCACACTTCAGCTAAAATTGGCCAACTCATGGACCAATTATGATTTGTTTTTTCACGAGTTGGAACAAAAAGATTCGCATTTGATCTTTGAGGATGATTCCTTGAGTGTTCGAACCATACCTTTGGATCACAGGATTTATACCAATGGTTTTTTATTTGAAGAAAAAATGGGGTTGAGACGATTGGATAAAGATAAAATCGGTGCTTACAATATCCCCCATTACGAATTACAAAATTTAAAAAGAGGAAAAGATATCGTTCTGGAGGATGGTACTCACTTGAGTAACCAATCCCTTACTTTGGATCCTCACCCGATCAAACGCTATGCCTATTGCAGCGATACCGCCTACAATGAGTCCATCATTCCATTGATCCAAGAAGTAGATTTACTATACCACGAGGCTACTTTTTTGGAGGATCATCAAAATTTGGCAGCGAAAACAAAACACAGTACCGCTTCCCAAGCTGCAAAAATCGCTCAGTTGGCCAAAGTTAAAAGATTGGTTTTGGGTCATTATTCTTCTCGTTATCGTGATAAAAGTGATTTTTTGAAAGAATCCCTCCCCATCTTTGAATCGGTAGAATTGGCCTCCGATGGTAAAATTTTTGATATTTAGTTATGATGGATAATCGTAAATTTGTAAAAAAAATTAGAAGATGAAAGCTAAGCTGGCCAGTTTGAGAAAATCATACGAGAAGGGTATACTGGATATGGATCAAATTAGCGACAATCCCATTCAGCTTTTTCAGACGTGGTTTTATGAAGCGAAAGAATCCGATTCTATTGACGAGGCCAATGCCATGAGTTTGACGACTCTAGGCTTGGATGGCTACCCACGGGCGAGGGTAGTGTTGCTTAAGGACTATTCGGAGGAAGGCTTTGTTTTTTTTACCAATTACCACAGTGATAAAGGAAAATCCCTATTAAAGCACCCCAAAGTTGGACTATCCTTTTACTGGCCTGTACTTGAAAGACAAATTATCATCAAAGGAACAGCAGAGCAGCTTTCTGCTGAGCGTTCCGATCAATACTTTCATTCCCGTCCGCGCGGCAGTCAGTTGGGAGCTCATGTTTCTCCCCAAAGTGAAGAGATCAGAGATCGTAAATTTTTGGAGGACAGACAGACCGAGTATGAAAAAAAATATGAGAATACTGAAATTCCCCGACCCCAGCACTGGGGAGGGATATTGGTTGTTCCCTCTGAAATTGAATTTTGGCAGGGTCGACCCAACCGCTTGCATGACAGAATATGTTATGTTTTGGAAAATGGATTGGACTGGAAAACCAAACGCTTAGCTCCCTAACCAATGAAAGAGCTTGTCATCCTCCGTCACGCAAAATCGAACAGATCCTATGCTGTAGATGATATCCATAGGCCTCTATCTGCTGAGGGCATTGAACGAATCACCAGTATTGCAGAAAAAAAAGCTGACTTTTTTGAGCATACCGACATCCTACTGTCCAGCCCAGCCATCAGAGTCCTTCATACTGCTATGATCGTTGTGCAAGAATTGTATCTGCCGTTTGAAAAACTAACGATTGATCAAAACCTATACACTTTTTCGGGTTCAAGGGTGATCGATTACGTCTATACTTTGGATGATCGTTGGACGAAAGTGGTTTTGGTAGGACATAACCCTGCATTTACAGAAGTAATTAACCATTTTTCGGAAGTGGGGATCAATCATTTAAGAACTGCTGGTTTGGCCAAAATAACTTTTGATAGTGAGACTTGGAGTGATGTAACTGTGGGTGATGCTATTATGGGTCAGAAACAAAATGATACCTTCTAAAATGATTAAAACCTCAAAATACATCAATAGAGAGATCAGTTGGCTGGATTTCAATGCACGTGTTTTGCAAGAAGCCGATGACAAAAAGGTTCCCTTGCTGGAACGCCTTCGTTTTCTGGGTATTTTTTCCAATAATCTGGATGAGTTTTTTCAGGTAAGGTATGCCACGGTAAAGCGGATTGCCCAATCTAGTAAGACGGGAAAAAAAGTTTTTGCCGGTAAGAGTGCAGAGGCCTTGCTCAAGGAAATTACGGCTAAAGTGATCAATCAACAGGGAGAAAGCCTAAAAATTCTCGATAGCATTTATAAAGAGATGGAGGGTGAAAATATTTTTTTCATCAACA
>Ga0255773_10005186_pt1 | contig 10775 bp, 10 predicted proteins | sample 011ome_17_FD_179971 | JGI IMG/M metagenome (GOLD analysis project Ga0255773, IMG submission 179971) | Coastal salt marsh microbial communities from the Groves Creek Marsh, Skidaway Island, Georgia - 011502XT metaG (version 2) | ecosystem: Environmental > Aquatic > Marine > Intertidal zone >...
TAATTCTGTGTATTTTTGTTCTATTATTCACAAAAAAAATTGAATTATGAAAAAATTAATTACTTTATCAGCAGCACTTTTTGCTGCGACTAGTTTGTTTTCACAAACTATTATTCAAACAAACTTTGCAAATTGGACTGCAGGTAGTCCAGATGGATGGAACGGATCAAGAACTACTGCTACTGTTGCCCAGTTTCCATCAGTTCCCTCGAGTGCTCTTAGAGGAGGTTACTTGGCAACTATTGTCAACAAATCTTCTTCTCACAAAAGATTCACCAATGTAGGAACAGCTGTTGCAGCTGGTAACTACGAAGTAAAAGTTTGGTATTATGCGGATTCAACCTTAGACTTAAGAATCAACTTTTATGATGGAACTTACGGAACGTACAACAATTACAAGGTGTTGACGGCTGCCTCTGTTCCTACAGCCAATATCTATTCAGATACCTTAACGGTTTCCTCTGCGGCAACGGCAGGAGAATTTATTCTTTCGTTGAGAAATACAAACGCTACAGGATTAGGAATTGATTCTATCGCAATTACAAAACTTGGAGGATCAACAACTCCGCCTGCAACATATGTGGCAAAATCAATTTACGACATTCAATTTACGACTTCTACTTCTGGAGATTCTCCTTTGGAAGACTCTTTGGTTGAAACTACAGGAATCGTAACAGGAACTCACGGAAGTGGATATTTTATCCAAGATGGAACGACTGCATGGAACGGTATATATGTGTACGACAACACAAATACACCGAATAGAGGAGACGAAATTGTTATTAGAGGAAAGGTAGCTGAATATTTCAACCTCACTCAAATAAAAAACATCGATACCTTAATCACGGTTTCTGCGGGTAATGCATTGCCAACTCCAGTAGCTCTTACTACTTCTTCAATTGCAGATGAGCAATACGAAGGAATGCTTGCCAAAGTATCTGCGGTAATTTGTGTAGACTCAAACGCAGGTTATGGAGAGTGGGATGTTGCAAATACTGCAATGGATACGCTTCCAGTAGATGACCTACTTTTTGGATATACTCCTGTTCAATATCAAGGATATGACGTAACAGGATTAGTATATTACTCTTTTGGAGAATTCAAACTAGAGCCAAGAGACTCTATGGATATTGTTCAAAACATCACTATTTCTCTAGACGAGAAACACGAAAACTTAGATTTGTCTGTTTTCCCGAATCCAGTTTCGTCAATTTTCACGCTGGAAGGAGTGAACCTAGGTACGGCAGAAATTATTAATGCTGAAGGAAAACTAATCAGAACAATTTCCCTAAATTACATCAACACAATTGATGTGTCTGATCTGACAAATGGTGTGTACATCATCAAAGTATCTTCAGACAAGAAAGTGGGATACACTAGATTTGTAAAACAATAACAAACTTCCTTACTCAATTTTCAAAAAGTGCTTGTGAATATCACAAGCACTTTTTTTATGCGAAAGAAAAAGTATCTATTAACTTTGAGTCATGAAAGTATTTAAGTTTGGAGGAGCCTCTGTAAAAGATGCCGACTCTGTTCGAAATTTGGCCCGTATAATCGAATCTCATAAAACTGAGAAACTCATTGTGGTAGTTTCTGCAATGGGAAAAATGACAAATGCTTTTGAATGGCTCATTCATTCTTTTTGTTATCAATCGTCTGCCACAAAAGAATCACTTGACCATATCGTTGATTTTCATAACACCATTTTGTGGGACCTCTTTCCAGATAAAAAAGAGAAAGTGTATGTAGCAATAAATGAACTTTTTCACCAATTGCAAGAAGTTCTTGAAAAACGTAGGTATACAGATTACGATCAAACCTACGATAGCATTATTGGATTTGGCGAATTACTTTCGACTACCATTGTGAGCCACTTTCTTTTAAAAGAGTCTATTTCAAATTGCTGGTTGGATGCAAGGTCTTTAATCAAAACGAATTCTGATTTTAGGCAAGCTACGGTAAATTGGGCTGAGACCGAAAAAAACATACAAGCTAATTTGAATCATTCAATTATTGTTTCTCAAGGTTTTATCGGAAGCGATAAGAACGGAAACATGACAAGCTTGGGAAGAGAAGGCTCTGATTTTACAGCAGCTATCTTTGGATATTGCGCAAAAGCCGAGAGTGTCACAATTTGGAAAGATGTTGAGGGAGTGCTCAATGCAGATCCAAAACATTTTCCAGAAGCGAGTAAAATTGATAAAATGAGTTATCGAGAAGCAATTGAATTGAGCTATTATGGGGCTACGGTAATTCACCCAAAAACAATTAAACCACTGGAAAACAAACTAATTCCCTTGCATGTAAAATCATTTATACATCCAGAAAAAGAAGGGACAGTGGTACAAAAATCAATGGAGTTCGATGCCTTGCTGCCTTCCTACATATTTATTGAAAATCAAATCTTGGTTTCTATTTCTCCAAAAGACTTTTCTTTTATTGCAGAGGACAATCTAAGTTTTATCTTTGCAAAGCTAGCAGAAGCAAAAATAAAAGTAAACCTTATTCAAAACTCTGCACTTAGTTTTTCGGTATGTTTTGAAAACTCAACAAATAAGGTAGAACACCTTTTTTCCTTACTAAAAGGAACGTTTGATGTTCGCTATAATGACGAAGCAACCTTGTTAACAATAAGGCATTACAACGAAAAAGTTTTGACCAAAATGACGGCCAACAAAACAATCCTTCTTGAGCAAAAATCACGGAACTCAGCTCGGTTCGTATTAAGGTAATTATGAATTATATATCTATAGAAAACGTTTCAAAGTCATACGGTATCAAAGTCTTATTTGAAGAAGTTACATTTGGCATTGACAAAGGAGACAAAATTGCTTTAGTGGCCAAAAATGGAACCGGAAAATCTACTTTGCTCAAAATAATTAAGGGAATAGAAACTCCTGATACTGGTCAAGTCATCATGAGAAATGAGACTACAATTGGTTTTTTGGACCAAGCCGATTCTTTCGAAAAATATGAAACCATTAAAGAGTATATATTTGATTCTCCTAAATTTCAAATAGTTCAAGAGTATGAAGAGCTGGCACGAACTGCCCCTGAATCCAACAAATTTCAGGAGGCGATGGAGGAAATGAATCGGATAGGAGGTTGGGACGCAGAGCAGCAGGCTCAAAAAATCTTATCAGTTCTGGGGCATCAAGATTTCGAAAGAAGTGTCAAAAAAATGTCGGGAGGTGAACACAAAAGGCTCGCTCTTGCCAAAGTATTGCTGAATGAGCCAGATGTGCTTATTCTGGATGAACCCACAAACCACCTTGATTTAGATATGATTGAGTGGCTCGAAGAATATTTATCTCAAAAAAACTTAACCTTGTTTATGGTAACTCACGACAGGTATTTTTTAGAGAGTATTTGTTCAGATATCATTGAACTTGATGGAGGTGCGTGTTACAAATACAAAGGAAATTATTCCTATTACTTGGAAAAAAGAGCCGAAAGATTTGCCAACGATCAAGTAACTATTGACAAGGCAAAAAATCTGATGAAGAAAGAGCTAGAATGGCTCAGAAGACAACCAAAAGCAAGAGGAACCAAACAAAAAGCAAGAATAGATGCCTTTGATGCAGTAAAAGAAGCGGCCACCAAAAAAATTGACAACTCCACTCTGGAGTTAAAAGTACTCTCGACAAGATTGGGAACAAAAATTTTGGAATTCCATAATGTGTCGAAGAGTTTTGGCGATAATAAGATGCTCGAAAAATTTAGTTACAATTTCAAAAGAAACGAAAAAATAGGAATTGTAGGAAAAAATGGAGTTGGGAAAACAACTTTCATTAATATGATTATGAATGAGTTGTCGCCCGACTCTGGAAAAATTGTGATTGGAGAAACTGTGAAGTTTGGTTATTACAACCAGAAAGGAATGTCCTTTAAGCCCGGAAAAAAAGTAATTGAAGTAGTAAAAGATATTGCAGAATCTATTCCACTGGAGAAAGGAAAATCGATTACTGCTCTTCAATTATTAGAAAAATTCTTTTTTCCAAAAAACATGCATTATCAGCATGTTGAACTCTTAAGTGGTGGCGAAAAAAAACGACTTTATTTACTCACAATTCTTCTGGAAAACCCAAATTTTCTTATCCTTGATGAGCCAACCAATGATTTGGACATTTATACCATTCAAGCGCTCGAAAATTTCTTAGACTTGTTTCAAGGTTGCCTAATAGTTATTTCGCACGACAGATACTTTATTGACAAAGTTTGCGATCATATTTTTTATTTCAAAGGAGAAGGACAAATAAAGGACATATTGGGTAATTACACCAAATATAGAGAACTCCTATTGGCCGATAATGAACAACAAAGAATAGACAAAAGAGAGGAAAAAGGTGAAAAATCAGAAAAGTATGACCTATCAGAAAGCAAAGCAATTGAGAATAAAAAGAACAAAATAAAACCCACAATAAGCAACAATAAACGAAAGGAGTTTATGCGCCTCGAGGATCAAATTGCCAAATTAGAAGAAAAGAAAAAGGAAATAACTGAAAAGATGTATGATCCAACATTGAGTCCCGAATCGCTGCAAGAATTGGCAGATGAACTAAAAACTACTGGAGAAGTATTGGAAGAAAAAACGATGGCTTGGATGGAGATTGCTGAGCTCATGGAAGGTGAGTAATTAATCCCAATTTATAAGATACCGAATTTCAAGTGCTACTTCCTTTTTGTAAAAAGAATCGTTGGGACCAAAAAGATTGAGCAATCCAGAAACTCCAATGGAAAGTCCCAATACATCGTAACCAACTCCATACTGAAAATAGGCGTTTTTAAAGTCTGTCGCTACTGCCGCAGTTCCATTAAGTCCGACAGGAAAAAACAACAAAGCTGCCCCTTTGCCAGCTGTAGCTCCAGCACTCAACACGAGAGGAGAGGCACCATCTCTCGGAGTAAATAGATTAAACTCCTCCTTGTAGTGAGCAAAATTAAAGTCTAATTTTACAAAAGGAACCGCTACATACTCCCAAGTCATATACCAAGGAAAATAAGAGTCATCCACATCACTTCGTTCTATCACCGTAAGGCCAAAACCAACAGAATGAATAGTGAGTGTATCGTCAGATGTATTTGGAATATGAAGTCTATTGGAATAACTTACGATAGGAGTGAAGTCCAGCATTTTTATTTGCTGTAGAACACTTTGTGCTTCTCCCCAATAAGAAAAAAACAAAAAAATAATGGATAAAGTTACTTGTTTCATATTGTTAATTTTTTTTACATCTAAAATTGAGGAAACATCCGTTTTCCAGTATTTTAACAACCGTAGTATGAAGATAATCTCTAACCTCGATATACAGCCTAAAATAATTACTACCCAAAACAATAGGGTGCTGGTATGAATGACAGCAAGCATAGCTAAAAAACAAAAAAGAAAAACACTTCATAATTTAGCTAAATAGGTTTGAGTGGCAATTGGTTTATTGAATTTTACAAGGGAGATAAGATATGCCAAAAATTCCAGAGCGAGAATCAACAGAATCCATATATAATTGGTTAGAAATAACTGAAGAACCAGATAAAAAACAGCTCCAATCGAAATCAACCAAAAAAATAGAACAACTGACGAATCAAGCACTCTCAACTGCTCGCTGGACACACCTAACTTTCTGGCTATTATACCATCAAAAATATCAGTAAGAATCCTAATAAATATAAGTATTGTGCTAATCAACCCCGAAGAAACGGGATTGATTAGCGCAATTAGACCTATTAATATACCTAAAAATAATCTTGAATAAATTAAACTTGTGGGTAGATTACGTAAGTTCATAAAGCAATAATTTATGTGTCTTCTATTTCAGCTACAATATTTATTTACTGTTTCCTTTGGCGTTAAAACCAAATGAAACACCCACTCTAAAACTCTTTTTTTGCATCACCGTAAATAAATTCACAGGGATATTCAAGTCTCCACTTTTGAAGCTGAACCCAACACCGAATAAAAAGCCAGCATTAAGTACCACGCTCCCTCGACTATCTAATCGAGACACAATGGGATTTGTATTTGGTCCTTCTTGATCCCATTCTGTTCTCAACTTCCATTCATCATTTTGATCGAAAAAACCTTTTGCCACACGAGAAACTCCAAACGTAGGACCGAATGCAAACTCCAATCCACTTTTGTTATCTCTCAGTCCGTGAAGAACTGTTAGAGAAGGTAAAAACAAACCTTGCTCAAGTCCGGTAATTGTAGGAATAAACTCAAACAATCCCTGAACACGTCCTTGATTTAAGTATTGAGTTTCAAATTGATATCCAAACTGAAACAAAGTAGCAGAAGCATCATACCCACCTTTTCCTGTTGGCTTTTTTAAGATATCTCCATTATCGCCAAGTACGTGCACAACGCCCATTCTTACGCCAGAATGATTCAGTCGTTTTACATCTGGATTATTTGGCACTCCCTCTCTACTATTGATCTGAGTAAGATAATCAACCAATTGTTTTTCTCTCTCAAGTCCGTACATTTCTTGTAGAGTTAAAAGCACCATGTTTTTCAATTCGGCCGGAATATCTTTGTATTCACGCGAAATAGAATTTGTTATTTTGGAGGTAGCTACATCAAATTCTCTAAAAGAAACGATAACGTTTCCTCTAATTCTTTCTACATATCCGCTAAGCATTTTATTGGATTTCAATAATTTACCAACTTCTTCAAGACATTGGATGCTGTAACATTCATAACTCCATTTTTGTCCATTGTCTCGTGATTCCTCTGCAAGAACATAATTTATATCTTGGTCATAAGTAATTGTGTACACATTGAGCTTGTTCATCAAATGTCGAGTTAAGTTTCCGGCTTCCGATGAAGTAATCATCTGTTGCCCTTTTGCTTGAATATCCAATACTGTACAGGTGGGCTTTATTTGGTCTTGGCCAAATAAGGCTGCAGAAGAGAATAATACAAGACCGATTATTGTTTTTTTAATTGTTTTCATAACTTTAGTTTTTGTGTTTTTGATGATTCAAAATTCAAATAATTCGTTTCGATAAAAAAAGAAAAAACCAACATTAAATGACGTTAATTATACTTAATTTTACAAATAAATTATTGTAATACAATACATTAAATGTAAATAATCTGACATATAAAATTACATTGAAGTACAGAAAACGACATACCAAAAGAAGGTCTACCAACAAAAACAAGCTAATTAGGATAAGCTGGGCATGGGCAATCCTATGTTTATTCTATGTTTCCAATGAGTACGAACCTTTTCAAAGAGTTTGGGAGGCGATATTTTCAGAACAGTACAAAAACTTTACAGAATTTGGCATAAAACTACCCACGCAATTCTCTTTGCATGGTATCGATGTTTCGCATCACCAAGGAAAAATAAATTGGGAAATGGCAAGCCAGATGAAAGATAATAATATAGGTCTAACTTTTGTGTTTATTAAAGCGACAGAAGGAGGAACTTATGTAGACAAAAGGTTTCAAGAAAACTGGGTAGCATCCAAAAAGAATCATTTTGTGCGAGGCGCTTATCATTATTTTAACCCAAATCAAAAAGGTGAATTGCAAGCAAATCATTTTATCAAGCAAGTTCAACTTGAAAAAGGGGATTTGCCTCCAGTTATAGATGTGGAAGAATTGGGTGATGTTTCGGCTACCAGGTTAATGACTGGTTTATTAAAATGTGTTCAACGAATAGAAAACCACTATGGAGTGAAGCCTATTATTTACACTTTTCATGATTTTTACAAGAACAATTTCGATACCACTTTCACTAATTATCCCCTTTGGATTGCGCATTACTATAAATCAGAGCCAAGCAATAAAACATGGAGATTTTGGCAGCATAATGACAAAGGGCGGGTTTCTGGTATTCTTTACCCCGTGGATTTTAATGTGTTTAGAGAAGACTCGATTCAGTTTGAACAATTATTATTGAAAGAGTAGCACCTTCACTTTCTGAGTTGATTTTTTTATCTTCGCGCTATGATTTTAACAGATACCCATACACACTTATATGCTCAGGAATTTAACGAAGACAGAACAGCGGTTATCCAAGAATGTATTGTCAACGAAATAACCCGATTTTTCCTTCCAAATATTGATAAATCCTCTGTGAGCGGTATGCTTGCGCTAACCAATGAATTCCCAGAAAACTGCTTTCCCATGATTGGAATTCATCCGTGCTCGGTGAATGAAAACTGGCAGCAAGAACTGGAGGAATACAAAGAACTATTGAGCACTCACAAAATGTACGCGATTGGCGAAATTGGAATTGATTTGTATTGGGATAAATCAACTTCTGATATTCAGAAGCAAGCTTTTGAAGCACAAATTCTTTTAGCCAAAAAGGAAAAATTACCAATTGTAATTCATGCACGTGAGGCTTTTGATGAAATATTTGAAATCTTAGACAAACACAATGACGATCAACTTAGAGGAATTTTTCATTGTTTTACGGGAAACTCAAGCCAAGCAAAAAAAATCTTGAACTATGGAGGGTTCAAGATTGGAATAGGGGGAGTGGTAACATTCAAAAACTCAGGTCTCGACAAAGTAGTAAAAAACCTTTCGTTAAATGACTTGGTATTAGAAACAGACTCGCCATATTTGGCTCCACACCCTCATCGAGGAAAGAGAAATAACTCTACTTATCTAACTCTTATTGCTAAAAAAGTAGCCGATATATTTGAGGTAAAAATAGAAAAAGTAGCAGAAATAACTACGAAGAATAGCAAAACTGTTTTTGGAATTTGAAAGTGGTAAGATTCTTGTAAGGTTTCAAATAAATCTCTGTCTTAGAGATGAATTTTATTTTTAAAACGATTTTCGTAAATTTGACTAAACACCCATATTTATCATGAAAAAAATAGTACTTATCCTTTCAATTACAAGTTTAATCGCATATGTAACAACGAGTGCAGTTTCAGTTTCTACTGTTCCCTCTACCGAAAACAGAGAAAAAGATTCTCCCGAACTTAAGTGGTATACTGATTTTACACAAGCCAATGAATTATCTCAAAAAACAGGAAAACCGATTTTTGGTTTCTTCACAGGAAGCGACTGGTGCGGTTGGTGTAAAAGACTGCAAGCAAATGTTTTTGCAAAAGATGATTTTAAGAAATGGGCCGATGAGTCGGTGATTTTATTGGAGTTGGATTTCCCGAGAAGAACTCAACTTCCTCCCAAAACTATGCAGCAAAACAGAGAATTGGCACAATTATTTAAGGTAAAAGGATATCCGACAGTTTGGATTTTTAACTCATCCAAGGATCCTAAAACAAACCAAATGAGCATCAATGCATTAGGTTCACTTGGTTATCCGAGAGCCGATGCAGGAAAAGAAGCAGAGAAGTTTATTGCAGATGCTAATCGAATTTTAGCAAATAAAAAATAATCTTTTTCTTTCCAATGTAAACGAGACAGACTAGTGCTCACAACCTAGAATCAACTCACGCTGAATGACAAACCAACAAAAATTGATAGAAATTGCCCAAGTTTTTTTAAAACTTGGGCTTTTTGCTTTCGGTGGGCCCGCAGCTCATATAGCAATGATGGAAGAGGAAATAGTGAGAAAAAGAAAATGGATGGACCATTCTCATTTTTTAGATTTAATGGGAGCAACTAATCTAATTCCTGGACCCAATTCTACTGAAATGACTATGCATTGCGGTTATGTGAGAGGAGGTGTTGCGGGACTTGTCGTAGCTGGATTTTGTTTCATATTTCCTGCAGTTGTTCTTACTTTGCTACTCGCTTATTTCTACGTGCAATACGGTCAAATTCCCGAAGTTGAGCCTTTTATAAATGGAATAAAACCTGCAGTGTTGGCGGTTATTTTGGGAGCTGTATTCAAATTAGGAAAAAAAGCACTAAAAAATTGGCAACTTGGAGGTATTGGAGTGATAGTAATTATGGCTAGCTATGTAGGAGTAAATGAGGTAACCGCTTTGTTGTCGGCAGGTTTGTTTGGTGGATTATTTTTTTATGGAATGCACCAATCAAAATCAAATACTCATCGCTCCATTCTACCTTTTCTTCCTCTATCAATAAGTGTACCGTTGGTCTCAAAAATTTTGGTGTCGTCTTCCAACATATTTTGGATTTTTTTGAAAGTGGGAGCCGTTCTGTATGGAAGTGGTTATGTCTTATTCGCCTATCTCAAAGGCGAATTGGTAGAGCCCGGCCACATGCAAATGAACGAATTAATTGATGCTATAGCCGTTGGACAATTCACGCCTGGACCTGTTTTGTCTACCGCTACATTTATTGGCTATCAGTTAGGTGGTTTTGGGGGAGCAATTGCAGCAACATTCGGAATTTTTCTTCCTTCTTTTCTTTTTGTTTGGATGTTAAATCCGCTAGTTGCTCGACTACGAAAAAGTACATTTCTAGGATTTTTTCTAGATTCAGTAAATGTTGCTGCTGTTGCCATTATGGTGTTTGTATTGTACGAAATGACAATTGAAACAATTGCTAATTGGCAAAATGGAGTAGTGGCAATACTAGGACTTCTCTGCGTTTTTGGTCCAAAAAAAATTGGTTCAGTCTGGATTGTTCTCGGAGGGAGTATACTCGGTTTTTTTCTCTCTTTATTTTAACTTTCCCAATATTTAATAAACTTTCTGACAAAAAAGTAAACTAGATTGGATAAATAAACGTAGTGTAAGCAACAACTATTTTACTTTTATGAATACTCGAAATTTTCTTCTTTTTTTGAGCTTATTTAGCAGTCAGTTACTTTTTTCACAAGAAAATCAAGGGTTAGTTCACGATAACTACAATCCTGTAAATGGACAAT
>Ga0255773_10005188_pt1 | contig 10768 bp, 14 predicted proteins | sample 011ome_17_FD_179971 | JGI IMG/M metagenome (GOLD analysis project Ga0255773, IMG submission 179971) | Coastal salt marsh microbial communities from the Groves Creek Marsh, Skidaway Island, Georgia - 011502XT metaG (version 2) | ecosystem: Environmental > Aquatic > Marine > Intertidal zone >...
GTATGTCTGTAATGCCAACTTTAGAAGATGAAAGTATAGACCTTTCTGTTTATTCTCCTCCATTTGCAGGATTATATAATTATTCAAGTAGTGAGAATGATTTTAGCAACTGCGAAAGTAAAGAGCAGTTTTTAGAACAGTACGAATACTTAATTAAAGAAGTTGCTAGAGTAACAAAAAAAGGGCGTATTACTGCTGTACACTGTACGGATGTTTTCGATAATACTTGTAGGCTTTGGGACTTTCCAAATGAGATAATAAGACTACATACTAAATATGGCTTTGAATACAGAAACCGTATAACAATATGGAAAGAACCTTTGAAAGTACGAATGAGAACTATGGTAAGGAGTTTAATGCATAAATTTATAGTAGAGGATTCTACAAAATGCTTTACTGCTATGCCTGACTATGTTTTAATATTTACAAAGAAAGGAGATAACGAAGTTCCAGTAACGCATCCGAACGGACTAAGTAAGTATTTTGGAGAAGTTCCAGTACTGCCAAATATTTTAAGGGCATGGAATAATGCTAATAAGACAGATTTAAATGAGGATGAATTATGGGAGTACTTGAATAAAAATTTCAAAGACCATAAAGACCCAAAGAGTAATAAATTAAGTCACTATATTTGGCAGCGTTACGCATCTTCTGTATGGGATGATATAAGAATAGATAACGTATTACCCTTTAGAGATTCAAGAGAGGAGGATGACGAAAAGCACGTACACCCATTACAGCTAGACGTTATAGATAGGATAGTAGAAATGTACAGTAATAAAGGCGAGGTAGTTCTTACCCCTTTTATGGGCGTAGGTAGTGAGGTTTATAGTCCTGTATCTTTAGGTCGTAAAGCTATTGGAATAGAATTAAAGGATAGTTATTTTAAACAAGCTAAGATAAATTTATCTCTAACTAAAGAAAGGTTTAAAGATGAAATTAAACAGTTAGAAATATTCTAATGCAATCTAAGAAGCACAGTATAATAGAGAGCGTAGCTAATACCGTAATAGGTTTAGTTACCTCTTTTATTATTCAAATAATAATATACCCTTTGTTAGGCATTCCAGTAACCATATCGCAAAATGTAATAATTACTTTTGTTTTTTTTATCGCTAGTGTATTAAGGGGTTATTTAGTTAGGAGATATTTTAATAAAAAAGAATGAGCCTAAAGAAACCTAAAACTAGTAATTACGTTATCAAAAATATAAGACAAAAAAAATTACTATATTTACAGACGTGAACGAGGAGTTTATAAAAGAAAAAAGGCAAGTAATAGAAACTGCTTGTAAGAATATCTGTAAGCATTCTGACATTTGGCAAGACTTAGCGCAGGAGGTAAACATATACTTTTTAACGAATGAGCTACCTAGTAACTTGAATAAGATAGATGGGTTTATTTTCGTAGTAGCTTATAAGATGTTTCACTTGTCCGGATCTGAGTTTAACCGTTTGCATTTTGATAATGTGCTAAGAGAATCTACTGAGCTAGACTACTTAAAATTAAAAGATATTCCGTACATTAGCAATAACGTTTATAAAGAATACCTAGAGCAAGTTAAACAACTGGACGAAATGGAGCGTATTTGGGTCGAAGAAATAGTAAAGAGAAACTTATCTATAAAACTATTTAGCGACCATACAGGAATACATAGAGCAACTGCAAAAGAACGAATGGAGAGTATTTATAACAAGTTAAGAAAGCAAAACAAATGAGTATAATAATAATTTCAATACTGGCTATACTAGGATGGACTAGCTTATTCAAACAAACCTTTTCGACTAAGGAAGGTTTTAAATATGTTTATGAGCCGATAAGTAAGATACTTTACACTTTAGATTTTAAGCCTCTGAGCTGCGCTTATTGTTTATCGTTCTGGACTGGTTTAACTTTTACTATTGCTTTTATGGACTTATCATTTATGGTTATATTTTTATACTTTGCAAAACAAGACTAATGGACTACAGAGAGTTAAAATGGGGAGCTTTAAAGAGCTATGCAACTAAGCTAGGAATAAACACTAAAGGGATGACTAAAGAAGTCCTCTTAGAGTGGTTAGATGCTATGCCAGATGTAGCACATGGAATAGAGGAGTTAAAACCGTTCAAAGGTATTAAACAGCACCACCCACTATTTGATGAGATAAAAGACTACTTGCCTTATTTGAAAGCGTATAAGAAATTGAATGCAGTTAGTAGAGATCCAAAGATAAACAAGGCAATAGCTACTTTATTTGTTAAGTACATAGAGACTCAAAAGAATGCCAAAGTAAACATAGGATGCGGTAGATGTGTTAATAGCTACTACCAAAGAATGGTAGCAAACTACAATAAGCTAGTCGATGAGTATGGAGGAGATAAGATATAGTTGTAATGGATGAGCAAGAAAATGTATATAGTTACTGTTTAGAAGTTCACGAGGACGGACAGCTTTACATGGTTACAGAATACATGAACGGTTATATAACTATTTGGGCAGCGAATGCTACTATAGAAACAGAGGGAGAAGTATATTTTATAAATTTATATGAAGATTAAAAAGAAACACTATAAGGCTCTACAGTATGCCTCTTTAATTCAGAGGTGGAAATACTTACCCAGTAACTTTATTTTTGAAGTAGTGCAAAATAGCGAGGTAAACGAACAAATGTTAAACAGAAATAGAATAGAGCAGAATGGTAAAAGAATATGAAGCAATGGACTGGAGCAAAGAATACACATACAAAGACAAAAAAATATACATAAGTCATGAGACTAAGAAGTATATAATCTGTTCTTTTAATGAGAACGGAGTAGGAAAGTTTAAACTAGAAAAGACTGCTTTCTATGGATAAGGAGCTAACACCTAAGGAACAGAAATTCGCAGAGCTATGTGTTACACTAGGTAATCAAACAGAAGCGTATAGACAAGCTTTTAAACCGACTAAAAAGGATGCTGAGTGGCTAAGAATTAATGCTTCACAGTTAGCAAACCAAACTAACATCGCACTAACTATTCAAAAACTAAAGGGAGAGGTAAGCGTACAGCATGGAATAGACAGAGCTTTTATCTTAAAAGGTTACTTAGAAATTATAAGCGATGCAGACTACACATTCCAACTAGGAGCAGATAACACGCTAACTAAGGAGGACAAACAAGCCTTTTATAGAATCATGAACCAAACTAAGAACACAGACAAAATAAGAGCCTTAGAAGCAATATCCAAAATGATGGGATTGAATGAACCTGAGGTGATAGAGCATAAGCATACTGTGAAAACTTATAAGACAAACTGGGGATAAATTGGAGGAGGTAGATTTATATAGACCACACCCAAAGCAGAGGGAGATACATAAAGCCTTAGACACAGATATAAAGTATTGTATAGTTTCTATAGGTCGGCAATTTGGTAAGTCTACACTAGGCGAAAATCAAAGTATAAAATGGGCGCTAGAAAATAGCCACTGGAAGATAGGCTGGGTATCTCCTATCTACAAACAAGCAAAGAAAGTTTTTAAGGACATAGAGAAAGCTGTAATAGGCTGCCCATTTATTACCAACGTAAACAAAGGAGACTTAATATTAGAATTCGATACAGGTAGTACTGTACAGTTTTATAGTGCAGATGCCTACGATAGCATAAGAGGAGAAACCTTTGACGCTTTAATTTGCGATGAGTTCGCATTCTTTAAGCCTGAAGCATGGAATGAAGTCTTAAAAGCTACTGTATTAGTCAGAGGTAAGAAAGTTTTAATACTATCCACTCCAAAGGGCAAAAATCAATTTTACAATTTGTTTAACCTAGCCGAGCATAATAGCAACTATATTTCATTTAGAGGTAGCTCATACGATAACCCATTTATAGATCCAGAGGAAATAAGAGAAGCAGAAAGGAATCTACCAGACCACGTTTTTAAACAAGAGTATCTAGCGGAGTTTTTAGACAATGGAAGCTCAGTATTCAGAAATATAAAAGAGTGCGTTAAAAGCTCTAATAATACGTCTAGCCTTTATGCAGGGATTGACTTAGGTAGGTCGGACGATTATACTGTTTTAACTATTGTCGACAGTAACAACATAGAAGTCTATTCTGAAAGGTGGAGGCACATGGAATGGAGCAGTATTATTAACAACATTGTAGAGCAGTTAAATAAGTTTAGACCTAATACATTAATAGAAAGCAACGGAGCTCAGGATGCTATATTTGAACAGATAAGAAATAAGGTAGCTTATAATAAAAATAGTATTCAACCTTTCGTTACAACCTCCAAATCTAAACAAAATATAGTTGAGGACTTGATCGTAAAGTTTGAGAATAAGGATATAGGAATAATCGGCTATGACTGGCAAATAAACGAGCTAGAAGTATTTACCTATGAATATAACCTAAAGACTAGAGCTATAAAGTACAGCGCTCCTGTAGGATTGCATGACGATTACGTAATGAGTAGAGCAATAACTAACCATGCTTTAAAAACTATGCAAAGTTCAGGAAAGTATTTTGTATATTAAAAATAATTTAAAAAAAAGTACTCCAAAATTTTTTTATTCGGAATAAAGGTTATACTATTGTAGAAACAAAAACGAAAACAAATGAAAAACTTAACTACAAAACAACAAACAGAATTAAACAACATTTTAGAAAGCGAAGATTTTAAAAACATTTTTGATTTTGAACAAGAAAAAAAAGACTTAGAAAAAGATGGTTGGAATCATAAAGAAGTTAGAGAATTTGCAAAGTCATTAATTAAAAAATAAACAAACCAAAACAAAGCACAAAGGGAACTATTAACGTAGCTCCCTTTTTTTATGCCTAATAATTATACAACTATTAAATAATTTTACAATAGACAATATGAGAATACCAAAGAGCCTAAAGGAGGTACTTGTAAAAGATTACATACAAATAAATAAAATAAGGAGCGCAGAGTACGACAATCCTTTTACTAGGACTATAGACCTATTGTGTATTTTCAATAAGAGAGAGGATGTACTAAAGTGCAAGCCTTCTGAGTTATCTATAGACTTGAGCCATTTATTAGTAGAGCCTAGCAGAGTGCTTAAACAATATTTCACTATCAACGGTAAAAGGTACGGAATAGTAAACCACGTTAATGATTTAGAAGCAGGGCAATATATGAGCTTTACAACTTATTTGAAAGGCTTTGCAGATAACCCAAACGTACATATTGAGCAGATGCCTGACATATTGGCTAGTGTTATATTTCCAGTAGACAAAAATAATAAGGTTATGGCTATAGAGCCTAGTTACTTTAGAAACCTAGCAGATGACATACGTAATACAATGTCAATAGAAGATGCTTACCCTATCGCTGTTTTTTTTTGCAATCTATCTCAGAGCTTAACGAAATGTATGCAGGACTATTTGAGTCAGAAACTGGAAACGATGACAGAGCAGAGCAAGAGCGCGATTTTGGAGGTAGCGAAGGATTTGGAGAACGATGGGGTTGGATTGCCACCCTCGATAATCTCTGCAATGGAGACTTTACAAAAAGACCATATTACGAAAAGATGAACGTAATTGAGTTTCTAAATATTTGCTCTTATGTTAAGGAGAAACAAAAAGCAGAAGCAGCGCAAAGAAGGATTGAAGAACTAAAAAGAAGATGACCGAAATAGCCACACCACATAGCACAATAACAGATGTACTTAAAGAGTTTGGCAATGAAATGCAAACAGACTTAAGGGCGCAGCTTGTTAAAGATAAGGCTTATGTTTCTGGAGACTTAGCAGAACAGATAGACTTTACTGCTGTAGTTAATGGGCAAGGTTATTTATTTCAGCTTAAACTAAAGGACTATTACGATTATGTGAATAAGGGAGTAAGTGGAACGGATAGAAAAAGGAATACACCCTACTCTTATATGACTGCTAGTAAAATACCTTTTCACTTTGCTAAGCAATGGATGAATAATAAAGGTTTGTTTGTAGCTAAAGGAACTACTATAACAAGTTTAGCAGGCAAGTCATACAAGGCAGGAGATAGAGACAGTCAAGCATTTGCAATGGCTAGAAGTTGGAAACAGAACGGTATAAGAGGCAATCACTTTTATGACAAAGTAGTAACAGAGGCGAGACTAGACAAACTTAGAAAAGATTTAACAGCAGCAGGAGGCGAGGACTTAAGAGCAGTAATAACTGAGCAATTTAAAAAACTTAAATAATGGCAATAACTATAAATGCAACTCCTAAGGACTTTGCGCCAGTTTATAACAAAATGGAGTATTTAATAACCTCCGACAATACAAGTGAGCCTAACTTTGCTCATTTAGTAGATATCTATATAAATGGATCAGCAACTAAAACAGTAAGGCTTAGGATACCAGTAAGACCTTCGGACAATAAGGGGAAGGTAGATATTCACAGAGTGCTAGAATCTGCTTTAACTAGCGATGTAGGAAACCCTACAGCAGATGCAGGAACTTATGACGCAGATAATAGTTCACTTTCTTATATCGTAAAGTTTGGCGAGGAATACGGAACTACTGTAGTACAATATCCAGACTTAGCAATAGACATAAGCAGAAAGGCTTTTAATGCATCTTTAGAGAAAAGACCTTTTATTAATTGGGATGTTACAGAGTACGAGCTAGATGGCGTTACTAAGAAGTTCTTAACTAATATGCCCGACAACCATAAAGTATCTTTAAACTCGCATGGATGGCTTTATTATTTGGATGACCCTGCAATAACTTTTATAAACGTAAATGTATTTGATTTAAACGGCAGTCCTTTAGCAGGAGCAAAGATAGATGTAACGGCTAGTAGCTCAGACATACAGTTTGTGCCTAGCTCTCCTGCATCTTTAAATAATATAGATGTAGCTAATTTATTGGTAGGAGCGCAGCCTATTATAGACTCTACGGTAGGCTCTTATGAAATACAAGCTAGAGGGGTCGGGTCTTATTCGGAAACTAGAACCTTTATAATAGAGGAAAGCTGTAAATACAATACCAATACTTTAATATTTCAAAACAACTTAGGCGCATTCGATAGCTTTACTTTTTACTTAGGGGATATGTCTATGACTGACATAGAGCGCAAGGATATGAAAGTAAACGTAGATACTGTAGTAGGTAACGATATAGTGTATAGTATGAATGAGCGTGAAAAGGTAACATACTACACAAAGAAAAGCGAAACTATAAAGCTAATGTCTGACTGGATCTCAGAAGCAGAAAGTAACTGGCTGCTAGAACTTATGTCTAGCCCTGAGATATACTTACAAGAAGGGAACGAATTAACGGCAGTAGCTAAGATAAAAGCTACAAACTACACTAAAAAGAAAGAGGTAAGGGATAAGCTATTCAAAATAGATGTAGAGCTTGAATTGGGTTATGATGACTACAGACAAAGAATGTAAATGGTAAAAGAAAGATTTACAATAGAAGGGATTGACATCCCAATAGATAAGGGTATAAGTACTGTCTTAACTTTTAGTATTAAGGATATACAGCAGCCTGACAAAGTAAAGTCTAGCTTTAGTAAAACAATTAAGCTCCCAGGAAGTAAGGCAATAAATGACAAGCTAAATTTTATCTTTGAAGTTAACTCAGACTCTACCTTTAACCCTAACTTAAAATTAGACGCTGTTTATTACCAAAATGACATAGCAGTCTTTAGTGGGTTTATCCAGTTAAAAGATATTCATAAAAAAGACTATAACCAAGTCGAATATAGTGTAGTATTGTTTGGAGAAACTGCAAATATATTTAGAGAGCTAGGCAATAAGTTTTTAAATGATTCGGGCATGAACTGGCAAGAGCTAGACCATGACTACACAAGGGTTATACAAGAAAACAGTTGGGATACTAGTTACATTCTTAATGGAGTGGTTACTCCCTTTGCTTTAGGAGAGGGCTATGTTTACCCTATGATAAACTACGGTAACGACACAGATATAAATGTATATAATGTAAATGAGATGTTTCCTGCTGTTTATGCTAAAGAGTACATCGACAGAATGTTTGCAGATGCAGAATATACCTATAGCTCTAACTTTTTTAATGGCTCTTTATTTAGACACTTAATTATACCATTTAACGGTAAAGAATTTAAACCTACACAAACAGATTTAAGCCCTAGAAGGGTGCAAGCAAATACACCTTTATTTTTGTCTAGTGGAAGCAATAATTTTACTTTAGATTCGTCAGCGTATCCTATTCCTACTTTTGCAGAGGATACTTTAAGGCTATCTAATGAGGTGGTGGATGCAAACAACCAATATGATCCAACTACGGGGGTTTTAACAATAGGAGCAACTGGCTTTTATAGGATTACTTTTGATGCTACACTACAAATGGATACAACTCCAGAAGCAGGTAGCGCAGCAGCAGGAGATTTGCTTTTAAATGGAGATGCAACTTTTAAAAATAATTTTGGCATATATGTAAATGGAGTATTCGCAAACGCTATAAACTCTTACACCACTGCAAACAATTTAACTCCTGCGGTTACTTACCAAACTGCAAACCCTACTACGTATCCAGACAGTAATTTTATAGACCCTACACTTACAGATAGAAATTACAATCCTCCTAATAAATACCAATTAAACACAGATATACAATTAAATGCAGGAGACTTAGTAACTATTAAAGTTCAAACTTTATGGCAGTTTAGGTCTATTGCTATTAATGGAGGAAGCTATTTGCCTGTTTCAGATTTGAAGCCTTACTACGATGATAATAGTACTCCTTTGCCTTTTCCTCCATTTACTAAAGATGAGTATGATGCAGATTTTAAAATAACAATTTTAACCGCTAACCTTTCTCTGAATGTTTTAGACTCTCCTTATTTAGAGGGCGATACTGTAGACATGGGAACGGCTATTCCTGACAAGGTAAAACAAAGAGACTTTTTAACATCCATTATTAAGATGTTTAACCTCTACATGATACCCGACGAGAACAACCCTAAGAATATTATAATAGAGCCTAGAGAGGACTTTTATACTACAGATGTAATAGACTGGAGTCAGAAGCTAGATTATTCTCAGGAGCATACTTTAACACCTACAGGAGTAACCAACAAACAAAGATACATTTATAGTTATAAAAAAGATACGGACTATTACAATAAGAAATATGAGAATAGTTGGCTAGATGTTTACGGAGTTAGGAATGTCTATTTAGAGAATGACTTTAACAAAACCGACCATAAAACTGAGCTTATTTTTTCGCCTACTCCAATGGTCGGACAATTAGCAAACAATAGAGTAATAAGCACTATTATAGATGTAGATGAAACACTACAACAAAAGACTATTAAATCAAATATAAGAATACTTTATTATTCGGGCTTAAAGAACAGTACTAATAACTGGGTGCATGAAGCAATAGCAGGGAATGTGTTTAGAGGAGAGTATCCTTATGCTGCACATTTTAACGATCCATTTAACCCTACAATAGATATTAATTTCGGCTTACCTAGAGAGATATATTACGACAATACCTACGGAAGTATTACGGTAACAAATAACAACCTATACAATACGTATCACAGAAAAGAATTAGAGCAGCTTACCGATAAAGATAGTAAGATCTTCAAAGGCTATTTTTTATTAAACCCTACAGATATTGCTAACCTATCTTTCAGACCTACTTACTTTTTTGATAATGAATATTGGACTTTACACAAAGTAATGTACGCAAGCTCTGAATATAAGCCTAGTAAGTGCGAGTTTTTAAAACTAAAAGCAGTACCAACACCTACGGTAATAACTGAGGAGCTAATAGGAGGACTAGGCTTTATAGGAGATGAAGAAACGCCTATTATGGATGCAGACTCACTTTCTGGAAACAACATAATAAATATGAAGTCTAACCATGTGGATGGTTTAAACAACTTTATAGATAAGTCGGCAATGTTTGTAGACATTAAAGGAGATTCTAACAAGGTAGCAACTAATAGTAAAAATATAACTATACAAGGCGATAATAATATTATAGAACCAGACCTAGAAAACATAACCCTAATTAATACTAGCAATGTAACAGTAACAGAGTCGAATGTAACTTATGTTAATGGAGAGATTAAAGGGAGCGGAAGCGTAGAAACTATTAACTCAAATACTACAGCAGACGAAAAGATAAGCACTTACTTATGTGATACCTCAGGAGGAACTATAGCTATATCATTACCTGACTCTCCTACAGTCGGCAAAGTTTGGAACTTTAAAAAGATAGCTATAAACAACACATTACAAATAAGAGTTAACGCTCCGAACTCAATAGATGGGCAATTAATTCTAAATATAACAGCATTAAACAACTCCTATACTTTACAGTTTGATGGAGCAACTTATAAGATAATATAATGACATATATCCCCGACATATACAGCGGAGTTAATTACATTTCTCCTACCAATATTTTAACTATTATTCAATACAGTCAAATGATTAATTACGGAGGGTTAAACATACAAGGGGTTCTAGTTATAAACGGAGACTTAATACTAAAATAAAAACAAATGGCAAATATACAAATAGGCACAGCAGCAGGAACTACTTTAGGCAATCCACCTAGTGGAGACTTTTACATATTTATAGATAGCGATAATGCGAACGCTTACACTTTACGAGATAGCGCAGGAACAGATACAATTTTAGGAAGTCCTAACCCTGCGACTCTATACGGTCTTTATTCGCAAACTGTACAAAGTGCAACTATTACAAATACAGTAACAGAAACAAGCATTATAGGAAGTGGAGTAGGTAGCTTAACAGTACCTGCTAACTTTTTTACCGTTGGTGATAGTTATC
>Ga0255773_10005190_pt1 | contig 10767 bp, 7 predicted proteins | sample 011ome_17_FD_179971 | JGI IMG/M metagenome (GOLD analysis project Ga0255773, IMG submission 179971) | Coastal salt marsh microbial communities from the Groves Creek Marsh, Skidaway Island, Georgia - 011502XT metaG (version 2) | ecosystem: Environmental > Aquatic > Marine > Intertidal zone > Salt...
CAGAGACAACACACATCTCCGCTTCTCATCACGCAGAGCGCATCATGAAATTGAAGAAGAAACGTGTAGATATATACTATCATCACCCGTCGCGTGTTCACTTTTGCGAGTGCACAGAAGAGGAACAAATTGGTTTTTGCTCGCGACACGAGCGACAAAAATTTTCAAAAACGCGTCAGATTTTCAGCGCAGAAATGGTCGAACAACACCACCACAGACGACGACGACGGAGGAGGAGCGTCGACGTCGAAAATAGAATCTTTGATGAGAACAACAACAGCGGCACTTTTTGTCGAAACGTGCTGCGAAAACAACGGACGAATAATAGAGATTTGGTGTGCACGATCGCGCACGCGAAAACGTTTTCGCAAGTCCTCTCTGGAATCCAGTTGACGCCGACGAAACGTGGCGGGCAAAAAGTGAAAGCGTGGATATCGAATCGAGGGATCGGGTTTATCACTTTAGACCAATCGAAGAGCTTAAAAGCGACGGCGATTTTTCGGAGAGGGACGTTCGAGAGGTTTCGAGTTGGGTTCGGGCGCGGTAGGAATCAGGAGGAGGAGGAAGATGAGGAGGCGGAAGATGAGGAAAACGAGGAAAACGAGGACGACGAGGCGGACGACGGAGACGAGGAAGAGCAGAGAAGGGGTCGTGGCGGAGGAGGAGGAGAGTCGACGGGGGAAAGAAGCGACGGTCGTCCTCGAGCAGCGCGGAATAATCACGCGAATAACGGAAACGAACCGCCGGAGGAAGAAGAGATTAAAAAGTACATAGGGATGTCTTTAGACGCGTTCGTGGACGTATTGGAGATGTTCGCGAACAGGTCGAACGGCAACGCTCTCCTCGGGGAGGATTGCGCCGGCGGCCAGACGGTATCGCTTTCGTACCCGGATAGGCACGGACGAGTGGCGTTGGAATCGAACTCGGTGAGAGAGACGACGGTGATTGGAGGAGGAGGTGGGAGTGAGAATCAGAGAGGTTTGAGGCCGTTGCGGCAGACGACGTACGCGGACGTGGCGACCGAGGCGAACGTGTTTGGAGAAGACGAAGATGAAATGAATAACGAGGACGACGAAGACCGCGACGAGTTTTTAAGGATCGGGAGAGCGCTCGTGACGTTCGTGTTACCGACGACGAGATGGAAGGAAATCATCGAAGATTTAGAGTGGGCGAACGCAAACGTGTCTTTGATAGCGACGAGAGATTCGTTGGCGTTCGTTTCTGAATCGAGCGACATTGGAAGCGTCAAAGTCGACGTCGATTTATCCTCTCTGGTCGAGTATTCCTTTCGCGAAGCGTCTTCTCGAGGAGGAGACGGAGGAGGAGGAGGAGGAGGAGGAGGAGGAGAAGGAGAGGGACAGACATCGAACAAAAGAAAACAAAAGTGGACGTACAAGCAAGAATTTTTGAAGCGATCGACGATGGTTCCAACGCATAGCGGCGCCGTTATCGCAACCGCGGGAGGAACGAATAACACGTTCGGCCAATACCGTCAAACGCAAACGCAAGGTGGTGGAGGCCCCGGAGGCTTCCATCTACCTCACCATCGCGTGGAAACCGACGAAGCGTACAAGGCGACGACAAAAATTTCCGTCGGCGAAACCGGCGTTCTTAAAGTCGCGCACATGCTCCGTCTCCGCGCGTTACTTGGTCATCACCAAAGCAACGCGTTTGGCGACACCAACGCCACCACGGCGGACCGAAACGACGGAGTTGGAAACTCGCTCCGCGGCGGCGGCGGCGCGTCCACGTGCAACGTCCCGGTTACGTTCGTCATGGCCCCCTCGGTCGTCGGAGACGACCACGACGACGACGGCATGGGTTCGGACGAAGAGCACGAAGAATACGACGCGGAATAATAAGGAACATAATGGAATACTAAATAAGGAACATAATGCCGCAATTCAGCAGAGAGTGGTGAGAGAGACAACGTAACAAAACGACAGAGAAAAACATGTACTGATACTACTCACAACAGAGCAAAAAACAACGCGCACGGAATTGAACATTTTTTCTTGAATTTGCCACTTTTAAAATTCGTTCTTTTCCGTTTAATTAAATACAAAAGTGGTGCACAGCATAACATCTCTCTGTTGAGGAGGGAAAGAGAGAGAGTTGGAGAGAGAGAGAGAGAGTACCACCAAACGCGCGTTGTTCTTATTCGTCTTTCCGGAGGACATTATATACGTTCGTTTCGCGGTCGATACGTCCTCCACGCACGTGGCGAGAAAAAGATTGAAAAACACTCATCAAATGAAGTTTGAATTGGACGATTCGAAGAAGGAATCCATCGCCTTCCACGCGCTCCAGTTCGCGAAGAAAGCACCCACCGCAGCTCAGATAAACGAACTGGACGAACAAAGCGCGACAGATTCCGGGCAATTTCTGCGAGAACTTTCGGAAATTTCGCCACAATCAGTCGCGAATCCGTCGATATGCGATGGCATTTTCGTCTGTTCGAACGTGTTGGAAGATGCGAACGCGTCGAGTTCTCGGAAAACGCACGCGTTTGCGTTACTGGCGAACATGTTTACGGACGAGGAAGTTCTGCGTCGAACGCATTTACACGAGAATAAAAAATTAGCGAAAATAACCATCGAACATTTGTTCTCGTTGGATGTGAAGGTCGATCGACCGTGTTTGACGCAAGTCGCTCGCTTACTCGTCGCCGCGGGACAAAAGTGCAAAAGTTTGGGGTACCAGTGGGGCGAACTCGGCGACGAAAACGACGAGGTGTGGTGGCTCGAGTTGTTGTACGACGAAGACGTACAACAGAGGCTGAAAAGCATTAAAGAGTTAGGAGAGCGGAGTAGTTCCGTGGACGAATTGTGCGGTTTGATCGGAGATATCGAGTTGTTAACCGTAAACAGTCCCGCCGCGACGATGTAAAAATAGTTATTTTAGTCGCGTCTAGTCGCGAATTCCTTACGTACGTGTTGTATTTTTAAATATTTTTAACGATAATGATCATCAAAATGCCATCTCACGAGAGAGCGCGAGGACAGTTATCCATGGAAGTTGCGCTATTACGCACAAGATGGCGAACGTGTACCCTTTTCGTTCCTGTTGAGTCGTGTGCGCGCGTATCTGTTCGCGTAGGATTTGTTGGTTGTCGCGTTCGTACCTATCGTATTCTTTCGAAAACGTAGCCGTCTTGGCGTTCAAACGAAACACGCCTCGCAAGGCGTCTCGTTTTGCGACGTAGTTTGCTCGCCAGAAGATTTTCCCGAGCGCGTTGACAAATGGTTTTCTCGTCGCGTTCACGCTGAAGAATATAAACAGAGAGAAGAAGACGCTCGAGAAAGTTTGGTGAAGAAAGGTTTCGGTTTCGCACGCGGCGAGTTTTGAACGGAAGCGAAGAGGCGTTTCTCTCACTCCTAAACAGTGCGCGGCGTTTGTGTTGGAGAGACACGGCGCTTGCACACGCGCTGAATCGATGTATATGCTTTCGTCGGTTATGAAGTAAGAACTGTTCGTGTCATCAAAGAAAGTCTCGATCGACTCGAGCGTTTCGTTGAGAGCGCTTCGCGCTAAAATCTCCTGGTTTTGATAATACGCAAAGTCGGAAGAAGAAGATGAAGACGAAGTCGTATTTTTACTCAACTCTCGCAAGATTGCATGTTCAGGCGCACACGTATCGAACGCTTTTTTGTCTTTCATGCTCACCAATCTATACGATGTCTCGATGACATCCGCTTCCGCCAAAAGTGCCTCGAACTCGCTTCTCGCCGTAGCGGCGTGCGTCCGTATCGCGCTTGCCTTCATGGAAACCAGCTGTTTCCTTTGAAATTCACCAGTCGCGTTCGGCGTCACGTGGATGTAATCTCGAGCGCTATTGTATGCATTCCTCGCGAGGAAAGACGACGTGGATTGGAAATCTTCCGACTCATTCGAATTGAGAATATCGTCTGAGAATGTCTTTCTGGAACATTTTTGCGAGTGCGATTGAAGGATTGGATAATACGCCGACCAAACGATAGTCGCGACGAAGAATACCACGGCAAACTTAACGATTGCCGCGTGCACGGGGTCACCAAAAAATGCCGCCACTCTTTCTAAAGTGCTCACTTTCTTCGTGTCGTTGTCTCCTCTTTTGTAGCGCTCCGCTTTTCCGTACTCGCTGAAGTCTCGACGACGACCATCTTCTACAACGAGACATGAAGAGTCCGTAACCGTTCTCTTTTGCGCGGACGACGCTACGAGCATCGGCTCGAGAATAAACGCGTCCGAGTGCCAGTGTTGCGCGAGTACTTGTACTGTTCGAATAACTCTGTACGCCACGTCTGCGTGTACGACGGCGTCTTTCGCCCTCTTCAGATTTTGGAACGCGTTACGTAGCGTCGCTCCTGGCGCTTTAAATCCGAGCGGCGCGAATATGTTGAAATTTAAATCGGTATTATCGTGTTCAGTAGATGACACGAGCTCTTCAAATCTTGACGTATTTGTCATTCGTTCGGATGCAGATGTGAAATTGACCTTTGAAGAGCTGGTTGCAAGATTTTGCTCATCAAGCCGTTTCGAAAGCGCCGCGGTGTCGCGATCAAACGCGCTTTTTCTCGTTTCACTCAGCTGTAACTCCGATTGTATGTACTCGTCCAACGCTTTGCTGTTGTTTCCTCCATCGCTCAATAAAGGAGGATTGTAGTCATCGAACGCGGAAACATTTTTGAACCGCTCCGCGAGATTTCCGGTTGTCGAGATAAAAGTCGCGTTGACTTGTTCGGCGAGTTCCTTGGACGTTTTCGAAACCATGCTACTCGACTGCGCGGTAAAGTTTGAGACGAGAAGTTCCGCGTCCATTCGAGCTTTGTCCATCATTTGCTTTGTTCGTTCGTTTAGTCCTTGCAACTCGGTCGATGAAAACGTGATGTCGTTCAACTGTACGGATCCAAACGACGGCGTCGTTTCGAACAATTCAAGATCTATCCCTGGATTCAAAAGGAGTTTAGCCTCCTCTAGGAAAGGTTGGACCGTGGAATCGTACCACTTAAAAAACTCTCCGATTTCTTCCATTTCCTCGTCGTAAACAGCTTTGATAACGTCCACTTTACTTATCGTTGACGCGGCGACTTCTCGGTACATGTCATTCGCTGCGCTCGCGGTTTCCAAGAGAAGTTGAGAGGTCTCTTCCATCGACGCAGACGCTTTTGAGGCAAATGAATCAGTCATATTGGAAATGTTTGCAAAGGATGCATTCATATAGACATCAATGGAACCCACAGAAACCGCGGTGAGCTCCGGCATTACGAATCGGGTCGTCTGCAAAAAGTCTGCAGTTTTATTCGCCATGTACGATTGGTCGTATTCTCGTCTCTCTTCTAGTACATGCAAAACGTTCTTCACCGATAACTCTGCCGAGGTTGCGTACCGTCCATTTGCACTCTCTAAATCGCTCGCGAGCTGCTCAGTCTCCTCTTCGTTTATGTCCAGTCTTCGTTTCATGACGTTTCCTAAAGTCGCGTCGTTACCTTCCTCGGTAAGAGAGGAGGGAACACACATCCTCGCGTTCAACACCGCATTTACCGCATCCACGTACACTTTATCCACATCGATAGTGTTATCATCATCGAGTTTATTCTTAGCATAAAAAAGCTTCTGCGAACGCAACGTCGCCGCCAACATTTCCATCTCTCTCTCGGCTTCCCCCGTCGCGTTTGCCAACCGATCGACCGCGTCATCGTTCTCTCTTCTCGCCGTTCGCGCGCGCTCCTCTTCTCTCTCAATCTCACGCGCCAACGTCTTCTCGCACCCTCGGTAAGTTCTCTCCACGCATCTCTCGTGTCGTACTTTCTGCTCGTGCGCTTCTCTCGCCAACCGCTCCCACGCGAACGCGACTCGATCGAAAGACGACGAGATATCATCCGTCCTCGCCTTCAAAGATGTCAAAGTCGTCGAATATTTTGCGACCGTTTCGCACACCGATAACGACCCGAACCACAAAAGAATCACGGAAACGATCGATAAGGAGAGTTTCGCTTTCGCCGAGCGCGTTCGCTCTTCTTTATCGACGATGGCCTCGTTCTTCTTTTCTTCTTCTTCTTCTTCCTCGAAGTCTTTTACGTCCTCCTCGTCTTTATTTTTGGTCAACAACAAAGAAGGCGTTTTGAACATTTTCTCTCTCTCTCTCTCTCTCGAAAAGGAGAAACAAAAAGAAGTTGCAGTCTCCCGGCGGCAGCGCTACTACTACTACTACTACTCTCCGCCAAAGAGTTTCATAAAACGACGAACGGTTCGAGTATACGAACGAGACGAGTGGTTCGCGTTCGCTTTGTTTCGCGATATAAATGAGATATAAATTCGCATGTGTCACATGTGTCAAAAATAACTCAACTCCCCCCCGGGGAATAAAAAACATTCAAAGAACACACGTTTGCGTCAGAGAATATGTCGTCGCAAAAACAATCCTACCCGCGCGTGGGCGTTGGCGTCGTCTTATTCTGCGTACAAACTGGCGAAATACTCGTCGGGAAACGAAAAGGGTCTCACGGTTCCGGCCAGTGGGCGTTACCCGGCGGCGCGTTGGAGTGGAAAGAAACGTCCTCGTCGTGCGCGAAACGAGAACTGCGCGAGGAAACCGGGATAGATTTAAACGAGGTTTGGCACGAGGAAGTGCACGACTCCCTCGACGACACCTCAGAAATCGGCGACGACAAGTGTTCTTTCCACACCTGCGAATCCATCATCGACGACAACAATCACTGGATAACACTCTTTCGCCTTTTCTTCGTGAACGAGAGCGACGTGAAAGGGAAAGAGAAAACGATGGAAAAGAACAAGTGCGAGGGATGGATTTGGCGACGTCCGGAGGACATTCAAGAGCCGATGTTTACGCCGCTCAGGAAACTGATAACGAGCGGGAAGTTGTTTCAGGTTTTGGGTTTTGGATGATATATAATACAACTGTACTTTACTTCTTAGATGATACACAACGCGCGTAAACATCATCCGTATCAAAGGCATACCACCCAAACGTTTGTTTTTCGGGAAAAAAGCAGAGACGAATTTCAAAAGTTTCCTCATTTTGAAAGCTACGTAACGCTATTTACCCCGCGTGCGCTCCTCTGCGAAAGCGCCTAAAACGGCTCCTCAAAAGAGAGAGAGAGAGAGCGAGAGAGAGCGTGTATCATCATCCCGTCTCTTTCTCGTCGTTACTTTACGTATAAAACATTCATCACACGAAAGGAAAAACAAGAGAGTAAAATGCCGAAGGAAAAGAAAATCATCGGGACCGGAGTGAAGCAAAAAGCGCTCACCGCGGAGGAGAAGAAACGGAAAGAGGAGAAAGAAAAGCGCGAAAAGGAGCGAGAACGGAAAGAACGGAAAGCCCGCGACGCGGTGGATCGAACGTTTGGCTTGAAGAACAAGAACGTGAGCTCGAAAGTGCAAACGCAAATCGCTCGAAATGTCGCCCAGGCGCCGAGTCACCTGACGCCCGAGGCGAGACGAGCGCAAGCGGAAGCGAGAGCGAGGGAGAAGAAGAAAACGAAAGAAGCGGAGATGCAAGCGAAGCGCGAGTTGGACGTGCTGATGGGAGTTATCAGCGACGTTTCTCTGAAGAGAGAGGACGAAGAGGAGGACGAGGAGGATTCGCCGAAATCGAAGCAAGAGTTGGACGCGCGCGAGGAAGAGAAGCGAAGGAAAATCGAAGAGAAGCAAAGACTTCTGAAAGAGTTGGAGAGGAAGCAGGCGGAGATGCAACGACAAGAAATCATGTCGTCGTCCGGGGTGAAACTGAAACCAGGCGACGAAGGGTACGACCCTTACGAGGATTACCCGGACGAAAATATCCTAGGCGGAGACTTCGAGGACGAGGAGGAAAGAGAACGTCTGTTTAAGCGTTTAACGAAGGCTGTGTGCGGCATCGGAAAGAAAGGCGAGGTCCGCGACGCCGTCGGCGAGATTCTAAAAACCATCGAAGACGACGACGACGAGGACAACGACGACGACGCGTGATGGGGAGAACGAGGAGAGAGGGAACGCGTATTTAGACGTAGAAGTATAGAGATAGCAGTGATCATCGAGCGTATCATCAATTCATCGTAAACGCACACGACCCACGACCAAACAAGTCCAAGAAGGAAAAAGCGCCACTTTCCACCACCCATCCAAACATCCTCCAAACATATATGGGTCGCGCGTTCTTCTCCATGACCTCCAACAACAACAACACCACTCCAATCCTCGATCACAACGGGGAGAAGCTCAAAGATGACGGCACGAGTACCGGTGTACGCAACGCCTCCTCGTTCTCCGATATCGTCCATAACATATCCACTTCGAAACAATTTCCCCAACTGAAAGCTCTCTTCTTCGTCACCGCGTGGGCGATAGCCTCGTCGTCTTTGATTTTCCTGAACAAACACCTGATGTCCGAGGCGGACTTCCACTACCCGATGATTTTGTGCAGCATGGGAGTGGCCGCGTCGTGGACGATATCGGTCGGTTTGATTTCCTTGGGAATTTCGACTGTCTCGACGAAGAAAGGACAGACGCAAATAACCGCGAGATGGTACGCCACGCATATTTTACCGATTGGAATGTTCGCGGCGTTGAGTTTAGGATTTGGGAATTACGTGTACTTATATTTGTCCGTGTCGTTTATTCAGATGTTGAAAGCGTGCGTGCCGGCGGTGACGTTGTTCGTGATGTTTTGCGCCGGGTTGGAACGGTTGGACGCGAAGGTTTTGCTCGGGGTGGCGGTGTTGACGATTGGAACGACGTTGAGCGCGTACGGGGAAATTGACTTTAAATGGATTGGAGTGGTGATGATGGTTACGAGTGAGTTTTGCGAGGCGATTAGAATGGCGGTGCTGCAATATCTGTTGGGGAATTTGAAGTTCGAATTGATCGAAGGATTGTATTGGTTCTCTCCGGCGAGTTTGGCGTGTTTGTTTATCGGGATCATGTGGTTAGAGATGCCGGCATTTGTGCGTGAAAATGGTGTTGGGAAAATTATGGAGTCGCCAAGTTTGTATATCTGCGCCGCGTTGCTTGGTTTTTTGGTGAACTATTTGACGTTAGGCGTGATTAAATCAACCAGCGGCTTGACGTTCAAAGTTTTAGGCCAGGCGAAGAACACGGCGGTGATATTGATTTCCGTGATGGTGTTCGGGTCGCAAGTAACGAGTTTACAAATCGTTGGATATACGATTAGCATGGCTGGCTTTTACGTCTACCAAATGGCCAAGATGGAACAGCAAAAAGCGCTGGAGAGTGCAAACTTGGAGATGAGAAGCTCGAGCGAGCAATAGCGCGAAATGTGTTGTAATTTTTAATATTAGAGTGTACGTGTTGGTATATATAGAAAAGAAAGAATTCAGATTAATTTTAACCTCTATTCGGTGCGCCTTGCGCCCCCTGGCGTCTTTGCATTTCCTGTTGTTGCGCTTGCTGCTGCGCCAACAGCAACTCGTAGTTCTTATTTTCCGCGATGCTCGCGCCTTTGCTGATTATTTTATCAACCAACCCGTACTCGATGGCTTTCTCCGGCGTGAAATACTTTGTTCGACTCATGTCTTTCGCAATCGTTTCCTTATCTTTCCCAGTAAACGCTTGCATGAAACCAAAGTAATAGTTCTCGCACACGTCGACTTCGTTCGCTCTGACTTGCACGTCCGTGGACGTGTTAAACATTCTATTCAACCTGGGCGGCGCCGTCGCAATCTGCGCGTTTGGCAATGCCCATCGGCACCCCTTATCCCCCGCCGCTAAAATTAACGCCGCGTTCCCGTACGTCTTCCCTACCGCAACCGTGTGAATCTTCGGCTTGATATATCGCATAGTATCGATAATCGCGTACGCCTCGTTGTCCACGCCAACGACTTCGTCTCGACCATCCTTATCCTTTCCCATCGACCCCGCGCTATGAATGTACAAATACGCCGGCTTCTCCGCTTGTTCGTACCCTAAATATAACAACTCCGCAACCACCAACTCCGTCACCGCTGGCACCAAGGACATACCAATGTAACAAATTCTCGCGTTTAACAACAAACTGGGCAAATCCGGCGGCGCCACGGCGCCGGCGGGCGCCATCCCTCCCGCCATCATCGTCGCCCCGGACATATTCCCACTCTCCGGAGGATTCGCGTCCGATGGAAACTGATCGCGATAGCTCATCCTCGCCGAAATCGTATCCGTCGAAACCAAGCTTTTCGCTTGCGCGTTTCTCGTTTGCTCCGGCGTCAACCCGAACAAACGAATTTGGCTCTCCGTCAACCCTTTCAAGGATGCTTTTCGTTCCATGTCCGCCTGTTTTACCGCGGCGGCTTTTTCCGGCGTCCAGAGTTCATCGTGTCCAAAGTTTAATAACCCGGACGCTTTAATACTGCTCGTCTCGTTCGTCTGTCGTTTATTTCTTCTGTTGTTTCTTCTGTTCTCGTTCCTCGCGACGGCACATCTCCTCGTAAAATTTGCCCCAATCGTCCTCCTCGAGGAAATCGACGTCTCCCCGGCGCTCAAATCGTTGCTCAAAAAAGCCGGGCGCATTCTTCAACAACAAGTTCTTTCGTATACTAAATCTCCTCCTCTTTTCGAAGATGAACGATACTCAATTCGCGAAAACACAAAAACGTTCTTTTCGCGAGTACTTTTTTCCGTTCAAAAGTGCGCTCTCACCTTCGCAACGATATACGCGCGAGAAAGAAGAGCGTTTTTACGCGTAATAAGTCGTGTGTGTAGATTCGGTTGAAGAAAATTTTGCTTCTTTTTTATGAAGCCTTTGGAAGAGGGGCAGAGGAGGTCAAATTTTTTTTTTTTTAAGAGACG
>Ga0255773_10005209_pt1 | contig 10736 bp, 8 predicted proteins | sample 011ome_17_FD_179971 | JGI IMG/M metagenome (GOLD analysis project Ga0255773, IMG submission 179971) | Coastal salt marsh microbial communities from the Groves Creek Marsh, Skidaway Island, Georgia - 011502XT metaG (version 2) | ecosystem: Environmental > Aquatic > Marine > Intertidal zone > Salt...
ATATCTAATCCAAGGTGCACCTACATAATTGTAAGAAATAAACTCATCTATACCAAATCTTCGTAGAATTGTATCTGTTTGAAAGATTAAAACATTCTCTGTTGGTATTGTTTCCCAAAATTTAGTGGTTTTAAACATATCATTGTACAAAATACCACTTAAATCATCAATTTCTAAGTTTTCTAACTGAATATTGTTCCAATTTTTAGTAAAATGCTTAACAAACTGTTCATTTTTGTTTCCATAATAGATTTTTAACCCCCATTTTACATCAGAACCACTTTCGTTGAGATAATACATTACATTTTTACATATAATTTCTAAATCTTCGTGTTTTCTTGGTTCTACAATGATTGCAGTGTATTCAGTATCCTTAAAAATAGATGGGTTGTAATCAGAAAACTTGTTTTTTATGTTTTGTAACCCCTGATTCCAAACATCAATATGTTCTTTTGTCTGTTTTGGCATTATTTTTTGTTTTTCCAATAAGAATAAATACCCTTTTCAAGTTCGTATGATGGCCACACAAATCTTTCTCTCATTGGTTGTTGTTTTGCCCACTCCCACATCTTCGTTAATCCTTCTTCTAAATCTGTTTTATGTTCAAACCCTAATATGTGTACTGATTTTTCCCAAGTTGGTATGGAGTGTTTCACTTCATGTCGTTCCTCTTCAAAAGAAATTTCTCCACCCCCCATAATCTTGATAAGTGTATTACAAGCTTCTTTTATTGATACTTCTTTTATACCACCTAAGTTTATTATTTGTTTAGAAGCAAATTCATTTGTTGCTGAGTTCCAAAGTGGTTCTAATGAATCATCAATATAAGAAAATGCTCTTGTTTGCAAACCATCTCCAAATATGGTTAGTTTTTCTCCATTTAAATGTTGATACATCCAAATACCTAAAACATTTCTGTACTTATCCCAAATGTTTTGTTTGATACCATACACATTATGTGGTCTGATAATACACCAATCCAATCCATGTTGTTCACCAGCGATTTGGATATCCATTTCACAACCATACTTTGCTACTCCATAAGGGTCTATTGGTTTTGGTACTTTTGATTCATCAAATAAATTTCCATCTTGATGACCGTACACCGCAAGTGTAGAAGTGAACACTAATCTTTTAACATTGTTCTTAATACATTCATTTACGATACCAGCAGTTGCTCTAAGATTGTTATCGTAATTATAAGTTCTTATAAATGGAGATAATCCTTCAGCGGCATAAGCTGCAAAGTGAAATACATAATCAAACTTCTGGTCATCGAATACATCTGATATATAATCACCATCAGTAACTAAGTTAATATTTAAAAAGTTAACTTTTGGATTTATGTTTTCTTCGTACCCACCACTTAAATCATCGAATCCCCAAACTTCTACTTCTGGTTTGTTTTCTAAAATCCAATCTGCTAATCTACTTCCAAGTAAACCTGCAACTCCTGTTATTAGTACTTTCATATCAAATCTTTTATTTCCTTATATATGTATTCTCCTAATAGTTTATAACCTTCTAAATTTGGATGGTAATCTCCTTCATAATAATTTTCTTCATCATTCCAAACCATTTTACTACCATATTCCCAAACTGATTTTTTATTTACCATTTCTTCAACTTGAAGTTGGTAAGATAAAGTTCCTTTTGGATTTATATAATATTTTGGAAAGTTGAAATCATCATTTTCTATAAATGGATAAAATCCATTAAAGTAAAACTTTTTATAACCATAAAGAAGTGTTTCAAATTTTTTAAATAACTCCTCAGGTGTGTATTCGTTGTACTTTTGATATCTATGAGGATATGAAAATACAATAACGATTATATCTTCTTTATTTATAAACTTAAGATTCTCTTCTACCGCTTTATAAATGTATTCATTTCCAAATCCACAAACCCCAAGGTTAATATACGAAATATTTAGCAAATTTCCAAGCCATTTTGGAAAAGAATTTTGTTCTCTTAGTTTTTCTATGAATTTTGGTGGTGTTGGATTCTCTTTATATTCCTTTTCAGTTTCAACTCCATGTCCTGCAGTCCAACTATCACCGAAGGTGATTAATCTCATTAGTTTTCAATTAGTCCATTTAATGAATGTATAAAAAACTTTAAATCATTATCATCATTAGGAAGATTTTGTACAATTTGTTTATTTTTTTCAAATCTTTCTTGATTTTCGATGTAAAACTTTTTAATTTCATCGTGTTTCTTATTTAATCTTTTAATTTCACCAATAGCTGCTTGAAATCGTTTATGCCCATCTTCAATATCATTATAAGAATGGTCAATGATATCTCTAAAGAAATCAAATCCCCATTTTTCTTCCATATATTTGATATGTCCTTTTGTTGAAATTATTATTGGAATTTGATAATAGAAAAAAGGTCTTGTAGATTTTTCTGTAACATGAATAGCATCCCAATTATCATCATAGTAGGATTCTGTAACAATATTTATATAAGATTGTTCAAAATTTTCTCTATTTTCAGGTACCATTACTCCACCCGCTTCTCCTCCAGCTCCTTCTATTTGAATTTTGTGTTTTTGAGCAAAATCCCATCCATCCATTTCTATATTTTTTTCATAATCACTCTTTCTAGTACCACCAGATAATATAGAATCCATATCTGCCTTTTTTGTTGTAATATCACCTAAGTAATATTCAAATTCAGCTAACATACCATCAATTTCTGTTTCTTTTCCATCTCTATAATCAAATAACATCGACCAATTAGTATATTTTAAAATTTGATACCTATTTAATTCCATCAATGTTGCTATTCTATGTTTTTTTGGTGATTTATTAAAACAACAAAAAAACTTTCCTTCTTTTTTAGGTACAAATTCCGATTCTAATTCATTCCATACAGAAGCTGATGTCATTTGTAATAAATTAGTTCTATGAAATATAAAATCTGATTTATATTCTTTTATATAATCATCTATACGAGGATTATTTGATATTATTATAAATCTATTCTCTGGTATTTTATATTTTTTACAATATATCCTTAATGCATTAAAATCAGGTCTTGTTTCTGGCTCATGTTCTCTTATAAATAAAACTTTTATATTTTCACATTCTCTTAAACATTTGTTAATTGATTTTGGTAAATCTGTTTTTTGAAAAATATCATTTAATCCCCAATTAGTTTTTAAAGGATAATAAAAAACTTCATCTTGATTTTCATAAACATCTTCTATTCTAAATTTTTTACAAGTAAAAATATTTCTTGGATGTCCTAATTGTGCATTAAAAAATCTTTGATAAAAATCAAGATATCCATGAGGTTCTCTAAAATCACTATCACCAAGTAGTTCAGCCAAAGGAGGGATAGTTAAATCTAATACCCAAGAATCGTAAACAAAATTTAAGGTTTTTTTAATGTTTTCTCGTATTTCCATAATGAATTACTTTAACGGTATCTGATTTAAAACTTCTCCATGGGTCAACTACTATTGAACCTTTAGGAAATTTGTAATCGTGATGTTTACCCATGTGACCTAAAAGATATACTGCTTTATAAGGGTGTGGTTGGTCATATTCAGGTACAATACCTTCTTCTTTACAATAATGACCTACTAAGATAGATGAAGAACCATCTAAATAATGTACATCTGGTTTATAAGCCTTTCCTAATATGATAATTGGTAAATCATTTTCTTTTGCAAGTTTAACAAGTTTAAGTGCCATATTTTTTGCTTGTATTTCTCTTGCCAACATAATTGCATCAAATAAATCATAACCCAATCCTAAGTTTTCGGCCATATATCTTAATGCAATGTTATCTCTTGGATGACATCCACCACCATCTCCCATTCCAGCTTTCATATAAGCCGGTCCAAGTATTCTATAAGTACTTCTTTCAAGAGCACCAGTTACAACATCTACATTCATATTACCATTTATTTCAGCAACATCTTGAATCATGTTTACTAAAGCAACTTTTGTTGAAATAAAAGTATTGTAGAAAATTTTGATTCCTTCTGCCTCATCCCAAGTACCAACTTCGTATCTTGTACCTGGTTTGATGAATGTTTTATAGAAATCTAAAAGTAATTTAGCATCACCTGTCATTGAACCATCTTCTGTACCGATAATTACCATCTCAGGATTTACCATATCCCATTTTACAGTACCCATAGCAATTAGATATGGATTGTAAATAAATCTTGTGTTAGATAATCTATCGATAAACTCTCTTCTGATTGTACCAGGCAAAACTGTTGAAATAAGAACTACCAATTGTTCTTTATTTGTGTGTTTGTTTACTTCATCTAATACATTATTAACGATTGAGTAATCAAAATCTTTATTTGGTAAATGTGATGTGGGTTCCCTACCATCATAATCAGGATGGTGAGGTGTAGGAACAGCAATAAAGATTAATTCTCTATCTTTACATACTTCTTCAATAGTAGGAACCATCTCAAAGTTTGCTGGTTGTACTGATACAACATCATAACCAATTACATCATGTTTTTCGGCCATGATTTCTGCCGCATCTTTTCCGAGTTTACCAACTCCTATAAAACCTATTTTCATAATCTATTGTGTTTGTATATAAATATATAATTTTTTAAATAAACCCATTTTGTATTCCAGATAATAACTTAATAATATACTTTTGTGGATTATATTCATTTTGTCTAAATCTGTATTTGTGATTTACCATTTTTATAAAAACTTCTCTATTTTTGATTGCTATATCTCTCATCTGTTCTCTTACTACGATAAGTTCTTCGTGATTTTTTTCTGCTAATCTTTTTAAAATTAAAACAATCTTATCTATTCTTCTTTCTAAATCTTCCTCATCATCATAAGACTCATCCCACCATCTATCAAAAGTTTGGAAACCAAGTTTCTTTAAATATTTTAATGTACCAGGATTACCTAAAACAATAAATGGATGGCCCATATAAATTGGTTTCCAAATTTTTTCAGATAGAAATAAAATATCTTTGTCTGCTAAAGATTCAGTTACAACTGATACGAATGTTTGGTGAAAATCATCATGTGAAACATCATTTGCTAAGTTATAGTATAAAGTTCTATCTATTTCTATTGGTACAATCTCTTTTAAATTGTGTACATTTGGATATTTTGAAGAATCTGCAGTTTCTATATCAAAATCTCCTACACTTACTTTACCTACTCCAAGTAAATCCTCTTTTAATAGTCTTGAACAAAAACCTATTCTATGATTTCTATTCATATTTCTATTATATGATAAATACAACATTTTTGTTTCGTGTGGATTAAATGGACAAGGTTCATCTGGCATATGAAGAGGATTAATCCATATATCAAATACAGATGCAGGTATTCCATTAAATTTTAATCCTTTTCTTTTAAGTAATTCTTTTATTTTAAGGTTACCACAAATATAATAAACATTTTCATCAGGTATATTTGCCTCCGCATTCCATTGTGATATTATTTCTAAATCTCTGTTTTCGGTTCCTCCTGTGTATCCCTCAAGTGTAAGTAAAAATACAATTTTACATTTACCTTTTCTAACATCACTTAAATATCTTTTTGAAACACAAGAATATCCTATTTTAATGTTTTTTTCAAAAAACGATGGGTCATATATTGGAACTAAATAATTATAGTTTTGTGAAAAATCATTATCCCAACTTGAATATGTTTCATATTCGAGTAAGTTTACATATCGTGGTTCATCAATCGGTAAAATAGCTCCTCTAAAATTATCTTTTGTTAAAAAGTCTCCATCTTCTGAAAATATAGACCATTCACCAAAAGTTTTTGGAAATGATAATTTTCCTTCTTCTTTAAGATACCAACTTTTAGATGACATAGCCGGTCTTGAACATTCAAATATAGAATCATATTCTTCTATTGCAATATTAACTTTATCTACCCATAAATCAAAAATACCATTTTTGTAACTCATTATATCATCAACTCTAAATAGTTTATTTTTATAACTGTACATATTTGAAAAATCAACTTGATAATTTCTACTATCTTTTGAATCAATATATTTAACATCTAATTTTTTTCCTACTACATCTTCAATTATATCAACAATTTCTTTTTTTGTTTTGTTATTTTTATCAAAACCAACATTTAGTATTTGACCTTCAAATCCACTACAAACAAAGTTATGAACTAATTCTACCGCATCTGAAATGTGAAGATGTGGTCTTTTTGCATCTTTATCAAAAATTTCTAATTGCTTACCTTGTATAATATCATCAACAAGATTATTTATTAAAACATCTTTTCTCATTGGTGAATCAGGTTCACCTTGTTGTTTCAAATTACCATACAAAGTAGATAATCTAAATATTTTAAACCTATCCTTATTTTCTTTTTTTAGTAAATCTTCTGATTTTATTTTTAGTTCTGAATATCTAGTTGTAATTTGTGTTGGAAATTCTTCTTTAAATGGTTTAGTTAAATTATCTTGCCTTCCATAAACACTACAACTACTAAAGTAATAAAATATAAAATTTGGGTCACATTCTTTTTTTACCTTTTCCATAACCCATTTCAACCTACTTAACTCTTCTTGTACACAATCCTCTTCATCTAGTTCTAATAATCGTGGTGAAGCAAGATATAAAATTCTATCTATACCTTGTAGACTTGAAAGATGGTCATCTATATTTAAAATATCATCGTGTATAAATGAAAATTCACTATTTCTACCATGATTGAATTTTTTAGAAAATTCGGTATTAAAGTTAATTGTTTGTTTTATACTTTTAAATGCACCATACTTTAAAGTATCTACACAAATAACTGGATTTCTGTTTGTTACAAATTGTTGTGTTAATGGAGTTCCTAAATATCCAGCTCCACCTATTATTAATAATTTCATTCTCTTACTAAATCTGTTGTTACACAATGGAACGAACCCCCTAAAGTTCTTGAGTGTCTAATCTGACAATCAAGTGTATCGATTCCATATTTTTTTAATTCTGTTATAAGTTCTTTTTGTCTATTATCTACAATCACAGTATTTTCATCTACCGATAATAAGTTTACTCCAATCCATAAAGATGCTCTGATTGTTTGGTGGTATCCAATATCAACCATTGGTGGACACCAAATTTTATCCCAAGATTTTAAAAATTCTGGCATATTGTTTTCATTCACTCTTTCAGGATTCAATAAACACAATCCTTCTCGTAGAACTGCAATTGTTGAATCAATATGAATATAAGAATATACATCTTCGATAGTGTGAACTCTATACTCATTCCCTAAGAAGTTTTGCAACCACTTAGCACCCTTTAAATTACCTGTATTGGATACCAAGTATAAAATATCATTATTACATCTTAGAATGTTTGCCGCATCGAATACTGGTTCGTTGTTATTTAGAGTGATTTTAGATAAGTCCTCTCTTTGATACATTGAATCCAACAATCTTGGTTTAGGAGCAGATACCCAATTTGCACCTTGTTGCATTTTTTCAATGAAGATATCTTTGAAACAATCAGTTTCGAATTGTCTTGACCTAAGAGACATTGGTGATTCAATAATATTGTTACCAATTACTGTTACAGTATCTCTTGGACAAAAAGTATAGTATTGAGAAGTTTCCCAATGACCGTTTGATATTGTTTGGGTTGTATCGATTGGTGTTGGTCTATAAACCTTAACACCAACATCAGTTAAAAGATTAGAAAGGTTTTCTAAATCTTCATATGTTTCATCATATACTTTTTGGTCCCAAAATCCTAATTCATTTTTAGGTATAGAATCATCAGTAGCATAATTTATACAATGTAAATCTTTACCATGAGTTGGCATATTTGCATTATCTACTGTTCCTACTATAACCTCTTTGAGTTTTCCCCACTCGTTGTTTACATTAACCATATTTATTGTTTATTATAATTATAAGAACATCTCCAATATCTGTTTTTTCTTTGATAGTGGTATGCTCTATGATAAAATTCTAAAGGTTCTAATTCTTCTTTATCGTAGTGGTCTAAAGTTATTGTTTCTGAATCTAATAAACCTAAAGTATTTTGTAGTGTATCTTGTTTATATGTTTTTTCAATTGGATAGATATTAGTATAATCTCTACACATATCTAAATTAAATCTTACAACATCTGATAAATCTTCGTTAAATTTATGTTTACAAAATTCTGTTAGTTCTTCTTGTAACCTATCTCTATTTTGTGAAAATACAATTGAAGTTGCTCCTTTGTATTCCCAAAAAATATCATCATCTCCCAATACTTGTCTACCCCAAAACTCTCCTCTTTCGAAAACTCCTCTTAGTGAATCTTCACTTTCTCTGATTTCTTCTCCAATTATACTATCTTCTTTATTTTCAAAATATGAGTACATTTCTTCAACAATATCAATATGTTTAATTCCATATTTGTTAAAGATATATTCTAAAAGATAGTGACCCCACCCATAATAATAAAATACTATTAGTAAGTGGGAAAACATATTTCCTTTAACAACAATATCTCTTGTTGTAGTATTCGTCCCAACCACCGCTAAAGTTCTCTCCACTATATAATCTTCTAATTCTTCTACACTTAAGTAAAATGTATCTAAAGGTACATCTACTGTTTCTAAACCATATTTCTTAATGTACCAAGGTTGTCCCATTGTTGCATTGTAAGTAATAACAAGTGGGTGTACCATTAAGAAATCTTTTTGACCTAATTCAATCAATCTTTGAATACCATGTTTTAAAGTATCATAAGTTTCATTTGGCATCGGCCAAATTAATTCTGAATAAGTTGGTATATCAACTTCTTGATATTTTTTTAAGTATGTAAGTGCTTCTTCTGTTTTAAGATTTAATCTTTTTGAAGCATCTAATGTATCTTGATTCAAAGATTGCATTGCAAAAGTAACACCTTTAAATAATCTTGTACCTGCTTCTTTATCCATCATTGCTATCTGATAAATTCTATCAGAGTTTGCCTTTGCCCAAGTAACATCCCAAAACTTTGGAAATCCTTTTTCTTGTTTTGTTTTAATTACATATTCTGTAATATCAACATCTCTTGGCATTAATCCCCAATTGGAATCACAAACTGCAACATACTCAATCTTTCTATCAGCCATCCAATCAATCTCTGCTTTGACTCTCTCCATATCAAACATTTTGATTTTCTGCCAATAATCATCTCCAATATCACAAAATGTACATTTGTAAGGACAACCTCTAAGAGTTTCATAAGTTACCTGCCACATTTGAGGTCCATGTTCTTTTTCTACTCTTTCTATAATCTCATCGTAAAAACCTGTAAGGATTGGTGATGGAATTATATTCAAATCTTGTACTCTTGTTGGAAGTGGACAAAGTTCTCCACCTTTTGGAAATACATGAGGGATATCATTGTAGTTTTCTCCTTTGAGATATCTTTTTAAAAGTTCTCTTGATGCATTTTCACCCTCACCCATTACCGCAATATCAAACATTGGATATTTTTCAAAAAACTCTTTATCTCTTTTATCTACATGAGGACCACCTGTGATTGTTAAACAATTTGGGTACTTTTCCTTTGTTCTTTTTGCTAATTCTTTATTGTATTCAAAATTCCAAACATAAGAAGATAACATCATCACATGGGGTTCGTGTTCCATATCTTCAACATATTGTTTTGGTGATTTTTTTTCAATTAAAACATCTGGTACTTGGAAATTTTCTTTTACTAACTTACTTGTACTCGCATACATCCATTGGTAACTTATCGCAATGGGTAAGAAACTATTTGGTCCGTATTTATCCGCTACTTGTACAAGATATAAGTTTTTCATTCAATAGTAAATAGTTCGTTCTCTCTCAAATCCTTATAAGATTCCCAAGTATGAGTATCTTCGTGTTCTGTATTTAGTTGATTAAAGAGGACTAAACCTCTTGCCGCATCTTCTGGTGTCATATACATATGATAACCAAAGATTTCAATATTATCTTCTGTTTGGGGTTTGTTTAAATCTCTACCATCGTATCTTGCCTTCACTAACCAATCATACGCTTCCTTATCATCAGTTAAAATCATACCACCTCTACCAATTGGTAATCTTTTTTTGATTTGGAATGAAAGAGTTTGAAAATTATCACCACCAATGTACATTCCTTTTGTGAATCTACCAGCAGAATCCCAAATGTTTAGTGGTTTAATTTGATACAAACCTTCCCAATGTTGTTCTTCTAAATTTAATCTTTTGTAACCAGCAGTAACCACAATGTTTGGTACTGATATATAAGTGTGTGTTGGTAATGTAATTATCTCTTTATATTCTTTAATATATTTTAAACATAAAAAGATTGCATTGGTATCACAATCAACTGCAATTGCATATTTTGAACCAGCATATTCTGCTATTTCTTTTTCAAACATTTCCACAATTTCGTGTGGTTTATTCCAATCGTAACCAAGTTCTCTAATTTGGTCTGGTTCTGGTCTTTGAAATTCTTTTGGTATTTTTCCTAATGGCCATTTACTGTGCATTATAGTAATTTTGGTGATTTTGAAATAACATCAGTATCAATATATTCTTGAATTATATCACCAACTTCTGAATTAATCGGCATTATTGGTTTCATTCCATTTGAGTTGTTATAATATTGTGCAAACTCACTCCAAGTAGAATCTCCATGAGTTATTAAAAATGGACAATATGCTAATGCAAATAAGTCAATTATATTATTGATAACATTTCCATCTCTTCTCAATTGTTCAGGATTTATTCCTTGTGCTTGTAAATGTGAT
>Ga0255773_10005214_pt1 | contig 10729 bp, 5 predicted proteins | sample 011ome_17_FD_179971 | JGI IMG/M metagenome (GOLD analysis project Ga0255773, IMG submission 179971) | Coastal salt marsh microbial communities from the Groves Creek Marsh, Skidaway Island, Georgia - 011502XT metaG (version 2) | ecosystem: Environmental > Aquatic > Marine > Intertidal zone > Salt...
TTGATTTCCAATCTTAATACTTGCTGCTTTTTGGACTGACTTTACGTAATCTTTTTTCAAATCTTTTAAGAAAGATTGGACGTCGTTAATTCCTTTATCAACATTTACTTGTACAGTATCAATCGGAATTGAACTTAAACTAGGAATAGGGAATCCTTTACCTGATTGTTTTCTAATTTTTTTTCTACCTCCAGTTTTCATAGAAGTAGCTGGGTTTGCGGTAGAAGATCTAGAAGTTGTATTTGGGGCTAATAATCCCATTCCAACGTCTTGAGGGTTAGCAGGTCCATAAGCAGTCTTTGCCCCCATACCAGATTTATAAGGATAACCCACTAATTTAGCATTTACATTGAAAAATTGAGAAGGCATACCCGTTGCTCCCCAAGTTTCTTCACCACCTTTTAGTTTTCTTCCCCGAGAAGCACTTCTACTTCTGGATTTCGTCTTACGAGATCGGGTTTTCTTTGCACCACCAGTTTTCATCATTGTGGAATGGTTTTCTTCTGAAGTCATCATTTGTGTAGCCATTCCTCCCTTCTTCTTTGTAGAACGTCCACGAGAAGCACTACGTCCACGAGTTTTCTTAGCACCAGTTTTCTTACCACCAGTTTTCATCATTGTTGAATGGTGTTCTTCTGAAGTCATCATTTCAGCAGCCATTCCCCCCTTCTTCTTTGTAGAACGTCCACGAGAAGCACTACGTCCACGAGTTTTCTTAGCACCTCCCATTTTCATCGAAGAATGGTGTTCTTCAGAAGGCATCATTTCAGCACCCATACCACCCTTCTTCTTTGTAGAACGTCCACGAGAAGCACTACGTCCATGAGTTTTCTTACCACCAGACATAGTACTATCTTCAGAATGTACTCCATCGCAATGAGCACCTCCTCTTTTATTTACATATTTCATCATATGAGATACTTTTTTTTCTAAAGAATGTTTACTTTTTTTAGCACCTCCTGAAGTATTAAAACTAATTCCATAATTGTCTTTCATTAATTTATTCATTGGAACAGAATAATTGGTTGTTTTATATAGATTTTTTCCGGGTAAATTTGAAATTAATTTTTGTTGAGATCCACCGTTCATAGTATTGGTAAATTGATAATCAGTAGATGGATAACATAAAGAGCATCCACTTTGGAATGGTGTAAAAGATGGGTCATTATAAGATGATCTCGTATTATTTGCTTTCATCATCTGCGACATAGTTATATTATAAACAAATATATTTTCTTCTGACTATTTTAAAAAAAATAATTATATTTCATTAAATATAAATTCATAATTATGAAAATTTTATTTCGAAATCTTTTTTATAATTAAATTTATAAAAATAATAAAATCAAAAAATAATAAAATAAATATATTAATCAAATTGAACGATAATACTTACATCATGTTTATTAACTGTTTTTGTAGCACTAATTGATAATTCGGTTCGTTTTCGACGCCCAATGTTTAAATCAGTTTTTTTATATAGATTTCGTAAGCTATTATTCATATCATTTTCAATTTCTGAAAAGTTATCTACAATAAATTCCAAAATTTTATTTTCAATAGCCCAACGAAAAAAATTAAGTTGTCCAACAGTAGTTATTAGTTCATTATTATTATGATCAAAAAAAGAAATACGCTCACGACGACAAAAAGGATCAAATTGTTTTTTAGAATATGCTTTCAATTGTGATTTATAATCTAAATATACAATAAATGTTTTTTTTTTATTTTTTCCTTCTAATTGATAAGTAATATTATTTTTTTTACTATAATTAGTGACAAACCAGTCTAAAATACGTAAAGAAATTTTTGATTTACCAGTTATAATGGGTATGACATGATCCAAATGTTCTTTAACAGCAAAAAAATTAATTAATGACTGCATTAATAAATCTTTTTTGGAAGAAATATTAAAGTTATTTTTATTATCCACGATACCACATTTATTTAAACTATTGGATAAACTGATAATATCCATTTTATTTAATAAATAATACTACCAAAGCTTTATATTCGTTTATTTATTTATAAATTTTTTAAAAAAAATATAATTTATATAAAAAAATGAAAAAATACATATATAATTATAATATTCTCTTATGATAATTCTTTAAAATATTCATTATGTTAATTAATCAACGTATCATTAATTTAGAAAGAAATCAAGAACAATATTTTTTATCACAATCTAATAATTCCCATTTAATAATGAGTGATGAATTAATGTATATGGAAGATTGTGTGTTGGATTTAGTCAATTCAATTAAATTTAATCAATTTTTAACTACAAATAATATAAAACATAATAAAACATTAGAGATACATCTTTACTTTTTACAAACAAGTTTACGATCATTTTTTATACAACTTGCATTTAATCGACAATTATTTAAAAAAAAAAAGAAATTTACGATATTCCATGATGACAAAAATAATTGCAAATGTAATCAATTATATAATAATCAATGTATTTGTTTGAAGTCTAATTATTTTTATAATTATGATGAAACATTAGTACAATCGTTATTCATAGTTGTACTATTTTACATAATTAATTGTTGGAAAAATAAAGAAAAAGTGGGAATTGACATATTTGAAATTAATTACCAACCTACATTACGTATTTTACAATGTGGTTATGAAATTTAATACTTATCATTTTATAAATCATAAATAAAAATGGAAACATATATTTTTTATAGTAAATTTATTACATTTAGTATTAAATTTATTTATTTATCTGTCTATCTATCTAATTTTTTATGGATAATTTTTCAACATTATTTGTCAATGTATCTAGATTATCATTTTTATTATCATTTTTATCTGCTGCAACTTTAGAATTATTACATTGAAATTGTTTATTAAATTCATGACGTGATTCAATAGCCAATTTTTTGGCTCCTTCATATCCATATTTTTTTACACTAAATGAACGTGTGTATTCACGTCCATTTTGTTTAATACGAGCTTGAAAAGCTTCCTCTTTCTGTAAAAAACGAACACCCATTTCATAAAAACTACAAGGTTCTATTTTTTTACTGGGACTTCGATTATTATTATTTAGTTTAGGTGTTGTTTTCTGTAAATTACACAATCTATTATCCAATGGATTTCTATTGATATGATCTGACATTGGATTTTTAGTAATATATTTATGAAATAAGTGGCTAACATTATTAATAAGAATGACCGCATAATAGCTAGAATTTTCTTGACCAGATTTTGAAGAACATAATGTGTATTTTTGACAAAGATCAGAAAACTGTATATCAGTAGTCATTATCATGTCTTTAGTTAATTTAACCTGAATTGTTTTTTCATCAATTATTTTTATTCTATTTTTTGTTAAGTTATTTTCATTAGAAAAATTCATTAACCATTGTTCAGCTTCTTTTCTAGCTTTTTCAGGAGTTTCATAATTATTAAAACTAAATGATTTTGATTTTATTTTACCTTCTCCTAGTGGAATACGTACTTCATAACGTTCAGATCCTGATTTTTGATCTGTTCTATGTAATATACTTCCGGTGTATTTTCCAGCTTGCCAATCTTTATTTTTATAATCTAATATTTGAATAGGATATTCTTTAATTTGATCGTTTTCTTTTATTTTTATCTTACATAATTTTACACAATCTTTACATCGACTGTCTAATTTATCTTTGGTTCCTGAATGTTTGCTAAATGAATGAATATCTTTTACTACATTACATTTCTTACATTCTTTTGTTGGTGTTTTTTGTTCTGTTTCTGTGATTTTTTGAGTTTGATTTTCGGTTTGTTTAGTATGGTTCATTTTTATATATTAGTATAATTATTTCTTTAAGTGCTTTATTTAGTATTAATTCTTACTGAAAAATATACACTCCGCCTCGCAATCGGAGCACGAGGTGCAGTGTGGATTCCTTCTGGATATTATAATCAGACAACGTACGACCATCTTCCAGTTGTTTTCCAGCAAAAATAAGTCGTTGCTGATCGGGAGGAATTCCTTCCTTGTCTTGAATTTTTTGTTTTACATTCTCAATTGTATCTCCCGCTTCTACCTCCAACGTAATTGTTTTTCCAGTAAGTGTTTTGACGAAAATTTGCATGGTTTTATATATTAGTTATACATAAATTTTTAAGTAATTTTCCGAAAGAATTGATAAAAATTCTTTAATAAATTATATAAAATGATTTTTAATCAAAATTAAACTTCCATGACAACATCTAATGATATATCTCTTATTATTGAAGCAACATAAGTAGAAAAAGAAAGAAACTTCAAACACGAGATGTTCAAGAAGTTATTGGTATTGGATATAAAGCATCATCTTTTTTCATAAAATACTACATGAAAATTTGTAGATTTGGTAATATATTTTATTGTTGTCATCAAAGAGTATGGTATAAAATACCACATTTAATATGTCAAATATGTAATGTCACATATCATGAAAATTATATAGCTAACTTTAATAATCCAGATTCTTTTTGTCCAAATTGCAATTCAATAAATAGAAATGGTATTTGGATTCTTCAGAAAATTACTTTTGGCTTTGATCGAAGATAATTAATATAAATCATTTTTAACAATACATATTCTATAAAATAATCTTTTATATGATAATAAAATAGTAAAATATATATTGTAAAATATATATTGAAATATAAATAAAATAAATTAAATTATAAAATAAAAGTTCTTATGTAATTAAATAACCATTGGTGTACTTTGATTTGATGATGATGTTACTTCTGCTACATTAGTAGGCGACTCATCAGAAATTAATTCCATTGAAGAAGCATCATTTTTTTCAGCAGCTGCTTTGTCTTTTTTCATTTGATTCATGATATAACAAAATTTAGCAGCATCTAGGCTTAATATGTGTATCATAATATCTTCATGTTTTACTTTTACACGTGTTTTCAAAAAATTTCCATGAACAACATAAATAAAATCTTTCAAATAATAAGGAATTTTTGCTCCTTCTGTTTTTAAAATATACTTATCAGAATACTTATTATGAATATTTAACGCCACTTGACTAATTTCTTCTTCATAATTAGTAAACAATGCTTTGTCTTTTTCGAAATAAATTAAATAATTTTGAATATCTGATGGATTTTTACGTAATTCTAAATATCGATAAAATCGACTGTTCGTATTTCCCCATAGATTTCGAATGAAAACATACAAGTCTTTCTTGAATTTTTGTCGAACATATTTATCATTGATAAATACAATACCTTCGTTATCAATATTTTTATCATTCTTTAACGTTTGAATATAATTTATGAATTCATCGCGATTTGCGAAAGAAATAGGCTGTCGAATGCTCTTCATGATACCATTTTCAATTGTCGCTTCGCATTCACATTGATTAATTATATCAAATGTACTAATATGAATAATATTATTTTTTGGATAACGGATAACAACATTATTTTCATGATGAATTAATAAAAATGAATAGCATTTTGTTTTATCTAAGTATTCATCAATGTTAGGATTCGGCAATGTTTCTTGAAATAAATCAAAAAAACTTTTAGAACTTACCCATTTTGCTCGTCGAGCATTAATCATTTTTTTAGTACTAAAAAACCATTCATTATTGTAGTGGAAAACACGGATAAGAGTACCTTCATAAGATGGTTCAATGTATAAATTGCTAGTAAATAATTCTTCGTTAATCATATTTTCTTCCATACATTTGTTAAATGTGTAGCAGATAATTTTAAGTGATTCTTTATCAAGTATAATTCCATTACAAAAACGTACCAATGGTTCGTTTAGGTTGGATTCATTACTATTAATAATAATAAATAATGATGGATACTTTGTATCTTCTTTAATTTTTAATTTATAGGGATCCTTTTCAAGAAAATTTTTCAAAAGATCAAAATTCGAAATTTTGTTTTGTTGTAAAAATGTATAAAACTGTGGTACTTGCATAATAAAAAAACAATAAAAGTTTAAAGTGAAATATATTAAGTATTACATTGTATCTTTTTAAATTAATTTATTTCATTTTTTTATTGTTTTATAAAAAGAGAAGTTAATATTTCGAATAAATTATCTATTAATATAGTACATATACCCAAAATATGAGTAATAATAATATAAAAATAATTAATTTTAAAGAAAATAAAAATTTAAAAAATTTAAATGATGCTTCATTGAATAATAATGAATCTAATAATATTTATAACAATGAATCAAATAATAATAATGAATCAAATAATAATAATGAATCAAATAATAATAATGAATCAAATAATAATAATGAATCAAATAATAATACGCAATCAAGTAATGACTTTGAAATAATAAAAAATAATGAAATGAATAGAAATAATTCGAAAAGTATAAATAGTATATTGGAATCCAATAATAATGAAAATATTAGTTCAAATACAGGAGATAATAATCAATCGAATAATGAAACAATAAATTTATTTGGAAATTCCAATACAAATAACAATAATAATAATTCAAAAATGGGATTTTTCAAAGATGATGAACCAATTACAATTGAAAATACAATTGCGTTAGATGAAAAAAATATTGAATACGATAATGATATTGTTTATTTCCAGGAATTAGAAAATCAATTACTTTCGTCTTATCCCGTCACCAAGCAAAAATTAAAATACATTCAAGAATTAGTCGAAATTCGTGTAAAAAGTCTGATTCATTTAAAAAATGAATCCAAAAAAAAATATAAAATGTTAAAAGAAAATATTTCCTACCCATTAATGTATGATATTATTCAAAATAAAATGAATCATAAATCAATTATACCTATTGTATTAGACAAGCATGTAGTATTTGCTAATGTAAAAGTGAAAAATAATGAAAATATTATAAATAATGAAGAAGCTAATGAACAAGAAGAAATTGGATTTATTAGTTCATTTGAAGATCCTAGTGGAATTCACGAAGAATCTCAACAAAAATTAATCAATATGTTAAACCAAAATAAATTAGACTTTGAAGAACAAAAAATTAATTTACAAGAATTTCTAGTCAATCAAAGTCAAATGTATAAATCTTATCAGAAGTATTTTGAAGATAATTTAGATCAAAGTGGATTCGTTGTTAAAACATTAAATAATAATTTAGTATTACGATATCATGATCTTTTTAATAGTCAATGGAATACATATAATAAAAATGATGATCTTACAACACCAGTAAATATTTATGATGAAGATGGAAAAATAAAAGGAACCAAACAAGAAGTATTAATTCCAGGAGAAAATATGGTAATTGTGGGTTTTATGGTATTATCTAATGGTGGACAATCTATATTGAGTAGTTATGACGATATTTATGGTTCTAAAAATTATTCCAATTATTTATATAAAGTATTATATGACACTCTTGAAATTAAAAATATTGATCAAGATAGCAAAGGAATTAAAATTGAATTTTCTTCAGAAAATATAGCTATTGCAGATGATGATGTACTTTATATTGATGAATCAAATTCTTATCCAAATATCAATGGAGTATATGGTACTTATAAAAAATTTACAATACTTGATAAAAATACCATTGTATTACATACAAAGAAAAAATTAAAGATAAATGGTAACAAAGGTTATATTTATAAAGTATCGAAATTAAAATATGATTTATATAATGTTCAAGAAGATCTAAATATGCGTTATTTAAGTTCCACTTATGAAAATCATGGAGAAAGTAATGATCATAATAAAATTTATTTATTTAAAGATATCTCTTTGACGAAAGATAAATATGATAACATTATTAAAAAAGTACTTCCATCCTTAGATGAAATTGTATCTTTAGAATATGAACAATTAAAAAATGTCACTTTTATGGAACAAGCAAATAATATATTGAAACATTATGATTTACATTTAAACAATCTTCATATTCAACAAGGTAAATTTATCAAAGAATTTTTAGATAAAAATATAGAAGTTATTTCTTCTTCTTTTTCAATAACACCAACTAATTCTAACAATACCAATACTTCTAATTTATTAAAAATAATTCAAAATTACCACTATAATAACATTGATTTTTTGAAAGAACATGTAAATTATATTATTAGCAATCAACATGTTCAAAATGAAGAAATTATTAAATATTATGGTCCCTATAATGGATTAGATAAAAATTATGATAGTTTATTAAATCGTTATCAATGGCTAATCAATCAGAAAGATCATGGGTTTTTATTTTATTTACATTTATTGAATCAAAATGAAAATAAAAAAACTTCATTGATTAAAGATATTCAAACATTAATTCAAAAATATGAAACTAACCTAAAAAGTATTCAACAAAATTATGTAAAAAATAAAGATATCAATAAAGAGAAAAAGAGTTGTGAATTATATAAGTATCAAGCTATTGAAATTACACAAAAAGATATTGATACAGGACTTGAACATATCTGTACTTCTAATGAAGATAATTGTCATGTATTTTTTGATACTCAATTATATACTATTGAGAAAAATACATTAAAAGAAGTCGAAAATATACCTAACCAATCTAAATTATTAGTGAATCATAATATTTGGAGTTATCAATCAAATTCAAAAAAATGGATTTACCAGGATAAATATTCTTCTTATGAAAAACTAAAATATGTCTGTAATTTTCGTAATTTAGAAATAGATCAATTGAAATTAGATGAATTAGATTGTATCTATAAAAAAGACACAGGTTGTCAATCAAAAACAGCAACTCGTTTTCAATATAAAATTGAAGAATTAACTCATCAAATAAATTTACTACAACAACTTAATTCTTATCTTACCACCAAAGAAAAAACAAATGAAATAAATGAACAAATAAATCAAATTATTGAAAAATATTTTTATAGAGGAACATTTGCTGAAATAAAGCAAGAATCTATTACTAAAATAAAAAGTAAAAAAGACGAAGAAACAAATAAAGAAACACCTATTTCAAATTATGTGACTACACCACTACATAAATTAGTATATAACATTCGACAATTGAAAAATAGTCATTTAATTGATAGTTTATTTTTTGAAATTATACATAAAGATGGGTTATTAGTGGGAAATAATATTTATTCAAAAAAATACAATGAAAAATATACTATTTGTGGGCATTATTTTTATAAAAAAAATATTTACTATTCCTCTGATGCAAATATGAGAGAAAAGTTTATTGAATTATTATTAGCCAATTTTAGTGACGATGGCGAAGCTGAACAAAATAATTTAACATGCAAACATTGTGGTGAATATTTAATGAATAATGATTATGATGAAACAGAAGGTTTTACTGAAGAAGGAACATTATCGATGTCAAGACAAAAATGGTCTAAAGAAGAATGGAAATTATTTAGTGAAACTAAAAATCGCAATTTAGATCAACTTCTTTCTTCAAAAGAGCAATTAGATTGTGAAAGTTCAGATTTTAAATCAATGTTACGAGCTGAAGGTATTGATGGAAATAATTTAGAGGAGGCCATTTCTATATGTACATTTATTACTAAAAATTTATATAATAATATGGGTATTGTTTTACCAAATGGTGATTTAATTCAAGTAATTATTGAAGCGATGCAGCAAATTGTTCGTATTGCTCCATTTTCTATTTATAAACAATTGGAGAAAAAAAAATTACAAGAACAAAAAATATCAGAAACAGTGATTCAAAAAATGGAAGCCAAAGGTGTTTTTGAAGATAATTATAAAAAACAATATGAATATTTAAAACAGTCAATTATTTGTGCACGTTTATTGATAACAATTCAAACGGTTGTTCCGGAATTAGTATTAAAAAAACGTTCTTCTTCTTGTAGTTTTTCGGGATTTGAAAATCCCCATGGAATTAATTTTAGTGCATGTATTCTTCAAGAATTGCATTCAGATATACCACGGCGTAGAGAATCAGAACTACAAACTTTATTGGAATTTTTTAAAAAAAGTATCCAGAAATATTATGATATTTATCAAAATAATGCTCACATTCGAGAATTGTTTAAAGTGAAACATCAATATAAACAAACAATGAAAAAAAATAGAATTCATTTTCAAGAAAATAAAGCCTATGATGTTTATCCTTTTGATAAACCACCAGAATCCATTAACTCCGATTCTTTCTTGAAAGAAATTATACATGTTTCCAATTCTAATCAAGTTGCTCAATTAAAATCAACATTAAAATACAGAAATTTATATTTAATGTATCAAATTATGTCTGTTATAGATGAAGTTATAGAAAAATCACCTATTTCTGATAAACATGCAGTAATACATATGCCTTCTTCTTGTTGTGCTGAAGAAGCTCTTCAATATATTAATTTCTATCATTACTTTCAATTAGAAAATGATCAAATAAAAACATATATTGATGAAGCAAATAGATTATATTCGTTATTTTCTTATTTTAATAATTCTGGCGTTTTTCACCGCTTTTACTTATTTGATCCAAAAAAATTTGCAGGTTGTTATAATCCAATTATTGTATACGATGGAGAAAATGCTTCTGATAAATTTAAAACATCTGTATTATTAACTTATGTAGATAAAGGAGAATATAAAGGAACAAGTCGTGAATTTTTAAGTAGTGATTCAAATGCGATTGATATTAAAAGTGGTAAAACACGAGCTATTTTGGAAGAAGAAGCGAAAACATTTACTATTGAAGATTTAAATATTTTATTAAAAGAAATAGAACAAAAAACCTTACAATTTTATAGTCCAAGTACAAGTTTTCATATAG
>Ga0255773_10005225_pt1 | contig 10717 bp, 11 predicted proteins | sample 011ome_17_FD_179971 | JGI IMG/M metagenome (GOLD analysis project Ga0255773, IMG submission 179971) | Coastal salt marsh microbial communities from the Groves Creek Marsh, Skidaway Island, Georgia - 011502XT metaG (version 2) | ecosystem: Environmental > Aquatic > Marine > Intertidal zone >...
AGTTGATACCCATATTCATAGGCTTGCTCAAAGATGGGGTTTAACTAATGGAAAAAATGTGACTCAAACTGAGAAAGATTTAAAACGAATATTTCCAAAGAAAACTTGGTCTAAACTTCATTTACAGATAATTTTTTATGGAAGAGAATATTGTAAGGCAAGAGATTGTTATGGTTTAACATGCAAAATATGCACTACATGCTACCCAAATAGAAAGAAACCTGTTATTACCCAAAAAGCATAATATGAAAATTTTAGGAATAGGAAATGCAATAGTTGATGTCATTTGTAAAGTAAATGACATTTTCATTGAACAAAATAACCTTACAAAAGGTACAATGAAGCTATTTTTTGATGAAAATGAATTCAAAAATTTATTAACAAATCTTAAAATTGAAAAAAGTGTTTCAGGAGGTTCTGTAGCAAATTCTATAGTTGGATTATCTCAACTTGGTGACAAAGTAGGTTTTATAGGAAAAGTTTCTGATGACGATTTTGGTAGTAAATACGAAGAAGGTCTAAAAAAAGAGAAAGTACAATATTTTTACTCAAAAAAGAAAGAAGAATTACCAACAGGGACATGTTTAATATTGGTTACTCCAGACTCAGAGAGAACAATGTGTACATTTTTGGGAACGGCAGGAAAAATTAATGAAGATGATGTGAGTTCTGATGCAATTAAAAAAAGTGAGATAATATTTTTAGAAGGTTATTTGTGGGATGAGGGAGAACCCAAAAAAGCATTTGATAAAGCTATTAATAATGCAAATAAAGTGGCAATGTCTCTATCTGATCAATTTTGTGTAGATAGACATAAACCTCATTTTTTAAATTTAGTTAAAAATAAATTGGATATAACTTTTGCTAATGAACAAGAAATTATATCCTTAATTGACGCAAAAACTTTTAGCGAAGTTATAGAATTTTCAAAAAAACTTAACAAATTAGTAGTTGTAACTAGAGGTGAAAAAGGTGCAATTGCAATTAATGGTAAAGAAATTTTTGAAAGTGGTATTAAAAAAAACCTAAAAATTATCGACCTTACAGGTGCTGGTGATTTATTTGCTGCAGGATTTCTTCACGGGTACATTAACAAATTATCAACTAGAGAATGTTTGGAGAAGGGTACCGAGATGTCATCAAGAGTAATTCAGCAGATTGGCGCTAGACTTTAAATTAAATTTTTTTTCTTTTAAAGCTTCCCTTGCCCTTTTTAGGCTTAACTAATTTTGGTTTATACTTTTTAGTAAACAAGTCTTTTGCCATTGGATTTTTCTTATTTAATTTGATAACCATTTTTTTTACTAATAATAAATTTATTATCACTAAAAGTATCTAAAATTTTTTTTCTTAACCGGTAGATATGAGTCTCGACTGTATGTGTCTCAATATCAGATTGATAACTCCAAACTTTTTCTTGTAATTCTTCAATACTAACTGGTTTATCTGATTTTGATAAATAACTAATTGTATTAATTTCTTTTTCGGTCAACTTTAGCTTGGTATTATTTACAATTATTTCTCTTGAATTAAGATCTATAGTATAATTTTTAATTTTCACATCAGATTGGCTTTTAAATTGTAGTCTTAAAAATTCGATATTTATTTTTTCTACTAATTTATAAATTTTGATTGGTATAGTTTCTAAAACAAATTGATTTTCAAAATCTAAATATTTTTTATTTGATATAATTAAATAATTACTATGATTTTTTATTTTCTCTTTTAGAGAATACTCACTATCTGCAAAACTTAACTTAAAATTTAAATCTAAATGAAGTTCTTTAAGGATATGATATAATGATTTAAACTTATATATTATTAAATTCTGAGTATTCACAAAAAAGAGATTATGACAATTTCAGTAAAAAATAAACATACTCTTCAAATAGATGAATTTAAATTTAGATGTTGCATAGGAAAAAATGGATCCACAAAAGACAAAAAAGAAGGAGATAAAAAAACGCCAAAAGGAACCTTTGAGATTGAAAATCTTTATTTTAGGAAAGATCGCAGAGAAAAACCATATACTTTGCTAAAGTGTATCGAAATTAAAAAAGATATGGGTTGGTGCGATGATGTACGATTTCCAAAAAAATATAATAAACTTATCAAAATAGAAAAAAAAGTTAAACACGAAAAATTAAAAAGAAAAGATTATAAGTATAATTTTCTAATTCCAATTAAGTACAATTTTAATAAACCTATTAATGGTAAAGGTAGTTGTATTTTTTTGCACTTAACTAAAGATTATAAACCTACAGCAGGATGTGTGGCTTTAAAGGAAAAGGATTTTTTAATTATGTTGAAATTAATTAAAAAAAAATCAAAGATTAAAATTTTTTAAGATCTCTGGCCAAAAATACTTGAGCCAATTCTAACATATGTTGAATTATACTTGGCAGCTTTTAGAAAATCTGAGGACATCCCCATGCTTAATTCTGAAAAATTCAGATTTTTATTCAATTTATTCATCTCTTCAAAATATACCTCTGGATCAATAACCAGCGGCGGAATACACATCAAGCCAATTAAATCTAAACCAATTTCTTTGCAATAATAAACTAGTTGGTTAACATCATTTTTATTAATTCCTGATTTTTGATTTTCATCACCAATATTAACTTGCAAAAAAATTTTGATTTTTTTATTTATTTTATTTTGTTCATCCGCAATCTTTTTTGCAAGTTTAAAACTGTCTACTGAATGAATATAATCAAATATTTGAACTGCAAATTTTACTTTATTGGTTTGTAATTTACCAATCATATGTAGTCTTACATGAGAATTTTTTTTTTTAATTTCTGTCCATTTATCGACTGCCTCTTGAACTTTATTTTCGCCATAATCTATATGACCATGCTCTATAAGAGGTATAATTTTATCAATTTTAAAGGTCTTTGATACTGCAACAATTTTAGGATTATTATTAACATTTAATTTGTTAAGATAGATTTTAATATTATTTTCAATCTCTAATAAATTTTTAATAGTATTATGCATATATGATGAAAAAATATTACTTTATTAATAAATTTGACGCAAATAATATCGATAAACAAGATAAACAAACAACAGTAATTTATAGAAACTACTCATCAAAACTAATAGACCAAATCATTATTCTAAAAATAAAAAGATATTGTAAAAAAAAATCTATTAAGTTTTATTTATCCAATGATATTAAATTGGCTATTAAACTAGGTTTAGATGGTGCTTATATACCTTCTTTCAATAAAAAACTTGATCATCTTAATTATTCTTATAATAAAGATTTTAAAATAGTTGGCTCGGCTCATAATCTTAAAGAAATAAGAATAAAAGAGCTTCAAGGAGTTGAAAAGATTTTTTTATCATCATTATTTAAAGAGAACAAGAATCATTTGGGAATTAACAAGTTTAAATTATTGTCTGCCTTAACAAAAAAAAGAGTTGTGATTCTTGGGGGTATAAATAAAAAAAATATTAAATTACTTAATCTTTTTAGTGACTGCGAATTCGCTGGAATATCATATTTTGAGCAAAAAAAAGGCCCCAGAAAGGGGCCTTTTAAATAATATTTTAAACTAAATTAGAATGCAAAAGCAACATTAAGGTCGTAACCTTCGATGTCATTTGCTGCTGCAGTTGAACCTGCAACGTTATCTATTGAGTTTTGTTGCACAGTGATAGACATTCCGCCCATAGTGTATGATGCTGCAAAACCTGAAGATTCTTGGTCTGTAGTTGAAGAACCAAGATCTAATTCATGTGTACCGTATGATACTGATATATTATCAGATATACTATAAACAATACTCATTGAAGAAGACTCATCATCTTGAGTTGTAGTTTGACCATCAACATCTGATGTTTGGTAACCAACTGTAATTGGACCATATGCATAGTTAATCCAAATTGTTGACTCATCATTTGTAGTTGATTGTGCATCATTAGCGTTTGGCTCAGTAACTTCACCAAATGCATAACCTAGTGATAGACCTTCAACCATTTCTGGTACTATTTGAATACCAAAGTCGCTGTAAGCATCTAAACTTCCACCTGATTTAGCACCTGCAGCTTGTGCACCTACGTAAGCAGCGTGAACTGATACACCATTAAATGAAGGTGAGTCATATCTCCATAGATTTGAACCACTGACACCATTAATAAGCTGAACATCAGATTCTCTAGCTGTTGAACCTAATTCAGCAATATCCCAAACCTCTTCGTAAGCAGAAGGTGTTTTATCATCCCATCCACTCATTACAGAACTTCCACCGCCTTGGTTGAAAGTAATAGTTCCAAAAGAACCTGCAACTGATGTATACATATCATCTTGAGCACCACCGTCTATTTCAACATACTGAGTAACAGTTAGTCCACCATCAGTTTCACCTGAAAAAGTAAACTTAACACTGTTGTTATTGTAATAACCAGGTGCTGCAGTTTCATTTGTTTGAGAAATACCAACAGATGCTCCACCAGTAATTGACATCTCTGCACTTGCAGACATAGCAACTAGTGAACCAGCTAATGCTGATAATCCAATTTTTTTAAATTTGTTCATATTAATTACTCCTTTTTAAATTGTTAATTATTAATAATAAACATGGTTCGTTTATCATTTTTCTTAAGAATTTTTTAAAATTACATCTCTTAAATTAACTAAATTTATAATATGTTGCATTTTTGCAACATTTTTAACCCTTAAAATACGCTATTTTTTTACTTTAAAAAATTAATCATAGGATATAGTTAAATATTCAACTTATGAGTCAAAAAAACAATAAAAATATAATTTTTTTATTAAGTCTATTAATCTTTTTGAATTCCTGCATAAAATTGCCAGGTGCTGATGCTAGAAAAATTCCACCAAATGCAAAAGACAGGGTAAGACAAAACTTAGAAAGTGGAAAAGGTTTTAGGATAATGGATGATTTCAATAAAGGTAGAGGTGGTAATTTTGAATTTGCAAGCTCTAATGAATTATGGAGAGCATCACTTGATACAATAGACTTTATGCCATTAACATCTGCAAATTATAGTGGGGGAATCCTTATTACAGATTGGTATTCTGATAATAATTCAACAAAGGAGTCTATTAAAATAACAATAAGATTTTTAACAAATGAAGTAAGATCAGATGCACTTGATATTAAAGTTTTTTATAAAAATTGTGATACAGAGATGAATTGTTCGATATCTGAAAAAGATAGTACTTTTAAAAATGAATTGAGAAAAGAAATTTTAAGAAAAGCATCTATTTATAAAAAACAGAATAAAGATAAAAATTTTAAACCATACACTGGCAAAATTGGTAAGTCGGACACAGATTAAAAGTTTAGATAAATTTTGTGGATAGATATAATTTTAAATCAGTTGAAGAAAAATGGCAAAATTTTTGGCTAAAAAATAAAACCTTTAAAGTCGAAATAGATAAAAATAAAAAAAAATTTTATTGTTTAGAGATGTTTCCTTACCCATCAGGAAAAATTCACATGGGTCATGTTAGAAATTATACCATTGGAGATGTGTTGGCACGATTTAAATCATTACAAGGGTTTAATGTGCTACATCCAATGGGCTGGGACTCTTTTGGAATGCCTGCAGAAAATGCAGCAAGACAAAATAATTTAAGTCCTGAAGATTGGACAGTATCTAATATTCATAATATGAAAACTCAACTAAAAAGGCTTGGGCTTTCTATTGACTGGGAGAGAGAGATTTCCACGTGCTCTGAGGATTACTACAAACATCAACAAGAATTTTTTTTAGAATTATTTGACAAGGGACTTGTTTATAGAAAACAACAAGATGTCAATTGGGATCCCGTAGATCAAACTGTTCTTGCGAATGAGCAAGTTATTGATGGTAAAGGTTGGCGATCTGGCGCTCAGGTTGAAAAGAAAAAATTAAATCAATGGTTTTTTAACATTAAAAAATTTTCTAATGAGCTATTAGAAAGTTTAGAAACTTTAGATCAATGGCCAAATAAAGTAAAGATAATGCAAAAAAATTGGATTGGAAAATCGTTTGGTTGTGAAGTTAAGTTCCCAATCTCTTCATCAAAAGGTGTCAAAGAAATTAAATGTTTCACGACTAGACCAGATACATTATTTGGTCTTTCATTTTTGGCATTATCTGTTGATCACCCTTTATCAAAGCATTATCAAAATGATAAAAATTTTCTAGATTTTAAAAAAAGGTGCTCTCAAACTGGAACGACAGAGGAGTTAATTGCTAATGCTGAAAAAATTGGTTTTAAAACTGATCTCATTGCCATTAATCCATTAGATAAAAATATTAAAGTACCTGTTTATTTTGCTAATTTTGTTTTGATGGATTATGGATTAGGAGCTGTTTTTGGTTGTCCTGCTCATGACCAAAGAGACTTAGATTTTGCAAATAAATATAATTTAGATGTCAAAACTGTTGTCACTCCTGATAAAAATAACTTAAATTTTAAAGTATCGGATGAAGCCTACACGGGATCTGGGTACATTTTTAACTCTAGTTTTTTAGATGGCCTAAAGTGTCCAGAAGATTCTATTTTAAATGCAATCACCTATCTTGAAAAAAATGATCTAGGTGAGAAAAAAATTAATTTTAGGTTAAAAGATTGGGGAATATCTAGACAAAGGTATTGGGGTTGCCCTATTCCAATTATATATGATGAAAATAAAAATCCACAAAAGCTGCCAAAAGAAATGCTGCCAGTTAAGCTTCCAAAAATTCGTCAACTAGAAAAAACGGGAAATCCTCTTGATAAAGAAGAAGATTGGAAGAATTTAATAATAGATGGAAAAAAATATACAAGAGAAACTGATACGCTTGATACATTTGTTGATTCCTCGTGGTATTTTTTAAGATTTTGTTCTCCTAAAAATAAAAATTATGGATTTTCATATGAAGACGTAAATTATTGGATGCCAGTAGACCAATATATTGGTGGAGTTGAACATGCCATATTACACTTATTATATTCTAGATTTTTTATGCACGCTTTATCATTTAAAAACGAAAAATTTAAAATTAAAGAACCTTTTAAGGGATTATTTACCCAAGGTATGGTTTGTCACGAAACCTATAAAGATGAAAATAATAATTGGGTAAGTCCAGATGAAATAACCACCATTTATGGAAAAAAATATTTGAAAAACAACACTTCTAAAGAAATCAAAGTAGGACCTTCTGAGTCAATGTCAAAATCAAAAAAGAATACTATAGATCCAGAAAATATTATAAATAATTATGGAGCAGACTCTGTTCGTCTATTTATTTTATCTGATAGCCCTCCTGAAAAAGATGTTCAATGGTCAGAGGAAGGAATTGTCGCTTCTTATAAATTTATACAAAAATTATGGAACTTACATTCAAAGATTTTAATAGAAATTGATCAAAATAATTCGGAAGACAAAAGTTTAGAATTAACAAAATTCACAAATAAATTTATAAAAAAAATGACTGATAACTTGGAAAATTTTAGTTACAATATAATAGTTGCAAATTTACATGAGATGTATTCTTTTTTGACTAAAGAAATAATTGTAGGTTTCAAAAAAGACACTATCCTTGAAAATTATAAAAAAATTTTAATTGCAATAAGCCCTATTATTCCCCACTTTTCTGCAGAATGTTTAAAAAGCATTAAAGTAAATAATGAAATTACATGGCCTAGTTATGATGAAAGACAGTTGCAAAAAAGCTCATGTTTAATTGTAGTTCAAATTAATGGAAAAAAGAGAGGGCTGATAAATACTAAACTTAATTTGACAGAAGAAAAACTTATGCAATTAATTAATGAAGATGAAAAAATAACAAAATATTTAAAAGGAAATGATATAAAGAAAAAGATTTATATTAAAAATAAACTTATAAATATAATCACGTAATTAAATGAAAAACATAATTTTAATAACATTTTTATTTTTTATACATAGTTGTGGCTATACATCAGTTTATAAAAACTCTAATAATCAAGATTATAAAATGGTAATCACTGAAATGAGCGGTGATAGAGAGCTAAATAATTTAATTAAAAATCAAATAAATTTGTACTCAAACAATAATTCATTAAATATATTTAATTTAATAGTAAAAACTAAGTTTGAAAAACTTGTGCTTTCAAAAGAAAAAACTGGATCAGTAGCAAATTATGAACTTACCGCTAACTCTGAATTTATCATTTCTTTTGGTGAAAAATCAAAAACAACAGCTTTTACTGAAACTATAAATATAAACAAAAAAACTGATACCTTTGAACAAGATTTATATGAAAAAAATATTAAAAGAAACTTTGCTTCATCAATTAGAGAAAAATTGATATCAGAAATTGCAACTTTGAAATGATAATCAAATCATTTGAAATAGATAAAATTAATATTGATAGAAATAACTTTATTCTGCTCTATGGAAAAAATGAGGGTTTAAAGAATGAAACTATAAATAAGCTTTTAAAAGATAAAATCAATATTGTTAGATATGATGAAAATGAAATATTAGATAACGTAAATAATTTTATAGAAAGCATATTGTCAAAATCTCTTTTTGAAAATGAAAAGATAATTATAGTTAAAAGAGCTACGGACAAATTAATAAAAGTTATTAATGAAATTGATCTAAAAAATATTGATGATATCAAGATTTTATTTAATTCAGATAATTTAGAAAAGAAATCAAAATTAAGATCTTTTTTTGAAAAAGATAAGAAATGTGTTTGCATCGCATTTTATCCAGATACAGAGCAAACACTTTCAAAATTAACGTATAATTATTTAAAAAAAAAAAATATATCAATATCTCAAGCCAATATTAATTTAATTGTTAATAAATGTAATGGAAACAGAGAAACTCTTTTAAATGAACTTATAAAGATAGAATATTTTTGTAAAAAAGGAAAAAAAATTAATAGTGAAATTATATTAAAATTAACTAATTTAAGCGAAAATCATAGTGTTGCTGAGCTTGTCGATAATTGTTTGGCAAAAAATAAAAAGAAAACCATAGATGTTCTAAATGACAATAATTTTAGCAACGATGATTGTATTTTAATCACTAGATCTTTTATAGTAAAAGCAAAAAAATTATTAGCCTTATCTAAAACATTTGAAAATAACAAAAATATAGATCTAACCATCTCGTCAGCAAAACCTCCAATATTTTGGAAAGAAAAAGAAATAACTAAACAACAAATTTATAAATGGAAACCAAAATATATTAAACAACTAATTTATGAACTAAGTAATATTGAATTGAAAATTAAAAAGAATTTTAATAATTCAATAAATTTAATAACAGATTTTGTTCTGCATCAGTCTTCTTCGGCAACTAATAATTAGATTTAATTATATCTATAATTTTATTTAGCTGGTCTAAGTCTTTATACTCAAAAGATATTTTTCCTTTATTCCTTTTGTTGTTTTGTATTTCAACATTTAGTCCTATCTTATTTGATACAGAAAGCTCAAGAGCTATAATATTGGTATCTTTTGTGATTTTTGACTTTTGTCTTTTCTTTTTAAATAATTGAACAAAATTTTCTGCTTGTCTTACTGAAAGTTTATTTTCTACAATTTTATTTGCTACAAAACTTGCATTATCTAAACCAACTAAAATTTTAGCATGTCCTGTCGATAATTTTTGAGACTCTATTAATTTTATAACTTCTGCAGGTAGAGCAAGAATTCTCAAAGAGTTTGTTATATAACTTCTGCTTTTACCTATAAATTTTGAAACTTTTTCTTGATCATAAGAAAATTCGTCTATTAAACGTTTATAACCTTGGGCTTCTTCAAGAGGGTTTAAATCATGTCTTTGGACATTTTCAACTATTGCAAATTCTAGAGATTTTAAGTCATCTGCTTCTGTGATTACTACAGGAACACTATGCATCCCTACTCTCTGTGCTGCTAGCCACCTCCGCTCGCCTGCTATAATTTCAAATTTTGAATTTTCATTATTTGATCTCCTAACTATGATCGGCTGTATCATCCCTCTTTCTTTTATAGAATTAGTTAAGTCTTCTAAGTTTGCTTTATCAAAATTTTTTCTTGGTTGGTATTTGTTTGGTATTAAGTCACTTACTGATAGTTGATTTTTTTGAACCTCCACTTTGGTCTCGCCAATTAACGATGATAAACCTCTTCCAAGACCCTTTTTAATTTTATCCATTAAGCAGCGCTCCCTATTGTTGACTCTTGATTTATAAATTCGTCTGTAAAACTAAAATAAGATTTACTGCCGGGACAAGATTTGTCATAAATTAAAACTGGCATCCCATGAGAAGGCGCTTCTGATAACCTTACGTTCCTTGGAATTACGGTTGAGTAGACTTTTTCATTAAAATAATCTCTAGCTTCTTTTTCTACTTGTGAAGAAAGCTTATTTCTTTTGTCATACATAGTTAAAAGGATCCCTCTAATTTTTAAATCAGGATTTAAACTTACCTTTACCCTCTCAATAGTTTTCATTAGTTGAGTTAGCCCCTCAAGAGCAAAGAATTCTGTTTGCAGGGGTACTAGAAGTGAGTTTGAGCAGACGAGCGCCATAACCGTTAGAAGACTTAAGGAAGGTGGACAATCAATCAACACATAGTCGTATAATCCTCTAGAATTGTTTAAATAAGCGGTTAATTTAGCCTTTAATATGAATGCTCTATTACTATCGTCAGCCGTTTCTACCTCAAGTCCTGAAAGATCTACATTAGAGGTGATAATATCTAAATTTTCAAACTGTA
>Ga0255773_10005227_pt1 | contig 10715 bp, 10 predicted proteins | sample 011ome_17_FD_179971 | JGI IMG/M metagenome (GOLD analysis project Ga0255773, IMG submission 179971) | Coastal salt marsh microbial communities from the Groves Creek Marsh, Skidaway Island, Georgia - 011502XT metaG (version 2) | ecosystem: Environmental > Aquatic > Marine > Intertidal zone >...
TTCGCCGGAGGCGGCGTCGAACAGTTTCTGCGTCAGCGGCGTGCGTTCGAGTTCGAAGTGGCTCTGCGCGGCGACCGGCATCAGCTGGCCGCGGCTCAGGCGCGAGACGGGAAAGGGACCGTGTTCGAGGCGATCGTTCAGCAGCAGGGCGTAGTGCTCGGTGTTGCCTTCGGCGTCCGCTACATCGATGTCGATCTGGTAGCGCGCGGTGCTGGAGAGCAGGCCGCGTTCGAAGCTGAGCAGGGTGAGGCTGACATCGGCACCGGCGCCGACGCCCATCTCGCGCAACTTGAGGTTGGCCTGGTCGACGGCATCGCGGGCGGTCGATTCGACCTGGGTGCTGGTGTAGAAGGTGGCGGCCCCGAAGAGGGCCAGGGGTACGGCTACGGCGAGTGCGAGCTTTTTCATGGAAGCATCCTGTGCGGTGGCTGGGCAGACGTCCTGTCAGCCGGTGGTTGGCAAGCGGCGGCACTCTAGCAGCGCGCCTCGACAGGCTCCAGCGCACCAGGCATCCGGATGAAAAGGCTGAGAACGTCGCAGCAGATTCGGGCGGGACGACGCGTGCCGCGTCCTCGCCGCCCTGCCGGCGCCGCTATCGGTCGCCACCCGATTTCGGCATCGGAATGGCCACGCTGCTTTCGATGCCGCCGGCTTCGGCGTTGCCTTCCTTGTAGAAGGGCTCGATCTCGTCCCGGGCGCGCTGCCAGTGGTCGGCTTCCTGGCCTTCGGGGCGGCCCTCGGCTTCCCATATTTCATAGGCGCGCTGGCGGATGCGTTCGTCGACGTTCATGGCTGAACCTCCGGGTGGCGGGCCGGCGAATTGCCGGCCAACAAGCAGAAGAAAGGCCGCCCGGGTGCAGGTTCCGGCGGGGCGACGAATGCGTTCGGCTGAAGCGCAGCGGCGCGGTGCGCCGCGATCAGGGAACCGCCACCGTCGCTGCGGTCTTAGCTCTGGATAAACGACGCCGACTGGCGTTTCATTCGCTCTTCGCCGCGCCCGGATCGGCCGGCGTATCGCCTTCTTCACAAAGGACCGCCCCATGAGCATCGCCCCCAACGCCGGACGCCTGCCCGACCCCCACACCCTGACTCATCTGCCGCGCCTGGTGGCGCGCTACTACAGCGACCGGCCGGACCCGTCCGACCCGGCGCAGCAGGTGGCGTTCGGCACCTCCGGGCACCGCGGTTCCTCGCTCAAGGGCAGCTTCAACGAGTGGCACATCCTCGCCACCACCCAGGCGATCTGCGATTACCGCCGCCAGGAAGGCATCGACGGCCCGCTGTTCATGGGCATGGACACCCACGCGCTGTCCGAGCCGGCGTTCGTCTCGGCACTGGAAGTGCTGGCGGCCAACGGCATCGACACGCGCATCGACGCGGGTTGCCCGGAAACCGGCGGCGAGCCGGGCTACACCCCGACCCCGGCGATCTCCAACGCGATCCTCAGCTACAACCGCGGCCGCACGAGCGGGCTGGCCGACGGCATCGTCATCACGCCGTCGCACAACCCGCCGGGCGATGGCGGCTTCAAGTACAACCCCACCAATGGCGGCCCGGCCGACACAGGCGTGACCAAGTGGATTCAGGAGCGCGCGAATGCGCTGCTGGTCGCCGGTCTCGATGGCGTCAAGCGCATGGATTACCGCCAGGCGCTCAAGGCCGCCACCACCCAGCGCTTCGATTTCATCGACGCCTATGTCGGCGGGCTGGAGCGGGTGATCGACCTCGACGCCATCCGCGGCTCGGGCCTGAAGTTCGCCGTCGACCCGCTGGGCGGCGCCGGTGTGCACTACTGGCCGCGCATCGCCGAGCGCTTCGGCCTGCCGCTGGAGGTGCTGTCGACGGTGGTCGACCCGACCTTCCGCTTCATGCGCCTGGACTGGGACGGCAAGATCCGCATGGACTGCAGCTCGCCGCACGCCATGGCCGGGCTGATCGAGAACAAGGACCGCTTCGACGTGGCCTTCGCCTGCGACACCGACCACGACCGCCACGGCATCGTCACCCGCTCCGGCGGGCTGATGAACCCCAACCATTACCTGGCCGTGGCCATCGAATACCTATTCACCCATCGCCCGGGCTGGAGCGCCGAGGCCGGCATCGGCAAGACGCTGGTGTCCTCGTCGATGATCGACCGCGTCGCCGCCGGCATCGAGCGTCGCCTGGTGGAGGTACCGGTGGGCTTCAAGTGGTTCGTCGACGGCCTGATGGATGGCAGCCTGGGCTTCGGCGGCGAGGAATCGGCCGGTGCGTCGTTCCTCGACAAGCAGGGCGGCGCCTGGTCCACCGACAAGGACGGGCTGATCCTCGGCCTGCTGGCCGCGGAGATCACCGCAGTCACCGGCAAGGACCCGAGCGAACGCTACCAGGCGCTGACCGACCGCTTCGGCGCGCCGGTGTACCAGCGCATCGACGCTGCCGCCAATCGCGAGCAGAAGGCACGCCTGGGCAAGCTCTCCGCATCGCAGGTCAGTGCCAAGGAGCTGGCCGGCCAGCCGATCACGCGCATCCTCACCGAGGCACCGGGCAACGGCGCAGCCATCGGCGGGCTGAAGGTGGAAACGGCGAACGGCTGGTTCGCCGCGCGGCCGTCCGGCACAGAGGACGTCTACAAGATCTACGCCGAGAGCTTCGAGGGCGAAGCGCACCTGGCACGCATCCAGGCCGAGGCCAAGGCGCTGGTGGACTCGGTGCTGGCCGGCTGAGGCTCACGGTCCGGCGCCGGGCTAGCGCTGCTGGCGGTCGCTGATGCTGACCGCCAGCTGTGCAGCTTCGACTTCGTCGGTGAGGTAGCGGCTGTGGCCCTCGGCATCGGTCACCCGGTAGACCACCCGGATATCCGGCCCGCGCAGATGCTCGGGAATCTCGTCGCCCTGGAGCTTGCTCACGGTGACGCTCATGGCGGGGCTCCTTCATTTGGCATTGGCTGTCTGGAGTGTGACTGCGCCATCGCCAATCCGATCCTTGCCGTTCGCCGCACCGCGCCAGGGCTTTGCGCCCTGGCGCATCTCGCTAGGGCACCAGCACCGCAGCACCCTGGAAACGCCCGTTGCGCAGGTCATCCAGCGCCTGGTTGGCCTGCTCCAGCGGGTAGGCGTGGGTTTCGGTATGGATGCCGACCTGGGCGGCCACCGGAAAGAACTCCAGGCCGTCCTGGCGGGTGAGATTGGCCACCGAGACCACCTCGCGCTCCTGCCAGAGGATGTCGTAGGGAAAGCTCGGGATATCGCTCATGTGGATGCCGGCGCAGACCACCCGGCCACCCTTGCGCAGCGCGCGCAAGGCGGCCGGCACCAGCTCGCCCGCCGGCGCATAGATGATCGCCGCATCCAGCGGCACCGGCGGCAGCTCGCCCGAATCACCAGCCCAGACCGCGCCCAGCGAACGGGCGAAGTCCTGCGCCGCCACATCGCCCGGGCGGCTGAAGGCATAGACATCGCGCCCCTGCCAGCGCGCCACCTGCATGACGATATGCGCCGCGGCACCGAAGCCGTATAGCCCGAGACGCTTGCCGTCACCGGCCTTGACCAGCGAACGCCAGCCGATCAGCCCGGCGCAGAGCAGCGGTGCCAGCGCCACGGGGTCGCCCTCCTCGCCGAGGGCAAAGGCGAAGCGCGCATCGGCCACCACGTATTCGGCGTAGCCGCCGGGCCGCGTATAACCGGTGAACTGCGGCGCGTCGCAGAGGTTTTCCTCGGCGTGCTGGCAGTAGCTGCAGGTTCCGCAGGTGTGCCCCAGCCAGGGAATCCCGACCCGCTGGCCCGGCTCGAAGCCGGTCACGCCCTCGCCCAGGGCATCGACCCGCCCGACGATCTCGTGGCCGGGAATGATCGGCAGCGGCGCCTCCGGCAGTTCGCCGTCGACCACGTGCAGATCGGTGCGGCAGACGCCGCAGGCCAGCACCCGCACGCGAACCTCGCCAGGCCCCGGTTGCGGCACGGGCAGCTCGCGCAGCTGCAAGGGTTGGCCAATCTGTTCCAGCACCATGGCGCGCATCGACGTCTCTCCTTTCGTCTGCGTTCTGCTGATCGTAGGCCGATCGGCGGAAAAAGGCTCTAGATTCAGCGGCGATTCAAGGCGCTTCTGGTGGGCTGAAGCCCACCGGCGATGCTCGGTACGGCCAGAAAGCCTCTACACTCGAAACGTCTTGCCATTTCCGGAGTACGACCCGATGACGCTTTCGCCCTTCCATCTCGCCATTCCCGTCTACGATCTGGCCGCCGCCCGGGCCTTCTATGGCGAGGCGTTCGGCTGCGCCGAGGGCCGCAGCAGCGATCACTGGGTGGATTTCGATTTTTTCGGCCACCAGCTGGTGATCCACGAGGCGCCGAAGATGCCGCATCAGGAGGCGGCGCACAGCAACCCGGTGGATGGCCACGACGTGCCGGTGCCGCACTTCGGCGTGGTACTCGGCTGGGAGCAATGGGAGGCGCTGGCCGAGCGGCTGAAGGCGCGCGGCACGCGCTTCGTCATCGAGCCCTACGTGCGCTTCCAGGGCCAGGTCGGCGAACAGGCGACCATGTTCCTGCTCGACCCCTGCGGCAACGCCCTGGAGTTCAAGGCGTTCAAGGACATCGGCCAGCTGTTCGCCAAGTGAGCGGGATCAGCCGCGCTCGGCTAGGTGCTGGTCCTTGAGCTTGACGTAGTTGCCGGCGGTATAGCTGAAGAAGCTGCGCTCCTTGTCGGTCAGCGGGCGCGCCTGCTTCACCGGGCTGCCAACATAGAGGTAGCCCGACTCGAGCGTCTTGCCCGGCGGCACCAGGCTGCCGGCGCCGATGATCACCTCGTCCTCGACCACCACGCCGTCCATCACGATCGAGCCCATGCCCACCAGAATGCGGTTGCCCAGGGTGCAGCCGTGCAGCGTGACCTTGTGCCCGACCGTGACCTCGTCGCCGATGGTCAGCGGGAAGCCGTCCGGGTTGTACGGCCCGGCATGGGTGATGTGCAGCACGCTGCCGTCCTGGATGCTCGAGCGCGCACCGATGCGGATGCGGTGCATGTCGCCGCGGATCACCGTGAGCGGCCACACCGAGCTGTCGGCGCCGATTTCCACATCGCCGATGACCACGGCGGACTCGTCGACGAACACGCGCTCGCCCAGTTTTGGAGTGCTGTTTTGGTAGCTGCGTATCGCCACGATAGAAACCTCTTTGGCTGCGGGAAGGGTCGATTGTAATTAAGATGGCCGGCATTGCCGCTGCGGACCCGGGCTGAGCAGCATGCCGCCCGCCGTGGTCAGAGTAACAACCGGCCGACCGGCGTTGAAAAAGCACGACAGCGCGTCCATCTAGGACATCTGCCTGCCCGTCCGGTCTCGCTCCAGCGAGCGGCCTGCAATCCTCTTCGTCACAAGGTGTCCCCGTGAGCGCGAACAATCCCCTGCTGCAACAATTCGACCTGCCGCCCTATTCCGAAATCCGTCCGGAGCACGTCGAGCCGGCCGTCGACACCATCCTCGGCGACAACCGCGTGGCGATCCAGGAGCTGCTCAGCCGCCCGGCCGAAAGCCTGGACTGGCAGACCCTGGTGGTCGGGCTGGACGAGCTGAACGACCGCCTCGCCCGCGCCTGGGGGCCGGTCGGCCACCTCAACTCCGTGTGCAACAGCCCGGAACTGCGCACCGCCTATGAGGCCTGCCTGACCAAGCTGTCGGCCTACTACACGGAACTCGGCCAGAACCGCGCGCTGTTCGAGGCCTACCAGGCGCTGGCCACGAGCCCCGCGGCGGCCGGTTTCGAGGTGGCACAGAAGACCATCCTCGAGCATTCGCTGCGCGACTTCCGCCTGTCTGGTATCGACCTGCCGCCGGTCGAGCAGCAGCGCTTCGGCGCCATCCAGATGAAGCTTGCCGAGCTGGGCAGCAAGTTCTCCAACCAGCTGCTGGACGCCACGCAGGCCTGGACCCGGCACATCACCGACGAGAGCCTGCTGGCCGGTATCACCGACTCGGCCAAGGCGCAGATGGCCGAGGCAGCCAAGGCCAAGGGCATCGACGGCTGGCTGATCACCCTGGAATTCCCCAGCTACTACGCGGTGATGACCTACGCCGACAATCGCGACCTGCGGGAGGAGGTCTACACCGCCTACTGCACCCGCGCCTCGGACCAGGGCCCGAATGCCGGGCAGTTCGACAACGGCCCAGTGATGGCCGAGATCCTCGAGCTGCGTCACGAGCTGGCCGGCCTGCTGGGCTATCGCAACTTCGCCGAGCTGTCGCTGGCGACCAAGATGGCCGAATCCACCGAGCAGGTGCTGAGCTTCCTGCGTGACCTGGCAGTGCGCAGCAAGCCGTTCGCCGAACGCGACCTGGCCGAACTGCGCGCCTTCGCCGCCGAGCAGGGTCTGGACGACCTGCAGAGCTGGGACCTGGGCTACTACGCCGAGAAGCTGCGCCAGCAGCGCTACAGCCTGAACCAGGAAGAGCTGCGCGCCTACTTCCCGATCGACAAGGTGCTGTCCGGGCTGTTCGGCATCGTCCAGCGCCTGTACGGCATCCAGATCCACGAGCTGGAGCAGTTCGACGGCTGGCACCCGGATGTGCGGCTGTTCGAGATCACCGAGAATGGCGAGCACGTCGGGCGCTTCTTCTTCGACCTCTACGCGCGGCCGAACAAGCGCGGCGGCGCCTGGATGGACGGCGCCCGCGACAAGCGCCGCACCGCAGACGGCACGCTGCAGACGCCGGTGGCCAACCTGGTCTGCAACTTCACCCCGCCGGTGGGCGAGCGCCCGGCGCTCTTGACCCATGACGAGGTCACCACGCTGTTCCACGAATTCGGCCACGGCCTGCACCACCTGCTGACCCAGGTCGAACACGCCGGCGCGTCGGGCATCAACGGCGTGGCCTGGGATGCGGTGGAGCTGCCCAGCCAGTTCATGGAGAACTGGTGCTGGGACCCCGAAGGCCTGGCGCACATCTCCGGCCACTACCAGACCGGCGAAGCCCTGCCACAGGACAAGCTGGACATGATGCTGGCGGCGAAGAACTTCCAGTCCGGCATGATGATGGCGCGACAGCTGGAGTTCTCCCTGTTCGACTTCGAACTGCACGCCACCCACGGTGACGGTCGCAGCGTGCTGGAGGTGCTCGAACACATCCGCGATGAGGTTTCGGTGATGCGGCCGCCGGCCTACAACCGCTTCCCCAACAGCTTCGCGCACATCTTCTCCGGCGGTTACGCCGCCGGTTACTACAGCTACAAGTGGGCCGAGGTGCTGTCGTCCGACGCCTTCTCGCGCTTCGAGGAGGAAGGGGTGTTCAACGCCGAGACCGGCCGCGCCTTCCGCGAGGCCATCCTGGCGCGTGGCGGCTCACAGGAGCCGATGGTACTGTTCGTCGATTTCCGAGGCCGCGAGCCGTCCATCGACGCCCTGCTGCGCCACCTCGGGCTGGTAGCGGAGGCCGCGGCATGAGCAACGAAGTATCCCGAGTCACCACCAAGCGCTTCATCGCCGGGGCCGTATGCCCGGCGTGCAGCGGCACGGACTGCATCAAGATGTGGGATGTCGACGGTGTCCCGCACCGCGAATGCATCGACTGCGGCTACGCCGACACCCTCAACGCCCAGGGCCAGTCGGTACCCATGGAGCTGGGCACGCGAGTGAACAAGGTCCAGCCCAAGCCAGCCAACCCGCAGGTGCAGTCGGTGCAGTTCTTTCCTAATCCGAAGTTGAAGAAGCCGGAGTAAGGGGTGCTGCACCTGACCTGCGGTGACCTGGCGGGCGATGGTGTTCGCAACCTGCTGGCCGACCGCGAACCGGGTGGGGAGGTCCGGGTGCTGCGCGATGACCTGGCAGTCGGCCCGCTGAGCGATGTGGACAGCCCGCCGTGCGCCGCCCGTATCGCCTTCTGGGGGCAGCTGTGGCCTGACGAGCTGACGCCGCGCCCACTGTTCGCCCACGACCTGGCCGCCGATGCGCGCTGGCTGGCAGAGCTCGCCGGACAAGCCGACGACGTGATCGTCTGGCATGGCGACAGCGCATCCGAACAGCTGCTGCTGGCACGGGTCTGCGCGGCGTTGCAGGGCTGCCGGTTGCAAGAAGTGGCCTGCGGTACAGGCGACAGCCGCGCCGGCCGGCGCAAAGCGGTGTCCATGCATTCGCCCGAGGCGCTGGCGGCGCTTTACCGGCCGCAGGCCGTTTCGGTGTCCCGCCAGACCGAGCTTGCCGCGGTCTGGCATCAGCAATGCGCCGGCACCTACTGCATTCGGCGCTGGGACAATGGGACCTTTAGCGGCGAAGATTATCAATTGATCGACGCGGCGCTGATCGCTGCCAGCCCGGATGAATTCGCACCGCTCGCACGTGCGCTGGCCGAGGTCATGGGCCATTGCGACGGTTTCTTCGCCACCGATCTCTTCCTCTACTGGCGCGCCCGCGAGCTGGCTACCGCGGGGCATCTGGAATTACGGGGCGACCCCGCCGCCGGTTATCGTGATCTGCAGGTGCGCCGGAGGTGAAGGCGCACGCCGAACGATTCTGCTTCGCGGCCTCACGACAGACAGCAGTCACCGCCACGCCAGCGCTTACGCAGCCGCACCGCTGATAAAAAAGAACCCGCCGAGTGGCGGGCTCTTTTTCGGTGCCAGGCTCGCTCAGCCCTCAACCTTCGGCGTCGCCCGCCCCGGCTGCGGTGGCGAGGCAAACAGGCGCTTGAGCTTCATCGCCGGTGCCTCGATCAGGTGCCAGGACAGCGCGGCGAGGATCAGCGTCGGCACGAAGGCGATGAGCGTCAGGCCGAGTACGCCGACCTGCGGGCCGAACAGGTAAATGGTCAGCTGCTGGAACGGGAAGGCGTAGATGTACAGGCCATAGGAAAAATCGCCGTATTTGCCGAAGCGCGAGATCAGCGGCAGCGGCGCGTAGGCCAGGTAGAGCACCAGATACGGCAGCGCGACGAAGTACACCAGCGGGCCGATATCGGTGCGGAAGGTCGCCACCAGCGCGGCGAACAGCAGCGCCGCGATCCAGCCACGCCAGGGGATGTCGTCACGATAGAGGAACAGCGCCGAGCCGCTGTAGTAGAGCAGGCCGAGCTTGAAGATGTTCTTGATGAAGTAGGACTCGATACCCAGCTTGCCCAGCAGCCAGAAATGCCCGACCGCCAGCACGGCGATCGGCAGGAAGATCAGCCGGCGCTTGAGGAAACCGGTCAGGCCGAGAATCATCACGCCGATGTACATCAGCACTTCCAGCGGCAGTGTCCACAGCGAGCCGTTGACCACGTCGGGGTAGGCGTTGCCGGTGAACACCCCGGGCAGTTCGTAGCGCGTCACCAGCAGGATGTTCTGCAGATAGGTCCAGGTACCGTCGGCGGCCAGGTAGCGCGCGAGGTCGAATTGCGTGACCAACGGACCGATGACGAAGGCCGACAGCAGTACCGCAACGATCAGCGCGGGAAAGATGCGCAGCGCGCGCTTGATGAGAAAGCTCTTCGGACTGCTGCTGGCCAGCCAGGACGACGCGATCAGATAGCCGCTCATGACGAAGAAGATGCCGACGGCGATCGAGCCGCCCTTTTCGTAGCCGGTCAGCAACGTCAGGGGTTCATCACCGCGACGGCCAACCAGCGGGTAGCTGTGGGCGAACAGCACCAGCGCAGCGGCGAAGAAGCGCAGGAAATCGAAGTTGTTCTCCCGGGTATGGAAGGAACCGGTGGGATGCATGGGGTCTGCTCCTGACGAGTGGCGGCAGTGAAGAAAGACGGGAGCGCACTGCACGTGCATGCCGGTACTGCCGGATCGGCTGCGCGTGCGCGCGCCGATCATCCTTGTATTCGCCGGCTGGCTCCGTTTGCGTCAGCCCCTTTTGTCCCGGAGACAGGGCAAATGTTCCCGCCAGAAACGACCGACGGTCGCTAGCACCACCGATCGCCCCGGCTGGCATGCTGTCGAAGCGACGAGTACTGTATGCATGAACAGTAATAGTCAGAGCCGAAGCAATGAGCGCTCCGCATTCCACACCCCGCGGCCGCGGGACCGCGACCAATCCCGACAACCGCTTCGCCCCGACGCGCAGCGAGGCCTATGACGATGGCTGGGAACAGGACGTCCCGCCGACCCGCGCCACTGAGGTACGTCGCGAGATAGCCAAGTCGGTGTTGACGCGCAACCAGTCGCCGGATGTCGGCTTCGATCGCTCGGTCAACCCTTATCGCGGCTGCGAACACGGTTGCATCTACTGCTTTGCGCGGCCAACGCACGCGTATTGGGATCTTTCTCCGGGTATCGATTTCGAGACCCGGTTGATCGCCAAGACCAACCTCGCCGAGCGCCTCGAACAGGAACTCTCCAAGCCGGGCTACGTGGCACAACCGATCGCGCTGGGGGTGAACACCGATGCCTATCAGCCGCTGGAGCGCGAGCAGCGGCTGACGCGTCAGGCGCTGGAGATCCTGCTGCGCTTCAAGCACCCGGTGCACATCATCACCAAGGGCTCGCTGGTGCTGCGTGACCTGGATCTGCTGGTGCCGTTGGCCGAACAGCGGCTGGTGAGCGTGTCGGTCAGCCTGACCACGCTGGACGACGAGCTCAAACGCATCATGGAGCCGCGTGCGGCCTCGCCCTCGGCGCGCCTGCGGGTGTTGCGCACGTTGCACGACGCCGGTGTGCCGGTCAGCGTGATGTGCGCGCCGATGATTCCGATGATCAACGACATGGAACTGGAGCGCCTGCTCGAAGCCGCCCGCGAGGCGGGTGCGCGCTCGGCCGGCT
>Ga0255773_10005240_pt1 | contig 10690 bp, 18 predicted proteins | sample 011ome_17_FD_179971 | JGI IMG/M metagenome (GOLD analysis project Ga0255773, IMG submission 179971) | Coastal salt marsh microbial communities from the Groves Creek Marsh, Skidaway Island, Georgia - 011502XT metaG (version 2) | ecosystem: Environmental > Aquatic > Marine > Intertidal zone >...
ATCACCGCGGCGTGGGCAAGTTGCACAACACAAACAGTCTCAACCCCCAACGGTATGCAAACATGCACTACGTGTTGCCAAGGCAACAACTGCTCAACTACTTGTTTTTAATGGAGAAATAAAATGGCAAAGAAACTAACTAAGACCGAACGTATCCGCAAACTACTAGAGCAAGGTAAGTCTGTAAAACAGATCACCGCGATGGTACATTGCAGCCCACAACAGGTATACCAGATCCGCGCCGCGGATAAGAAGAAAGTCGTTAAGGTAATTCAGAAGCGTGAGCGTGATGCGATGATGAACGCGAGTCCCTTGCTAAATCAAGCCCCTTACACAATGGTAGAAGTTTCACAAAACTACTTTCAACAAAAACCATCGCTGTGGCATCGCGTTAAATCATTCTTAGGAGTCTGATATGAGTTCAGGTAGAGATGAGTGGATGTCCAATTGGACCGACGAAGATAAAGAGCGCAACTTATCCGGTGTTTCTGGTAAGCAGTATGAGCAGTTAGAGTTTGACTTCAGCTTTCTAAGTGACTCAGACAAAGTGCTGCAACAGAAACAAGATAAAGCCAAGCGAGATGCGTGGCGTATTAAACATGACGCGACTAACTACGTTTACCAAGCCAAAGCTGTTATTACGATGGTGATGGACAATATGGGTAGTTCAGTAGGCAGTGCAACGGACGACCAAGAGTTTGCCTTGTGGGGTGCCTCAGAGCTGTTGCAAAAAGCGATAGACGTGTTAGAGTCATAAACCTTGGGGGAACGGCACTTCACTGATAAGGAAGATTGGTGGACTGTATTCAATTCACTAGCGCCTAGTACCCCACCTCTCAATGGGCCGGATACGGATTCTTTTACTAGGTATTCGTGAAGTCTGGAAAACTTTGGTTTCGGCCCACCCTTAGTAGGTGTATTTGGGTCTTTTGAAAAGGAGAAGTTAGTGCACGGGAAAAACACTACGACAGATACACCTACTAAGGGTTTTGTCGTTTATGAGGACGCGTGGCCGTTACGAGCGTTCAACACTAAGGAGTTAGCAAAACAATGGGCGGAGCGGAACTGTCGGCAGGGCGAATACGAAATCAGAAGCGGCGGGCAAGCCGAAAAGCACGCGCAGACCTTAGAAGAAACGATGAACTCGGAGGCACTGTGGTGAGAAAAGCAGAAGAACTAATGTTTAGTCAAGCGAGGGAGAAGAATATGCAAACATGGGATTATGAAGAGGATATACGAGAAGTGGGGCGTCTATATACCGACGACGTATGGCGTGCCGACTGTGAACAACGAAGCAACAATCTAAAAATGAAAATGAAGGAAGTTGTGTCAGCTAACAAGAAGATGTACGGTGGGGATCACTATTTGAACATGGGTGTGCAGGTTTGGGATGTGGTTGAGACTTGGCCGATCGAACAGCAGATAGGTTACTTCCGTGGCGGCGCTTTGAAATACATCATGCGTCTGGGTAATAAAGACGAGCAACTACAAGAAGCTAAAAAAGCCATGCACTACTGCGAGAAACTGGTTGAAGTTTTGGAGAAAAATAATGGCTAGTTACAACGATGTAACAGGCGACCGCCTGATCAACACCCCAAAGCGCGGGCCGCGAGAAGGTCAGAAGCGCGAGTTTGTTCTTGATACCCCCGTGTTTGAGGTTAAGCACTGCGAGAACTGCCATATTAAGATCAGTACCAGCAACAACAAATGTCCGCTGTGTGGGCGGGAGCTACCATGACTAAATCATTTTTCGAACAGATCAACGAAGCCCGCAAGGTGATGGTCGATCCACCAAGCGGTTGGATGTATGGGTTCCCTGATATATGGGATAAGGACAAGCACGAGAAGCTAGCTGACTTCCTAAAAGAGAAGGGCTACCCCGAGAAAGACATTGAGTTCGCATCATGCTATATGCGGATGTGGTTACCGGAGCAGAACAATGGCTAGTACGCCTGAAGGCGCGGTGAAACGCAAGGTCAAAAAACTACTTGACGGGTATGGGGCGCTTCATTTCTCACCACAAGGCACAGGATACGGAGTATCAGGAGTAAGCGACATTATCGCTCTGTACAACGGGAGGATGATCGCGATCGAGTGTAAGGCTGACGCAAAGAAACAACCCACCGACCTACAGAAACGGTTTCTCAGTAAGGTGATTGATCACGGTGGTTATGGGCGGGTGATTCATAAAGATAACATCGATGAGTTAGAGCAGTTATTAGAACACTTGGGAGAATAGAAATGTCTGAGATGCACGACGTAGTGGAGATGCTACTGAACCGGATGAAGGACTACCCGGAGGATTTTGTGGAGGAGCCAGACGAGTATGTGAACAGGACAGAAAACAAGTGGAGAAAAGCCTTACGACTTGTTGGTTCTGTAGTTGCGCCACACGAGAAAGAAGCTTTGGATATACGACTAGAAGAAGCAAGACGGGCGGTTTACATGGGCGCTGCCTTGAAGACGATGTTGAGCACGGATGAGAAGCTAGAAAAAGAGAGACCTCAACTCTTTCATGGTAAGTACACAACAACGGGAGCATGGATGGGTCCAGGCAATCATTCACACACCGTGAACGCTGAACTAAACAAATTCGCCATACAGATGAAACAACAACAACAAAAAGAATTGGAGTATCAGAAAGCGCAGCGGGGATACGAGCTAAGCAAGTACACAATCGGGAGCACACTAGGATGAATCTAATCACGCTTGACTTCGAAACTTTTTACGACAAGAAGAGCTACTCACTATCCAAGATGACCACCGAGGAGTATGTTCGTGACGAGCGCTTTGAGGCGATCGGGGTAGGTGTCAAGGTCAACGATGGTAAGACGGTGTGGCATAGTGGGGATCGCTTATCGTTGCTGGCCTTCCTACACAACTACGACTGGGAAGATGCGATGGTGCTGTGCCAGAACACAGCCTTTGATGCGGCGATCCTAGAGTGGCACTTCGGGGTACAACCTAAAGCCTACGCAGACACTATGTCGATGGGGCAAGCGCTGTTCGGTATCAATAAATCTGTCTCACTCAAAAACATGGCGATCCAGTTCGGTATCGGTGAGAAAGGTACGGAAGTTGATGATGCGTCTGGTAAGCGCCGTGAGGACTTTACCCCTCAAGAACTTGCACAGTATGGTGAGTATTGCAAGAACGACGTGGAGTTGACCTACAAACTCTTCAACCTGATGCTACCGAAGTTCACGACCAAAGAACTGAAGCTAATTGACTGTACGATCAAGATGTTTGCTCGTCCGAAGTTCGAGCTGGATGTGTCCTATTTAAGACAACACCTACAAAATGTACAGGATAAGAAACAGAAGCTACTTAACTCAGCGATCTGTACACCGGATGTACTTCAGTCAAACCCCAAGTTTGCAGAGCTGCTAACCCAGCTAGGTGTTGCAGTGCCGATGAAGAAAAGCCCGACCACTGGTAAGGAGACGTTTGCCTTTGCCAAAACCGACGCCGAATTCACATCCCTACTGGAGCATCCAAACCCCGTAGTACAAACCGTTGTCGGTGCCCGACTCGGCACCAAGTCTAGTATTGAGGAGACGCGTACAGAACGCTTCATTGCTATCGGTGAGCGTGGGTTACTACCTATCCCACTTAAATACTCAGGCGCTGCGGTGACGCACCGATGGTCAGGCTTTGACCAGATCAACCTTCAGAACCTCCCACGTGGTGGCGCACTACGCAAATCCATCAAGGCTCCAAAGGGTCATGTCGTATTGGCGGGTGACTTAAGTAACATCGAGTTACGCCTTGGGTTGTGGGCAGCGAAGCAGGACGATCAGGTAGATAAGATCCGTGCAGGGGTAGACTTGTACCGTGACTTTATGACGGTCTCTATGGGTATCCCCTACGAGTCAATGAGTAAAGAATCGGATGAACGGTTTGTCGGAAAAGTATGCAACTTGAGCTTGATTTATGGGACCGGTGACCAAAAACTACAGAACACTGTACGGGTTCAGTCCAAAGGTAAGACGACTATCCCAATGGAACAAGCCACCATGCTGAAGAACACATACCGCGAGACGAACAAGTGGGTGGTGCACCAGTGGGGTGAAGGCGGTAAGGTGTTGGATGCGCTACTGCAAGGTAAGACGATGGAGTTTCTGCGCGACGGAATTATCCAAGTGACACCTCAAGGGTTGGTAAAGCCCGGTGGTCTGGTGTTGGCCTACCCCGACTTACGAAAAGCACGCAATGCAGAGGGGTACTGGGAGTACACATACGCTCAGAAAGGTAAACTACGTGACAAGGTGTATGGCAGTAAGGTGTACCAGAGATGTATTCAATCACTAGCCCGAGACATTATTGGCGACATGGTGTTGGAGTTAGACAAGCTATTCGGCGTAGCCCTACAGGTCCATGATGAAATCGTCTGTATTGTGCCGGAGAGTGAAGCGGAGAGCGCTAAAGCTAATATGCTTGAAGTGATGAGTACACCACAAGGATGGTATGCAGACCTACCACTAGCCGCGGAAGCGGGATATGGAGCAAGTTATGGAGAAGCAAAATAGTGATCTAACGTGGGAGGATGTTATGGCGGTATGTAAGATGATGGGGGCTAGAGTCGCTGTGTACGATGGTCAATGGGTTATCGGACGTCCAAACGCTATCGGATCTATGTTCACTGACCCCGCCGCCGCGCTCGAATATTTATCCGCTGAAGAACACCCACTCGAACAGAAGTATGCTAATATACTCAGAACCATACCGTAACCAAAGGATGTGCAATGTCTGAAGTCAAACCCATAAGCTGGTCATTCTCTAGTCTAAAAGCCTATCAGACTTGCCCTCGCCAGTTCTATTCCTACAAGGTCGCCAAGCAGTACGTCCAAGAGGAAACAGAAGCAATCCGGTACGGCAAGATCCTGCATGAAGCCTTTGAGCTGTACATCCGAGATGGTAAGCCGTTGGGTATTGACTTCACCAAATTCAAACCGGTACTGGATGCCCTGAAGAATATCCCCGGCGAGAAGCTGTGTGAGTTCGAAATGGCTCTAAATTCAGAGCTAAAACCAGCGTCGGGGTTCTTAGGTAAGGACGTATTCTGCCGGGGGATTGCTGACTTATTGATCGTTAATGGCGCAGTAGCCTATGTCGTGGACTATAAAAGTGGCAAAGCTAAGTATCCAGATAAGAATCAGTTGGAGCTTATGGCCCTGATGGTGTTCGCCTACTTCCCTGAAGTCCAGACGGTCAAGGGGATGTTATTATTTGTGCATCACGATGTCACGGTAAAGGGTGAGTATAAACGCACTCAAGAGAAAGAGCTGTGGGCTAAGTGGTTGAACAACGTAGAGAGCCTGAAAACGTCTCACCTAACAGGAACTTGGCCCGCTAATAGCTCAGGTCTTTGTCGTGGGTGGTGCAGTGTTGAATGGTGTGAGCACTACCAACCAAAAAGGAAATAGAATGCCAAGTAAAAAACGTAACTATGCCGACGAATACAAGAATTATCAAGGCAGCGCCGAGCAAATCGCCAACCGATCGGAGCGAAATAAGGCGCGTCGCCAAGCTGCCAAGGCTGGGATGGACATCGCTGGTAAAGACGTACACCACGTAGTGGCTATGTCAAAAGGCGGTACCAACAAGACAGGGTTGAAGGCAACAAGTGCCGCAGCCAACAGGTCATTTGCCCGTAATGCTGATGGAAGTATGAAGTCCGAAGTCAGTAAGCGGGAGCGCAAGAAAAAGTAATTATGTGATGAGTGACTGGACGTTAGGTGTGAGTGGTCCTTTCACCGCGGGGTAACCCCGTTTCATACAAACCGCATCAGTGGCGGCAGTACCAACCTTTCCATGAATCTCCGGGCTGTGACGCCACACCAAAACAAAGAGTGAACCGTGAAAACTTGCAGCCGATGTAAAACTTCTAAACCATATGACGCTTTTTCAAAAGACGCGGGTAAGTCCGATGGACTAGCCATACACTGTAAGGTGTGCCGAGCAGAATATCGTGCGGCGCATAAACAGGAAATTTCAGAGTACAACCATAAATACCGGATTGAAAATATCGAACGTCGTAAGCAGTATATGGACGAGTACCGTGCCGCAAACAAAGAACAAATACAAAAACAACGGCGAGGGTACCATCAGAAATATTACGCCGACAACGCGGATACACTAAAACGAAACGTGATTCAGTACGCAAAAAATAACCGAGGGCGCGTTAACGCATTATGCCTAAAACGTCATGCCGACAAACTAAAACGCACCCCTGCGTGGGCAGACCACGAACGCATTACAGCCTACTACGACGTGTGCGCATTCTTCAACGAAGTTAACGGGTATACGAAATACCACGTAGATCACATCATCCCACTACGAGGCCGCAAAGTGTCAGGCCTACATGTACACAACAACCTGCAAGTCATACTGGCGTCAGAAAACGCTTCAAAAGGAAATCATTTCGAGGTTCTATGAAAATTATCGACGATAAAGCGTTGCTAATAACAACACACTACCCGGATAAAATTACCACCGCAATCGAACAAAGCCGTTACATCAAGCAGGTCAGTACCGATCTACATGAGGTGCTAGTAAATTGGACACTACCAAACGCGCAGAAGCTAGTCACTATGGGGATTAAGAAAGTACCGTCTCCGATGGACCGAGACTACAACTGGCCGGGGTTATACAAACCATTCGCACACCAACGTAAGACATCGGAGTTCGCGACCCTTAATAAACGGTGCTTCATTCTGAATGAGCAGGGTACTTCAAAAACCGCAAGTGTGCTGTGGGCGGCTGATTATTTGCTCAACATAGGGCAGATCAAACGGGTACTGGTGGTGTGCCCATTATCTATTATGAAGTCCGCATGGGTGGGTGACGCATTCAAGACCATCATGCACCGCAATATCCAAGTAGCTCATGGCACCCGAGAAGCACGTCGTCAGGTCATTGATAGCGACGCGGATATTGTTGTTATTAACTTCGACGGTGTTGAGATCATCGAGGACGCGATAGCGAGCGGTGGGTTTGACCTGATTGTGATCGATGAAGCCAATGCATATAAGACCCCATCAACAAAACGATGGAAGGCTATGAAACGCCTTGTCAAACCAGAGACTTGGTTATGGATGCTTACAGGTACCCCAGCTTCTCAATCGCCAGAAGATGCTTTTGGGTTAGCTAAGCTATGTGTCCCATCCCGAGTGCCTAACTTCGCTGGTGCATGGCGAGATAAGGTTATGGTCAAAGTTGGGATGTTTAAGTACGTACCTACCCTTCGCGCTACGGAGCTAGTCAACCAAGCCCTGCAACCTGCTATCCGGTTCGAGAAGAAAGACTGTCTGGACCTACCCCCAGTGATGTATCAGTCACGCGACGTACCACTAACCAAGCAACAGGAGAAGTATTACAAGGCGCTCAAGAAGCAGATGTTGGTCACAGCAGCAGGCGAAGAGATCACGGCGGTACACGCCGCAGCAGCCCTAAACAAACTACTGCAAATATCCTGTGGGGCTGTGTATTCGGACTCGCAAGCGGTGGTGGCCTTTGACTGCTCAAACCGGATCAATGTAACGATGGAGATCATCGAGGAGTCTAGCCACAAGGTTATTATTTTTGTACCGTTTAAGCACGCGATCGACATCGTATTGGAGAAGGTCCGTGCCGCAGGGTACAGCGCAGAGAAGATCGATGGCAGCGTCCCAGTCAACAAGCGTACTGAGATATTTCGTCGGTTCCAAGATGAAGAAGATCCACACGTCCTAGTCGTTCAACCACAGGCAGCGGCGCACGGGGTCACACTAACTGCCGCCAACACCATTATCTGGTTTGGCCCAACGATGAGCGTAGAGACATGGCTTCAAGCTAATGAGCGCATAAACCGCCCGGGTCAGAAGAACCACATGACGGTCATCAAGCTAGTCGGCAGTGCCGCAGAACAGAAGGTCTATAAGTCATTAGAAGAAAAGACACAGAACCAAGCATCACTAATCGCGCTCTACAACAATATATTTGATGAAGAGAGTTGACAACACTGTACTACCGTAGTATATTTATTACTCAGACATAACCAAAGGGAGATTGATATGTCATTTGATGCAGATAAGCTGGTAACAGCTTATATCGCTATTCGCGATAAACGTAGTGAATTGAAGAAGCAGTTTGAGGAAGAAGACAACAGTCTGAAAGATGGGATGGAGAAGATCGAGCAGGCCATCCTTGAGCACTGCAAAGAGAACAACATCGAGTTCTTCAAGACATCCCACGGCACCGCATACAAACGAGTAAGCGAACGGTTTTGGGCTACTGACTGGGACGCCTTTAACCAGTACGTCAAAGAGCACGACATTCTTGAGGTCTATGAGAAGCGTATTGCTCAAGGCAACATGAAGCAGTTTTTGGAAGATAACCCCGGTGCAACGCCACCAATCAATGTGGACCGCAAGTTCACAATCTCAATAAGGAGAAGTAAATGACGAAAGCCCAGATGTGGGATATGCAAATGCGATCGGAAGCACTTCGCATGGCGCGAGATGTAGCTGCTAAAGACGCTTCGATTACCGAAGTGCTAGCAAACGCAAAAACGTACTACGAATTCCTAAAAGGAGAACTTCCAAATGAGTGAGAACTCTCCGCAGGACTACCTCGATAACCAAGAGGCTGCTAAATACCTGCGAATCAGCGTCACCGCGCTGTACAACCTACGTCGTAACAAGGGTTTGCCGTTCATCAAACTCGGTAAGAAAGTGCTGTACTCCCGCGAAGCCCTGAACACCTTCGTACAAAAGCAAACTCAAGCATATCTATAAGGAGCAATTAAATGTCTAATATGACACTTTTTAAGGGTGCAAACCTCCCATCACGTCTGAAGAACCAAGAGCTAGATGAAACCACGAAAGCCTTAATGGGTGGTAGCGGCTCAACATACAAGCGTATCTCGATCAAGGGTAACGTATTCCGCATGGTATCTGGTGGTAAAGAGATTGCTACCAATGAAGATCGTGCCATGAATGTGATTATCGTGGCCTCTGCCCCAGCCAACAGCCGTACGTACTACGAAGGTCAGTACAAGGAAGGTGAAGTTCTGCCCCCAACCTGCTGGTCAAACGATGGTGTAGCACCAGATGCAGCGGTTAAGACCCCCCAGTGCGGTACCTGTGCTCAATGCCCACAAAACATCAAGGGTTCGGGTCAAGGTGACTCACGCGCTTGCCGCTTCTCACGTCGTCTGGCTGTAGTGCTAGAAGGTGATATCGAAGGAGATGTCTATGGTCTTACCCTCCCAGCAACTTCTATCTTCGGTAAAGGCGAAGAAGGCAAGCTCCCACTCCAAGCCTATGCAACATTCCTCGGCCAACACAACTGCCCGATTACTGCTGTGGTTACGGAAATGCGTTTCGATATTAAGTCGCCTACGCCGAAGCTGACCTTTAAGGCTATCCGTCCTTTGACCGATGCAGAAGATGAGATTGCAGTTCGCCAAGGCCAGACCACCGAAGCCAAAGCCGCAGTCACACTGACTGTCGCTCAACAGGACAAGGTCGGTGAGAAAGAAGAAGAATTCGAGACTGTGAAGAAGCCACAAGCTGAAGCAGAATCGGAGCCGGTAAAGGTCACCAAGAAGCGGGCACAACCTGAGGGCGAAGCTGACCTTGCCAAAATCCTAGAAGACTGGGGCAACGACTAAGTCCTTGTTTTTTAGAGCGTATTTAGATAACTAGATATGCCACCCCGGGGGTGGTGCAGAAAACCCCCAACACAACAAAAATAAAGTGCTAATATAAGCGCTTCCGACATGTGATCAACCAAGGGACGGCATATATGAACGCCCTGAAATTTCTGACATCAGTGCTACCCCCGAGCGGGGTTTTTTGTTTAACAAAGATTAGAAACAAGAAGGTAGTACAGAGTTTTTTCCCGACGATTCAAGAACTTAGCGATGCTGCGACCCACGCGGATGTAGGTACAGATGTGTACTTTGGTTGCGCGTCGTATAAGGATGACTCCAGTCGGACCAAGGATAATGTCCAAGCTGTTAAGGCGTTCTGGTTAGATCTTGACGCAGGTCGGGGTAAGCCCTACAAGTCATCAACGGATGCAGTCGCTGCGCTCGGACAGTTCTGCACGGATCTAGGGCTACCCAAGCCTACCGCTATTACATCAGGCAACGGTGTACACGCATACTGGCTGTTAGAAGAGGCCATCACCCGCGCAGAGTGGGAGCCAGTAGCCGACCAGTTCAAGCGTATTACCGAGGCCAAAGCCCTACAAGCGGACCCCTCCCGCACCGCCGACATCGCCTCCATCCTGCGTATCCCCGGCACATTTAATTACAAGAACCCACAAGACCCTAAGCTTGTGGTGTCAATTATCGAGGCAGTACCCATCTCGTTTGCCCGTTTCAAGGGTTTATTGGATGAGACCGGTATTGCAGCTGTTGTTGCTAAGCCTAAAGCCAAGCGCGAGCTGGACGAGACTACCAAAGCCTTGATGAGCAACAACCAGTCACGATTCAAAACGATTATCGAGAAGACCGCAGCGGGTAACGGCTGTGCGCAAATTGACTACATCCTGCGAAACAGATCCACACTGGAAGAACCCATGTGGCGTGCAGGGCTTTCTATTGCTCATTGCTGTGTTGATAGCGCGATGGCGATACATATCGTCTCAAAGGGTCACCCCGGGTATTGCCCAGACGCTACGGAGGCTAAGGCTCAAGAAA
>Ga0255773_10005257_pt1 | contig 10669 bp, 13 predicted proteins | sample 011ome_17_FD_179971 | JGI IMG/M metagenome (GOLD analysis project Ga0255773, IMG submission 179971) | Coastal salt marsh microbial communities from the Groves Creek Marsh, Skidaway Island, Georgia - 011502XT metaG (version 2) | ecosystem: Environmental > Aquatic > Marine > Intertidal zone >...
CTTGATGATACTCCTAATTGAGCACCCTCATCAATAAGACCTTTTACAATCTTACCATAGGGCGTGTCCATGATTTTAGCTTCACCAATAAAGTTATCACCATCTGGATAAAGTTTCTTAATCATATGAGAAACTCTTTCTAGATTAACAGTAGGTCCGTCAGGATGTCCTAACTCGCCAAATGCACGATTTTTATTGATAAATTCTTTGTTGTATCTTGTTACTTCTTTCATCAAGATTTCTTTAGGGTATACTCGCCCATTACGATTCTTGATGTTAGACTGTAAAAAAACACCTTTAATCTTGTATTCTTTCTTGCCGTTCTTGTCTTCTTCTACAAGATACTCGGCACTTGATACTTCTTCTGAAATTAATTTCATAAGTGTACTCTCTCTCTTTTGTTATATACTATTTATACAAAATTGTACTTTAAATGTACATTTTTATCTAAATTCTACTAAAATCGTATAATTATCACCAGATACAAAATTTCTAGTTGATAACAACACATCTCCTGTAGGAGTTGTTGCATTGTTAGTGATACCATCACCGAATGTTCTTAAATCCCAATGTCCTTGACCATTCAACAATGTCATAGTAGCATTTGTTGTTCCACCCCACAATAATTCAACAGCTGCGTTACTATTAGTTGTATTAATAGAATACCATATTCTTGTTAATACTTTAGTAGCGTCTTCAGTCATTGCATTAGTATTTGAAGCGTCAATCTTTGTAACTAGTGTTTCACCAGTACCATCGGATATGTTAGTCATTTTACTAACATGTTTCACACCTGCCACATCAGCAATTGTTTGTACTGATACTATATCTGCCATAATTTATCTCCTACTATTAATTTCTAGGTGCCACAGCAGTAGCACTAACATTTGCATCCGAAGATATTGTATCTCCTGGTGCTTTTTCTATTGTAATTTCATCTCCAGCTGCATATAGTTGAGCAGTGCCTAAAGTATCACCATCACTATTTTTAACTGTAATAACTGCTTGAGCTTGTGCAACAATTCTTACAAATTGAGCACGACTAATATTATTATCAGATAATGTGCCTGAAACTAGAGCGCCTTTTAGTATAAATGTTGCCATTTGTTACACCTCTGTTTGTTTTAATTGTTCTCTTACTTCTAATTCTATGTAATCTAACAATTGGTCTTTTGTTATATCATGTGAAGAAACAATTGCCTTCACACATTCCTCAATACTATCAATAAAATTATCATCTTGATAGTTACCATTATCATGTCTAATGTCTAACATCTTATAAAATTCATTGACTGCCTCTTTTAATTTAGGAGACAATGATTTATAAGCAGATGAATCTACTAAATTGTAATCTTCAAATATACTACTTAGTTTCATCTTTTGTCAAATCTATATCTACAGAACCATCATTTTGACCTACAACATTACCGTCTCTATCAAAAGTACCTGGTTCAGCAATTTCTGGTTTAGGGTCACTAAAAGCTTCTGCCTCATCAGGTATAGATGGCGCCGTATTAAACATTTGTCCTGCCATCTCTTTTCTTTTAGCGTCTAGTCCATCAGCAACCTTAGCTCTTAATGCTGTTTTAAATGCCTCACCAGCATTTGCATTATCACCAGTTGCAAGATTATCAATAAAAGTTTTTACTTCTTCTGTCATAATATCCTCCTTTATTCACCCATTGGGTCTTCATCTGTTTGTGCGAATGGTGATGATATAATACCATCATCAATCTCTTGTTTAATTTGTTTATCCATTTCAGCGATTTCTGATTCAGATTGTTTAAGCACATTCTTTCTCATGTATTCTACTGAGAAGTATTTACCTACCATATCTCTCATTTCATTAACTAGTTGTATTCTTTCTCTCATCATTTCACTTTGTTTTAGTTCAGCAAAATGACCATCTTGTAAGAAGTCATATTGTAAGTTATGAGAAATTGTATGCCAGTCTTCTTCTGAAATGACTTTCTTTAGAATTAACTGTGTCTTTAACAAGTCATTAAATAACTCTGTAAATTTCTTTCTTAGTCTTTGTACGAATTTAGTAAATTTAAGTTCATCTCTAGTAATCTCACTTGCACGGCCCAAATTAAAACCTTGTGTTGATTCTAGTCTACTTACAGGAACATTTAATGAACGATACAGTTTCTTTTGAAAGTATTCGATATCAGCAATTTCACCTAAGTTTTGACCACCAGGTAATGTTGAGATATCTGTTCCTCTACCACCTTCTCTTGACGGTAACCAGAAATCTTCGAGCATAGACATATAGTTTCTATCATCTCTAATTTCTCCTGTTGAAGCGTCATATACTAATTTGTTACGATATCTTGCCATAACATCTCTTAGATATTGTTCTGCTTTAACTTTAGGTAAGTTACCTACATCTATTTTAAATATTCTTCTTTCTGGCGCCCTTGCAATTCTGTATATTACAACAGCGTCCTCTATCATTCTGAGCTGATTGACAGGTTTGATTGCCTTATGTAAATAAGACATAACAATATTTTTTTGTTGGTCTACTAGACCACTAGGGCAAAATGCGATTGTATCAGGTGCGATTTTAACTCCACCGCCAGATGTTGTACCCGATACGCCCTTTTCGTTAAATAAGTAATACTCTACAAACTCATCTACTATCTCTAAGTTCTTAGCACCTTCAGGTCTTGTTTTTCTTACTTCTCTAATTTTTTTAATTTTTCTAGGGTCGATATATTTTAGTTCTGTGATACCTAATGTAGGTGAAGTTCTATCAATAATCTTTTGATAGTATATACGACCATCAACATACCATCTTCTAAAGATGTCATGTCCTTTTGTATTGAAATTCATGAGTTTCAAGATATCAGAAAATTCACCTTCGATTCTTCTTCTAATATCTTTGCCGTAAGGTAAATTATCTGTGTTTACTCTTACTGCTTCTTTTAGTTCATTTGCAACAACAGCTTCGTTTACTATATCCTCAACAGCCATATCACATTCGGGATGTAAAGAAATTTCTCTATATCTACGAATCAGGTCTGCTTCAGATTTGGCAGTACCTTCCATGTCAAGGTACTGACCAAAGTAACCGCCAGCGGCGACGGTTTGGGTACCGTCATCCGCCTGGGTTGTTGTGAACGATTGTTTAGGGTCTTCAGTTTTTTTAACTCTCGTTATCTGAAAACCAAATAGTTCAGCCATAATTTATTTCCTCTTTAATACTAATATTATTTATACCAATATTAAGTAGTTGTATTTGATTCAAAGTACTGATAAGCAAATGATACATCAAAAGTCTCAATCTCATTATTAGTTCCATATGATAGTGCAATAGAACTTATAGATACAGGATGAGCACCTCTTAATGTGTAACTTTTAATTGTTGCACCGTTTCTGTCAAGTTGGTCAACAAAAGCGTCTACTTGATAATCAGCAGGATTTGTTAATCCTTCGTTATCAGTCATATTGTTGATACCATTTTGCCATCTTTCAAATGCATTTCTCAATTTAAAGTCTGTATCATTTAATACAGTAATTGACCAATTAGCTATTGTTCTATCACCAGCAATTTTTATATTTCTACCTCTAAAAGGTATTTCTAATGTACCTATTTCCATTTCAGGTAGACTAGTTGCTGTGCATAGAAAAGCTAGTTCTTCAATTTCGCCACCTACTTGAGCGTAACCAGGAAAAGGCATTACTACCTTAAACTGATTGGCACGAGCGCCACCGCCAGATAGTTTAGCTTTAAAATCGGTTATACTTGCCATTTTTTAAATCTCCTATTATCCAGCGACCTCTTCAAATGCTACACCTGTTCTAGTTGCAACAAATTGAAGTTTAATGAAGTTAATTGAACGATTAGGTTTGACAAATATTTCTGCCACAAATTCGTTTCTATCTACTACATCGCCTGTGTTATTTGTATTATCACAAACTACTAAAAAGTCTGTAATACCCCTACGCCCTTGTACTTCTCTTAGGAATGGTTCAACAATTGCTCTAAAGTTTGCTCTTGTAAATTCATCATTGAACTCAAAGAGTTGAAATTTAGAAGCAGTTGATATCGCCTTTTCTAATGTAATGAATAGTCTTCTTACATTGATTCTATCAAAAGCACTTGGTGATGATAATGCTGTTTTATCTCCAAACAGAACAGTTCCTTGTCCTGGGAAAGTACAAACAGGATTTACTCGTTTCATGTACAATTCATCTCTTTGAGATTTAGATGGATTAAAAGCAAGTTTAACTACACCTCTTACATTCCCTCTGTTGAAACCAGCAGGTGAGAACCAAGAATCTGCTACTAAGTCTGTTCTTGCAGCTAGACCAGCCATATCTCCGTTCAAAGGAACGAATCTATATACATCATTGTATCTATCATACATATATTTGTATCCACTATCAAATACAGCATAAGATGATGAACTTCTAGAATCAAAAAATCCTAGTACATTAGTTTTTTGTGTTTCTGAGTTTGATACATTTACTACATCTGCTCTTTCAGGACTTGCAAATACAACAGCGTCTTTTCTGTTTTCAGCAATTGTAATTAAGTTATCAACATGTGTTCCGTCTCCAGAACCAGCGATAATTAATCCAACATCTACTGTATCAGCGTCTTGGAATTTTTCATAAGCAGTTTTCTTTTGTCCTGTTGTTACAGTTGAACCATTAGCACCACCAGATAGTGATTCTAATGTAGGTGTATCAACAGCTGTAAATGTTGTACCAGAAGCGTTTGAACCCCAATTAGTACCTGATGTATTATGGTCCATCCAATAAACATATTGTGATTTTGCATAAATTACATCTGGGTAATAATTTGTATCTCCTTGAGGAGTTTTAGCGTCAGCCGCCTTTGATAATTTTTCATAAGTCTCTAAAACTGAACCAGGTACTCCGGTAACTTCTCCATCTTCATCTACTACGACAACATGAATTTCATCGCCAGAACCTGAACGGTCAGAAACATAAGCTGAAGTACCAGGACCAGTTCCTACTGAATCGTAATATCTCCATCTTCTTCTTACATTTGCACCGTCAGTTATTGTTGTTAAGAGACCTCCACTTCCACTTTCTTTTTGAACAATTGTCAAAGTATGTGTAGAAATGCCTGTTATTCTATATTGATGTCCGTCATCATAGTCATTAGTTGCAGCTGTTGTTGAAAAAGAAACAATATCTCCAACATTTAATGCTGTTCCGTCTGTTACTACAATAGTTGTATCGCCGACAGCTGTAGCAGCGTCATTGACTGTGGTTGCACCTTCTTCTTCATAAGCAGTTGCACTTGGACATGTAGACACCAATAAAGTATTTCCCCAAGAACCAGCAGTTCTAGCCGCAAAAGTTCCGACAACGCCAGAACCATCAGCATAGTTATCCTGATAATGGGTAGTATTTTTAATCTGTAATCCACAACCAGTTGTAGTTGCGTTCACCAGATTAGTCTGTGAAGCTCGTACTACTCTTAGAGAATTAGAATATTGTAAGTAGTTTGCAGCTGAAAAAAAGTCTTCAAAGTTATTTGAATCTGGTTTTCCAAATGTTTCTACTAATTCATTTTCACTAGAAATACTTACTACTTCATCTAATGGTCCTTGACGAAATTCGCCAGCAACAGCACCAATAGAGGTAGAAACAGCAGGTATAATCCTAGTTAAATCTCTCTCTTGTACGAGAACACCAGGTGATACTTGAAATGCCATAAGGTTATTCTCCGTTAATTTAATATTAAATTAGTGACCATAGTTGTATTATTCATACTCCATATATAAAAAATTTCACTGCTTCTATTTATAATATTACTAAAGTCTAATTATTCACCTTTACGGACCACAGGGTGCCATACTGTACCATACATGTCTACTTCTGTTTCTTCGCCTGGTCTTTCTATACCATCATCTACGAAACCAAAGGGTGCCATGTCTTGTTCTATGAGATTTTGTTGTTCAACATAAAGTTGATTTCTGATATTTGAATCTGTTAATTCTTTAAAATAGTCTTGATTAGATAACCAACCAAATATGACTAAACACATCATCAAGTCATCATTACTGCCTTCTTCTGCCTGCCATGATGTTCCTCTTTTTGAAAATGTAGACATTTCTTCTATGATATTAAAATCGTTTATTAATACTTTGTCTGATTCTATCAATGTCTTTATATTTGAACAACCTAATTTTTTGATTGATTTTGTCATTCTAACACCAAGTGATGACCCTCTACCTGAAAAACCAGCACCTAGTATTTGACCAGCACGACCTCGTTGAGTTGTCATTAATAAATTTTCATATTCAGTTTCGTATTGTAATGTATCTGATATCTGTTGTCCTAAATCGTTTACCTCTACTAATACATGCGCTTTATTATAACCTGTACAAACTTGATGTATGATATTAGGAAATACAAATGGTTTAACTTCGTTGTTTCTATACTTTGCAACAACACGATAAGGTACTTGTGAACAATCAAATATAATAAATGCTGAGTAGTCATTTGTTGTACCTCTTGCAACATCAACAGTACATACATATGTTTTACCCTTTACAGGTTTCTCATACATATCTAAACCACCTTTAGATTCTATTGGTGTTGTATGAGGCATATTTTTAATTTTTGTAGGTGCAATAAGTGTATCAACAGAACCTAAGAAATCACATTCAAACTCTTGTTGAAACTGTTCAGCAGAAGTGTTTCGTATTGTTTCTTCTTTCCACTTTTCATCACGACCAGGCACTTCTGACCAATGTACTTCAATAGGTGTATAATCATTATTTTTATTTTGAGCGTCTACCCATAGTTTGTAGAACATATTCATACCATGAGGTGTAGATACAATTATCATCTTAGTTTTTTGTCCAGAAGATATTGTAGGATATACAGATGAGAAAAACTGTTCGGCAATATTTGCCGGTACGAAAGCAAACTCATCTAAGAATATGATGTTGTATGAACCACCACGAATTGCACTTGATGATGTTGAGGCAGCCACAATACTAGATTTGTTTTCTAATTCTATCGACCCTTTGTTCCAGTTAATTACACCTTGTTGTAACCATTTAGGCAAGTTTTCGTATGCAAGTTGTAGTCTGCCCAATATATCTCTAGCAGTAGATGATTTGTTTGCTAGTATAGCAATGTTACAGTTAGGATTAAAAAGTGCATAATGCAATAGATAAGAGACAATGGTAGTTGATTTACCAGACTGTCTAGGTAGTTTACATATAGTAAATCTTTCATCATGCATTGTAGAGACCATTTCTTCTTGAAAGCCATACATGTTAAATGGCACAAGTCCTTCATCTAATGATACAATTTGCACATAAGTTTTAATAAAGTATAATGGGTCGTTTTCACATTTGCGAAACTCTATGACCTGTTCTTTTGTAAACTCAACAGGTGTATTTACTTTTTTTAAGTTAGGATTTCCTAAGTAAGCGTCAGACATAAACTCCCTCTATGTGTGTGTAACCTAGTTTTATTGCTGTAGTAACTCTTTGACTACCCTTAATTACTTTTAGTAAACCTTGTTTATATGGTTTACCCAATGCACCATATGTGCCTTTGTTTGTGCATTTATGCACTTCAATAGGGTTTATCATTTCAGCACCATTGAGTATATCTTCAAGAATAAATCCGTGTTTAGTAATTGCTAAATCACTTATCTGAAATATCTCTGTGTTTAGTGTTGATGACTTTGCTTTTAGTATTTTCATCTTTTTTTAACATCTTTTGTAATTCAGCAGTTGAACCTACAAATAAAGCATTTTGAATTTTAGTGTCGGCAGTTTTAGGTAATTCTTTTAAGTCTTTTAATTTTTTATTTAAATCTTGCAATTTATCAACAGTATCACTTACTTGTTTTATGCCATTCAATGCTACTTCATATGCTCTTGGATGTTCTCCTTCTTTTGCGACAGCAAGTATGCCATCTATTGCTTCTTGACCTTTTTGTATTAAATCGTAATACGCCTCTCTAGAATAATCATGGTCGTTATCTACATCTGTATCTTTATCATCTTTTCTTATGACAGCAGGTGGCTTAGATTCTGTTTTAGAATCTTCTGTTTCTAATCCTAGATACTTATTTATTATATCATCTGTTCCCATTTAACTATTTATCTTTTCTAGTAAAATTAGGCATGCCAAGACCCAATCTTTTATCCCATCTATCATCTTCATTTACATCTTTTGTTTGTCTATAATGTATGAAAACTTGAGCACATTCACCTTCCATCAATGGCTCTCTCCAATGTTCACAATCTTTTCCTAAATACAACATGCAATCACCAGGTTCTAATAAAACTTCCACGCCCTTTTCACCACCAGCAATATATTTGTGATTACCTTTTTCTGTTATTGTATGTTTACCATTTTCAACATTTGTATCTATGTAAATAGGCCATGGAGTTCCACCTAAATTTATTGTACCTGAAATTTCACAAGAACCTCTATCTTTATGTCTTGTTAATTCAGATGTTTCTGAATATATTCTCCAATAAGTATACATTTCAGATAATTCTAAATCTGTTTCTTTTTCTATTTTTGATTTTAAATCTAACATCATATTATCAAATAAAACATCACCATACATATTAAAAGTATTTTGTGTTTGTTGGTCACCTTGCCATCCATAGTCATCAGTAAAGGGATTAATGTACCCATGTCTTTTTAATGTAGCATAAACATCACGCCTTCTATAAACATAATCAAAATAAACCTTTGTTAATTCTTTTGATAATATATTTTTAATTACTATATATTTTTTTTCTAATAAATTACTCATCTAAACGATTCTCCTAATGACCACATAACTAAAGAGTATCTTGTTCCCTTTGTTATTGTTTCTACTTTATGCCAAAGATAACTTGGAAATATTATTATTGAACCCTGTGTTCTAAATTGTTTAGGTGATTCAATAATTGTATCTTCTTTATTTGAATCAAGACCTCTTAAATTAAATCTAAGTTTTCCACCCTCATAGTCTTTTGGATTTGACAGTTGTACTATCATAGACAATTTTCTCATTAAATTTGTTCGATTATCTGTTATAACATCATTATGCCAATTGTAATGTCCATCAGGAAGATATTTTGTAAATTGAACAGCTTCATAATTACTAATGTTAAAATTCCATCCATCAGATGAGGTATTTGCATGTTGTAGAATTGGTTTTAATAATCTATATATCCAATGAGTTTCAATCCAAGATGTTTTACTATTTCTTATATTATTTGAATGATAAATTATTTCATCATCATCTAGAAGTGAATTAGTTGAACCTGTAACACCATCACTAGGATTTAATGAGTTTCCATATTTTATTATTTCTTCACATGTGCGAGGTGATATTCCACCTTCTTGAAAGAAAAACCATTGGTCTAATAACATAATAAAATCACCTGTTAATTATATAAAGTATTTATAAGTCTGCTGATAATACTAATTTTGCACTTGCATTATTTGTTCTCAGACTAACAGTATCTCCTATGGTTCCTGAAACATTATCATCTGTAACTTGTAGTAAACAACCCTCTTGATGTGTAAACTCTACACCATCAATATTATCAAAATAATCTGTAGTGCCTCTTGTATTAGCTGCCCAATAGCTAGTGCCTGTGGTTACTTCTGCTGTAGGAGCTGCTCTCATAGACATGGATAATCTAGCGTCAAAAACAATTTTATTAGCTGCGTTATAATGTCCATTACCAAAAGCGGCCTGATTAGATACAACACTTTGACCAGAACCATCTACTATTACTTGTGCATATCTTTGACATCTTTTTAACGACATTGCCTGGTCTTCAAATTGAAATGGTGGTTCTTGACCTTCTTGATAAGTACCCATTTCTAATTGTACACCTGTTAGATATAATTCATTATCTGTGCTAGAGAAAAAAGAATCTATACCAGCATATCTATTTGCTGATGTAGCGTCTACCCAAGCACTATCGTTTAATGTTCCACTTGTTAAATCTGACCCCATGTGTATACCAAAATTAATAAACAATGATGAATCATTATCATAGTTAAAGTCATCATCAGTAGAAGTATCAGCAGGAAAATTAATTACATGTTTTGTCCAAGATGTAGTTACATTAAATAATTTTGTAATTTGTCTATTATTATCACTATCATACAATTCACATGCGTAAGTAGCTGCTGTTCCCTTTACCCAAAATATAACAGTCCATGTGGTACAGTCAGCAGTTCCTTTATTAAACATTCCTATCTCTTGACCCTCTAGACCTTGATAAATTGCACCAAATTCGTTTGCAGCTATGGATGTATCTGCTGTTGTGCAATCTATTTTTAGAGAATGTTTAAATCCTTGACCATCAGGAACATCTGTACTTTGAGATGATGTAAGTCGACCTGCTGTATTAGCAAAATTATGTCTCCATCTATCAATAGTTACATACTCATTACTAGCACCTACACCAGTTGCACTGGTTCCTCTTTGTGCTATTCTCATATCACCATTACTAAGTATTGGATATGCATGAGGTCTATTAATTTTTTGTGGTCTGCCAGCAATATTGGCAACATCTCTATTAATTGTCATTGTTAATCAGCGTCTTCTGTTGTGTTTCCGTCAATAGCATCCCATGCTTGCCAATCTTGATAATCAACATTATTTTCATCTAAGGGAATAAGCATAACTTTTACAGGTTCACTT
>Ga0255773_10005263_pt1 | contig 10662 bp, 17 predicted proteins | sample 011ome_17_FD_179971 | JGI IMG/M metagenome (GOLD analysis project Ga0255773, IMG submission 179971) | Coastal salt marsh microbial communities from the Groves Creek Marsh, Skidaway Island, Georgia - 011502XT metaG (version 2) | ecosystem: Environmental > Aquatic > Marine > Intertidal zone >...
TATTAACAAAGTCTGTCTGTCCACCATCACCCCAATTAATAGATTTTTCCATGTAATCGTAAGGTAATTCAATCTTCTGTAGGTTCTCACCCACCCAATCATTAGCGCCTCTCTTACCACCAAACATGTAAACACCTTTGCCTAGTGTTGATGTGCGTTGCTTAGACTTATCAAACTTATCGTAACTACCTGATGTAGAGCTTCTGTAAACAACAAGAGGTTCTTGTGCTAATAGACCGCTTGTTACTTTGTCAGACTTTTTAGGTGTCTGACCTAGTACACCGTCTGTTACTTTGTTGTTTTTAGGTTTGTTATAAGATATTTTGCTCGTATCAAAAACAGCATACTGAGTTTCTCCTTCAGCAGTGTGTTTAAATACTTTCTTGCCTGTTACATCTGATGCTTCTTTAATAGCTTCTCTATTGTTATCCCATGCTGACTCAGCTCTAAACAGGTCTTTTGTGTTTGGCTTAGTCTTTATCTTTCCTTGCTCATAGAGTTTATTTACTTCTGACATTGTTAGCGCATTTGACTCATCAAGTTTAGCTTCTTTAACTAAGCTGTTAGCCTTCTCAACCGCAACCTTATCTTCATCTGTATATTTCCATTTTGCCTTGTTTGGGTAGTCTTTACTAAATCTTGGCGCTCTATCTTTGCTAGTTGTGAAGAACATAGCGCCTTTCTCATCAAACCCTTGGTTAGTGCCTGACATGCTTGGGTCTAATTCATCAATTTCTTTATTAGTGCCATGATAAACAGTTACAGGCTTATCTTTACCAACCTGACCTAGTACACCATCGTCAACATTAATATCGTCTAATACGCGTATTTCAACATTATCCTTCTTTTCAAGAATGTTGTTAGCAACCCTATGATGACCGTCTACTAAATAGTATTTTCCGTCATTCTCTACAGCAATAATATCTTCTGTAATGTCTTTTGCGTCTTTGACCTTCTCAAGGTTAGGTATTGTTACGTTATTTTGCGTTGGCACAATATCAGCAACACTTACAGTCTTGTAAGGAACATCTGACTCTTTGCCTGATTCTATGATTGAATCAATCGACTTTCTTTTATCTTTAGGTATTACACCTTTATCGTTACTAAAGATATTAGCTACAGGAATTTTAGGTGCTGTTGATGGGTTTTGATTCTCAAGTTCTTTAAGACTAATACCTTTCGGCTGTATGTTAATAACCTCTGTTGAGCCTTTCTTTGGGGTATCAATCTGTCCAAGTAGACCTTTATCATCTAACTGACGTAAGATTTTATCAGTAATAACTCCACCTTTGGCACTCATAGTAAGTGAACGATAATCTTGAGGAGTTAAATTTGTTTGGTCTACAGTTCTACCTAAACTCTCAGGTGTTAATAAATCAAAAGCACTAATGTTCTCTTTTATCTTGCCTACAGGGTCTCCTTTAAGCGCTTGAGCATATGAAGGATGATTAGACATATTGCTTCTGTTCATGTCTAACTGTCCAATATTCATAAAACTTGTATCAGGTATATTTAGTTGGTCAACATCACTAACAGCAACTCTTGCTTCAGGCAATGAAATTCCAATCTCTCTAAAGTCTCTATCTAATATCTGTTGTATAGCCTTTCTTTGATTACCTGTGGTATTGTTTAATATCTCAGCTAATTTAGGTGAAGCTAATCCTTTCCATGAAGGTAATATTTCTTTAATGCTTTTGTTTAAGGAAGATTTCTGCGCTCTATTAAGAACAGTATCTGCCATATTAATCATTAACTCAGTAGTCTGATGTGTAAAGTCAATTCCTGTTGGCTTCATAGCATATGGCATGAAAAGTGGGTCTTGACCTGTAGATTCTTTTAAAGCGTTTGCTTTATTTAAAACAGTTGTGTTAGCACCTGGAGCTGATGCCCAAACATTTCCCTGTAAATAGTTTTCAGCATTACGCATGTAATTTTGTCCACCTCTAAGCGGAACGCCTTCGTTTAACTCTATATCATTTACACGAGTTAATACCTTTCCTGCCTCAGACCTATCAGCCATACCTGTTATAAAAGGCTTTCCTTCTAAATCAACGATAGATACATCAGGCACGTCAATTAGATTGTTGTTCGATGTTTCAGTAGTAACATCTTTAATCTTGTCCATCTCATTAACACGGTTGTAACCTGCTGTGTATTGTTGGTCAATATCACGCATGTCTTTAGACTTACCGACAACATTACTCATTCCACCTAATTCAGCAGGGAATAAGCCAGGGTTTGCAACAGCAATATTGTTCATTGCTTCGTTAGCACCACTTTTTTCTAACATATTGCCTAGAGATTTACCTGCTTGACCCGCTAGATATGTTCCACCTGCTGCTAATGCTAATGCGTCAGGACCTCTGTGTAATCCTTCAGCAGTAAACATGTCTTTAAATTGCTGTGTTGTTTGGTTTGCTTGTTCTACTTGTTCGGGATTAGTTATATCACCTGTTGCTTGTTGGTAATATCCTGAGCCAATATCTAATAAGCCACTAGCAATCTTTTCAGGTTGAGCAACTAAATTCATTGCGCCTACAGCGTTTTCAGCAATCCATTTGTCCATGTTAGACACTTGCTCGCCACCTGCTACACCATAATCTGTAGGGTCTGAGCCACTATAAACATCTTGACCGCCTGTTTGCGCACTACCTGCTAAACTTTGGAATGTGCCATTATTAGTATATGGCGCTTCAGGCATTTGTTCTACCTGTTGCTCCAAAGGTTGCATAATCTGCGCTCTTGCTTCAGGTGGTACATTTTGAACGAACGCTGAGAAAGGGTTTAGATTTGATACTGCGCTAGACAATTCGTCAATAAAACTAGACGATTTGTTAACCATAGAGTTCATTAAGCTGTAGAAATCTTCGTCTGTTAGCTTGCGCCCTGAATTTGTTAAATCCATGTGATACCCTAATTATATCAATATGTTCGCTATCTTACCATATCAAGGACAGAATTTGGTGTTACATTAGGCAACAACCCTTCTGTTGAAGCGCCAACATTTTTAGCGTTTCGGTAAGCCTTAATTTGCATAACGTACTGGTCAAATCTTTCTAAGATATATGCTGTCTTTTGTTGACCAAGCTGTGAGCCTGCCTTATCGATAATCATTCTTCTCGTATTAGCAATCATCTCATCTGATACTTTATCAGGGTTAGCATACATTCTCATGTGTTCAGCAATTGCATTATGTGCCATGCTGTTCATAGGATTAAAACCCATGAATCCACCACTAAACTCTTTGTCAATTACACCATGAAAGAACTGATTAAGACCTGTTAGTCCTACATTCACCTCATTGTATGCTTGCTCTAGTGTCTTTACTGAAGGCTCTTGTATCGGCTCTTCTGTAACAGAAGGCGTTGCTACTATCTCTTCAGGCGCAGTTGCTTGTACTACAGGCGCAGGTGCTTGAGGTTGAGGTGTTGGTGTAATATCTTGGAATGTTCCTCTATTATCAGGCACAACAGATTCCTCGTATAAAGGCTTAGGCTGTGCTTGTACTTGAGGCGGTGGAGTAGGTTGTACTACTTCAGGCTCAGGTATGTTATTCCAGTTGTATGTTGAGTCATGAAATATTAACCCTGTCTCAGGGTCTTCCCATGTTTTTCCGCTTAATAGTCCCATATCAATATCTTACCATATTAAACAACACCACCTAGATTTCTTTTTATAGCTTTACCGTTCCAACTATCAGCAACATTTAGCAGTCCACTAGCGTATGCTTGACCTAGTTGTCTTAGAGCATCAGCAGATTCTGAGTGACCTTCAGCTTTGTCAGGTTTGTTTAGCCATCTTTTGTCGTTCTCTGACCATCTTCTTCTGTAAGAGCGTAAATGTTCTAATCCTGCTTGAACACCCTCATCAGTATCATCAAACCAAAACAACGGGAACATATCACGTAGCTGTTGAATACCCCAATTAATCTCTGCAATTCTTGGAACAACTTCAAAGCTATTGCCAGGCAATAAAGCCTCTAACATCTGTCTTGGTGATTTATTATCAACTTGACCTTGGCGTGAGTGGTCAGCATCATGTGGCAAGTAGTGAGTATCAAACACAAAGCCTAGACCTTGCAGCCATTTAGTAGCATGACTGTATGGCGTACCCCAAGACTCGTAGAAATGAATACATCTATACTCATTGCCAACCTTCTGAACAACCCAAATAGCAGTACCATCGCTGTTACCAATATCCCAAAATGTCATACAAGATTGACTGTCCAACTTAGGCAGTCTAGTGATACGTCCTTCATCCTTAGCTTTCATTAATTGCTCTTTCAAGTATGAGCCTTCAACATAGTCTAGGTAATCGCCTTCCCATATGTGACTGTAAACCTCAGGTCTGTTTATCTTATCGTTTAGACGCTCTTGTTCTAGTACATCAGGAAACCATGGATTATCTCTGTAATTAAGCTCAACTATCTTAGCATTTTTAGGCGGATTAACTCTGAATCGTTCATTAGTGGCAGACTTCTTGCTCTCAGGATTCCATGTAACCCATACTTCTGAGTTATCTTCACGAACGGTTGGAATAAGTTTTAACCAAGCTATCTCGCTAACTGTCTCCGCCTCATCCACCCAAGCAAGTAACACTCTAGCTTTTGATTTAATAGAGTCTAGTGATTTGCGCAAACCTACAAACGTATAACTAATCTGCTTATCTCGTGAGCGAATGTAATTGTCGCCTATCTCCCAATAATGAACTAGCCAAGGATATATGTATTCACCTTCAGCGTTAACAGCCTGAATAGCTGATTTAATCTCTTCTAGTGATGAGTCTGCTAATGAGTTCATAAACTCACGTCCACACACTATCTGTCCACTCTTACCATCTCGACCCCAAGTGTATCCTCTTATGGCAGTCATCAATGCAAAACTTCTAGTCTTGGCAGAACCACGCCCACCATAACTACATCTGTATCTAGCCTCACCTACAAATATAGGTTTGAGCTTAGGCGGCATATTAATCTGCGCTGTTACCTCTTTAGTCTCTGCCTTTACTTCTTCAGTCTGTGACATCTTCACCAAATGCAACAATCTCAATTTTAGTTGGCGCGCTGAATGAGCCATCACTTGATGTAATGTCTTGAGCTGTCTTAACAACTAAGCCATGATTAGAGCTTAATGCAAGCGTTGCAGTCTTCTCTTTAAACTCGCCTGTTAGCGACCCATTCATCAATCTTCTGCCCTGATGAGTCATTAAAGTCCGAACGATGTCGGAAAATTCTGGGTATTTATGCTCCCAATCATTAATTGTATCCCTATGAACGCCTAGCTCTATAGCTAATCCATCAATCATAGGTATCTCATCGCCTTTGGATTTATAGTTCTTAATATAGTCCTTAGACTTCTCTAGTATTTCGTCATTATATTTAGTTGGTCTTCCGCCTGGCATTAGTGTAACTCCTGTGTTTGTTCATTGTTCTTATTTAAAACATCAATAATTTCGTTGTGAACATCAAATACGTCCATCTCATCTGCCTCTGCCATTGAATAGAGTGCTGTGTAGTACATAGCTACTAGTGCCTCTTTAGGTGTATCATTGAGTAACTCTTGTGCAAATCTAAATTCATCTGTGTCTTCGTAGTTTTCAATATCACTCATTTCTTTATTCCCATTGATTCATAATATAAGTCTTCAGGTCTTGGTAAGATAATCCCATACTCGCTTATAAACATATCTATCTGCTCAAGGTAATCTTTAAACTCTTTGACCTTTAGCTTAGTTGTACTTCGTAACTCTTTGATAACACTAAATTTTGTTGTAGTTTCAGTATAACCTAAAAACTTATCTCGCAATATAGCATGTGTTTCGTCTTTAGTATATCCCAACTCATTGCCTATTACACTTATCCATTCCCAATATAATCTGTTCTGCTTTACTGAGCGTGAGTCTTTATCTTCCTTTATCTCAACAATAGCTTTATCTGAATCAGGGAACTCTTTGTAATGTGCTTGTATCATTGATTCAAGTATCTGTTGCTTAGGCTTGGTTCTTTCAATTACTCTTTTCATCTTTATCAATCACCTTATCTGCGTATGAAAATAACAAATCTTCTTTTATTAAATAAGCGTTCTTTGAGTTATAGTCTCCTTTGCTTGTAAACGTCTTCATATCTAAATTGTTTTGGATAATACAATCCTTAATTCTATTTGGCTTAATAAACGCATATTTATAATGCGTAACAAATATCCAATAATGAGCAAGTGTCGTAGAAAGTGCTGATGGCTTGCCACTCATCTCAACCTCTACCACTATATTGCCCGTGTACTTACTTTTATAATCTTGCTTTACTTCAATGCCTTGGCTAATCTCAGGTACAAATATATCATAAGCCTTACAGTACCCCTCTATGCCAAACGCTTGTGGGTGTTTCTTCTGAATCATTTCTAATACTTCTTTTTCTATAATCTTTCCTACCTTTAAGTCTTTCTCAAAGCTATTCACATCAACCCTTTGCTAACTAAAATCTCTTGTGTTCTTTTCATACCAAGTAAATGACTCAATAATAAAAATTCCGATGAATAATCAGATTGTATACGCCCATCAAGAATATCATGGCAATGATGACAGGAATAAGCACCATGAATGTCAAGACACTTAGCGCCCATACCACCGCCATTAAGATGTGCCAAGACAACTGTTTCATTATTAGGACCACCGTAACAACCATTTAATCGAATAGTACATGCTTGACCTCTTGCTGATTTAGTTATCTTACTCATAATACGTTTATGTGCCAATCAATACATGCTTCAATAACATCTGCTACTGAATACACAACTTTAACTTCACCGCCTGCTTCTTCAATCTTGTTTATCATTTCCTTCTGAACTGTGCTTAATCTACCCTTAGCACCTGTTGCTGATTTAGGTCTTTTAACTTCAAGAAAGAATGCTTGTCCTTCATGAATAATACATAAATCAGGTACACCTTTCTTTACGCCTTCAGCCTTTAATTTAGTAGCAGTAATAATGTTTCGCTTACCACCGTTTGGAATTGCAAAGTAGCATACTTTACGTAAGTCTAAATAGTTACATATTGCAACTTGAACTTGGTGTTCTAAATCAATCATTTGCGACCTTTCATAAGTTCAGCATGTTCCTGTGTTGACATTGTTTTTTTAGTATCCTTACTAGTACAATAAGGACATCTACCACTTTTATGACGATGTTCTATTGTGTTATTTCTTGTGTATCTTTGTAAACAACTATTGCAAGAATAATCGTAAAGCATTATAAATCTCGTTCACCAAGGTTAGCATCTTCACCTAAGTAATTAGCAAGACCATATATTGCCCAATGTAATTGAGGTTTGTCTGCTTTAATTCTGTGCATTAATCCACTACGAGTACAACCTAATAATTCAGCACATTTAGCTTGAGTAATACCTAATCGTTTAATCTCGACAGGTATTGAATTAAAGTAGATAGTTCTACTCACATCTTTATATACTTTTTCTTTTGACATAACACTTTTGTTAGTTGAATTAAGATACTATTATATCATTATGGCTACATTAGATAAGTTAAATAATCAATATTTTAAAAAAAGATAAAGAGAATGACTATACCCACAACTATTACCCACAACTTATCCTTAGAATAACTCACTACCCGAACTTCCCCTAAAGGGTTCAGTCCGTGAGTTATTTCCAAGGGTCGTGGATAAAGTTATGGATAAGTCTGTTGGTAGAGAGATGGTTATATTCGGTTAAGTTGTTTAGTTGGGGAAGTTGGGGCAAAGAAATCCCTAGGCTCAGTTAAGAACCTAGAGAGATTTACATTCGTATAAAGCGCATAAGCAGTCTTCATCGTAAGGTCACTCTATTACGTTAGTGACTCAGAGTTCATCGCTACCTTGTACAGGCACTCACCCACTATAACTCTGCGCTAGATTTTAAAACACTGTACAGGTATTACCCTAATAAGTTCGTAACAAAGGTCGTAGGCTTTCCTTCTACATGTCTGAGTCCTTCCTCAGAGACCAATGACTAATCTAACATCAATCAATAGCATACACGTTTGGTGAATCTCTTTTTTTTATTCAGGTGTGAGTGAATCTTTCGATAGACATATCACCTGTCGTGTCGGTGAATGCTTATATAGTCCCATAAAGACCCAAGAAGGGTATAATATGAATCTAAGGTGGTGCAGTCACCTAATCTTAACCCTCATTTGCTCCTAGCATTTGGGGGTTTTTTTTCGTCTGAGAGAAATTATAAACTAATTTTTATTGTCTAAATTAACTTTATTTTAAAATTAATTTGTAATTAATGCTTTACAAATGTATCGAACATGATATAATACACCCATCAAAGCAACAAACGCTTTGGTACTTTAAACAAAACGGAGATACAAAATGAATACAACTACTAACAACCTTGAAAAATCTATTGATACATTCTTAGGTGAGTACAAAACTAGCATGATTACTTACTATACTGACCTTTACAATAAACAACATGAGATTTGGGATATTAAAAACCATGATGAAAGAAAAAACGCTCAATACAATTTTTATTATGAACACAGCAAATCAGATGTTGCTTTAGTTCAACAAGAGTCTATAAAGCGCATTATTAATATTATTGATAAAGACCTAGTATCTCGTAAGGCTAAATTCATTAAACGTATTACAGATAAAATTGGCTTAGATATTTGTGACTCACTTTTAACAATGGGGTCTGATGGTTCTATTAACGGAACTGTACAAGGTCGTGAAAAAACTGTAAATGTTTACTCAATCATCGCAGGTGGCTACAACATCCAAAAGGCTCACTACAGAGTGTTGGTTAAATAATCAAACGGGGCGAAAGCCCCACTTGAATATATTTTAAAAATAGTTAATAATAAACTTGACTCTTGTATCGAATGTGATATAATAGTTCCAACACCAACACAAAGAGGTGTTACTTTAAACAAAAACGGAGATACAAAATGATTAAAAGATTTGAAACTAAAGCTCAAGCAAAGAAGCACTTGGATACTAAGGGCAAATGGGGCGAAACAATTTTTAAAATACCAAAGAAACAACAAAAAGGCAGATTTGCTAAAAAGCCATTCGCAGTATGTGAGCAAATGGAATGGATTAACTTTGGATTTTAAACGGAGATAAAAATGACTACAAATACTAACAACATATCAAACCTATCAATAGAAAAAGTAAAGTTACTACAACAGTTAATCCAAGAAAAAAATGAAGATAACTATAAAGCTATTCTTTGGTTAGTGGAAAAACTAAGAGAAGATTTGGAGAAGTAACATGGACACAATGACTAATACAGATTATCAAATCGAAGACGACTATCAGACACGCTACCAAGCGTGTTATGACACAGCACTTGCTGAGTTCTACAGTTCAATTGAAGAAAACAAGCAATCATTTGAGCATTACCTTGACGAAACGCCTTTTGAAGAAGTTGATGTTAAAGTAATTCAATTAGTTGCTGTCAACATTACTATCATGCAAAAGAAAGCAGACTACCACTTTGAAGACGGTAACGATAACATTTGGTATGACTTTACTAAAGAGTTAAACGCAATGTTGCTTGATGAATACGGATGGGAGATGTAATGATGGCTGAGAAGATTTTAGGTGGTTTATTTATACTTGCTTGGTCTATAGCAGGTGCTTATGTTTTAATTGAATTTATGTTAGTGGGGGTGTAATCATGGGATATTTTAGCAACTTAGATATTGACAACCAAGAGCTTAACGCTCATGTTCAAGACCAAGAACCCGATTATGACTCATACGCAGACGCTTCTTATGTTCATGCTGTAATGGCATCAGAAGAGTTTAAAAACGAGTATGACGAGTTCCTGCAAAGCGTGAGAGGTGAATCATGACACAAGATGAAAGATTATTAATGTATTTAACGACTAACACAGGTATTGACCCTTTGACAGCATGGAAAGAATTAGGCATATACAGATTGGCTGCTACTGTTCACATTCTTCGAAAGCAAGGTTGGGTCATTAATACAGAACGTATGAAAGTGCTAAATCGTTTTAATGAAAAATGTAACGTAGCTTTTTATAAGTTGGAGGAAGTTGATGGAATTATTTGAGTTATTAGTAGGAGCATCTATCCTATTTCAAGGGTGGATTTTATATTTAATTTTAGGAGATAATTATGAGTGAAGTATGGCAACCTTACAAGGTATTTAAAGAGTTAAACAAAGTTAATGTTAATGAACATACTGAATCTAAAGGTAAGTTTACCTATCTATCTTGGGCTTGGGCATGGGCAGAGGTAAAAAAGAAATTCCCACTAGCTACTTATACTGTTTATGAGAATAAAGATGATTTACTTTATCACACCGATGGCAAGACTTGTTGGGTTAAGACAGGTGTAACTATTGAAGGATTAGAGCATATCGAATATTTGCCTGTATTGGACTTTTCTAACAAATCTGTGCCATTAGACAAGATAACGTCAATGAACGCTAATACAGCTATTCAGCGCTCTCTAACAAAGGCTATTGCTCGTCATGGACTTGGACTATATATCTACGCAGGTGAAGACCTCCCTGATATTCCTGTTTGGGAAAATGAAGCAGACAAAGATGAATACGTTAAGCAGATTAATGAATCGTTTGGTGAGTCTAATTATCATGAAGCAAAGAAACTTTATCGTGAGTGTACAAATAGACAG
>Ga0255773_10005269_pt1 | contig 10656 bp, 8 predicted proteins | sample 011ome_17_FD_179971 | JGI IMG/M metagenome (GOLD analysis project Ga0255773, IMG submission 179971) | Coastal salt marsh microbial communities from the Groves Creek Marsh, Skidaway Island, Georgia - 011502XT metaG (version 2) | ecosystem: Environmental > Aquatic > Marine > Intertidal zone > Salt...
TGAAGCTCATGGCAGACGCAAATTCTCTTTCTGAAACAAAAACAATCTTTGGTCATCCGCCCGGGCTTTATGTTCTCTTTTTTACAGAATTGTGGGAACGATTTTCATACTATGGAATGCGTGCTTTGTTCACCCTTTTTCTCGTTGCTAAAACCAATACGGACAATCCCGGTTTTGGATGGACCAATTCGGAGGCGATTGCACTCTACGGTTGGTACACTATGCTTGTTTATTTGGCTTCTGTACCCGGGGGCTGGATAGCGGACAACCTTTTGGGGCAAAAGAAAACCGTGATGTTAGGAGGGATTTTATTGTGCGTTGGACATACGATTTTAGCTTTTGATACCGAATTCAGCTTTTACCTGGGATGCTTTTTTGTGATTTTAGGAGTGGGTGGACTCAAACCCAATATTTCAAGCATGGTGGGAGGCCTCTACCCCAAAGGGGATGAAAGAAGAGACCTTGGATTTTATATTTTTTATATGGGGATCAACATCGGTGGTTTTGCAGCACCTATTCTATGTGGATGGGTGGGTGAAACCTACAACTGGCACTACGGTTTCGGTTTGGCCGCAATAGGAATGTTCATTGGTCAAATTACGTATTTCTACGGTCAAAAATACTTAGTGGGAGTAGGAGATTTTATCGGAAAAGAGTCACATCCTGACCGTGAACTGAGAAAAAGAAAGTTAACCGCTGTAGAAAAAGACCGAGTCAAAGTACTTTTAATTTCCTTTCTATTGATTATCTTTTTTTGGGGAGCTTTTGAGCAAGCAGGAGGATTGATGAATTTGTATGCAAAGCAAAAAACAGATCGAATGCTCATGGGGATGGAAATCCCAGCTTCTTGGTTCCAGTCCTTAAATTCCTTTTTTATCATCACCTTGGCTGTTGGAGTCGGTGGATTTTGGATGCGTTGGAAGTTAAAAGGGAAAGAAGCTTCCTCTTTGTATAAAATTGCAATTGGAATTTTAATCATGGGTATGGGCTTTCTATTTATGCGCTTTGCAGCTGTGGATTATGAGGTAGCCGGTAAATCAGCGATGTATTGGCTGGTATTGGCCTATCTATTTCATACTATTGGTGAGTTATGTGCCTCTCCGGTTTCTTTATCGTTTATTACCAAATTGGCTCCTGTGAAATATGCAGCCTCTATTATGGGGTTGTATTGGGCAGCTACTGGTTTGGGAAACAAGCTTGCCGCAAGTATAGGGGGCTACGCTGAAACCGCAGGAGAAAAGCAAATTTTTACAGGAATCTTTATTTTTTGTACCCTGATAGCGATATCGGTTATTTTACTCTTAAAACCCTTAAAAAGGTTAACGCACGGTGCAGAGGATTTAAAGAAAGCGCAATAGTATTATATTTTATATTTTTACACCAGTTTTATTCAAAGCAGTGCAGTTATGAAAAATTCCATTCTACTAACATTTTTTTTCCTACTTGGATTGAGTACTGTTTTTGCTCAAAAAATTCAATGGATGACTTTGGCGGAAGCCCGAGAGGCTCAGAAAAAAGAACCCAAGAAAATCTTTATGGACGTCTATACGGACTGGTGCGGTCCCTGTAAATTATTAGACAAGAACACCTTTCAAAATCCCGATGTCTCCCGATATATCTCTGAACATTACTACGCAGTAAAATTCAATGCGGAAGGGACTGAAGAAATTCAATATTACGACCAAACCTACACTAATCCCAACCATGACCCCAGCCGAAAAGGACGTAACGCAACTCATCAGTTCACCCAGTTTCTAGGTGTTAAAGGGTATCCTACGATGGTTTTCTTTAGTGAACAGGGAGACCCTATAATGCCCTTAGTAGGATATCACAAGCCCAAACAAATTGAACTCTATTTAAAAATGATCAAGCAGGGGGATTATCAAGTATTTTCTAAACCTGAAGACTTCGAAAACTACAAGAAAAACTTTATTCCTCGTTTTCGAGGCTGATTTTTAAAGCACCACTTTTTCGTATATCGTAGAAGGGAATCGAGTATTTTTTACAACTTTTTTCCCATCTGCTCACCGTCCAAGGACTGTTTGAACCGTCTGCGACAACAAGTTGAGGTTGATGGATTTGAAGCAAGCGATCTAGATTGATTTTTGGGTCGTTTCGCAACAGGATATGAGTCGGACTATAATTGGGGAGCGTATATCTTTTTTCATTGTCCAAGATGAATAAATGAAATTGATCTACGCTAAAAAAATTCTTGATGGGAAGTTTTTCGAAGCGGTGAAGGAGTCGAGAATTTGCAAAATCGGAAAGGATACGTCGGTTTTTATCAGGGTTAGATGAATGATGGTAAAAAACTCCTGATTTGAAATAGCCGTAGCTACTTTCTCGGTGTAAATAGAATATCCAAAAAGCGTGTTCATTTGAGGTTTTTTCTTGATCTAGCTGCATTAAAGAGAGTAAGATAAAAAAAGAAATTGCGGTTCCCACCCATTGAGGGAAACGCTTTTTTTCTAGGGAAAGCACGAAAAAAAAGAGAACTAAATAGAGTCCTAGCAGTACGGGAACAGGAAGGTAAAGCTGATCCAATGGCAAAGTGTCATTCTGAGCAATCCAAGAAACGGACCCATTTAAAAGTTGAACTGCTCCATCGAAGAATGTTTCCATAAAATGGGGAAGTAGGTCAAATAGAAGCATCACAAAAACAGCCATGACCAAAACCAGAAAAACTCCAAAAAAAGGAATAATCAAAAGATTGCTGATCAAAAATAAACTAGGAAATTGATGAAAGTAAAAGACACTCAAAGGACCGACGGCCATTTGTGCGGCCAGACTTACGGTAGTCCACTGCCAATACTTTCTTATCCAACCGATCTTAGGGTTCCAAAATCTTTGAAGGATCGGATGAATCCACAAAATACCAAAGACAGCTAAAAAGCTAAATTGAAATCCAATTTGTTTTAAAAAGGGGGGATATGCGACTAATAAAACTAAAAAAGAAACTACCGTGAGATGAAATGTATTTTTCCCTTGATGAATAAAACGTCCTACGGTTAAAAAGGAAAAGAGAGTTACCGCACGGACAACAGAGGCCGGTAAGCCCACAAAAAAGGCAAAAAGCCAAAGAACGCTAAGTATAATACTCAGTCGAAAAATAGACCCAAGACGAAACCACAACAAAGGGCTCAAAAGCAAAAGTAATAGTTCTACAAGAAGACCAATGTGGAGTCCAGACAGTGCCAAAAGATGTAACACACCAGCACGCGCATAGTCTTCGATCTGTTCTTCTCCGATGGCTTTTCGCTCTGCCAACAACAAGGCTTGAAGTATTCCTTTGGATTCATTTTGAAGGGTGCTGTTTTTAATTTTAGAAAGGATTTGTTTTCTCAATTGCACCATTCGATGATGAAGAGAAGTTTCAGTTGCTTTTAAGGGTATTGTATTTTTTGTATTCAACTCTAGCTGCGCGTAAACCGACAAATTTTCTAGATACTTCTTATATGAAAAAGCGCCTGGATTTCTAGGTTCGTCAATAGGAACGAGGGCCGCTGTTGTAAGAATTTTCTGACCCAACTGATAAGCATCTACGAGACTATCTTTTTTTTGATATACAATTAATTTGCCCGAGGCTGGGCTTGTTCCAGTGGATTTCAGTTGAACGATATACGCATAAGAAAAAGTCGTTTCATAAAGTATTTCCAAGACCTCAATTTTTTTGAATCCGGAGCTTGGAGAAATAGGATTTTGGAGGTAATGTGTTTTGTCTTGATGGTAAAAGGCTTGAAAATTCAGGTAACCCATACAAAAATAACAAGCGTATAATAACAAACTCTTGAATTGTCTTTGGCTGTTTTTAAGTAAAAATGCGCCTAGAAGAAAAAACAAAAAAAGGACAAGAAAAAGCCATGGCGAAAGGAGTTTAAAAAGATGAAAACCTATACCTCCTAAAGTAAATAAAACCACCAATGGGTAGAGAACAGATCGGGGCAAATGCATACCCTAAAGTAATAGCTTTTTACTTCAACAAAAAAACAGTATTAGGAAATGGCCTTGTAAATAAGCGTAGCCGTTTTTTCGCTAGCGCCAGGATCGCCCAGTTGTTTTTTTAAATCTAGATACTCCTCTTGGATTTTATCAAGGCTACTCTTTTTCAAAAGAGTGTCAAGATGTTCATTTAGATTTTCAAGATTACATTCCTCTTGTATCAATTCAGTAACTGCTGTTCGGTCAAGAATTAAATTAACCAAAGAAATGTGTTTGAGTTTCACAATTTTTTTTCCAATCCAGTAGTTTATGGGATTGCTTTTGTAACACACCAATTGAGGAACGCCCAATAGTGCTGTTTCTAAGGTAGCGGTTCCACTCGTGACGAGTGCTGCCTTACTTTTTTTCAAGAGCCCAATGGTATGGGAGTGTAGTATTTTTACCGAAGCATTCTCAAGGAATGAATCGTAGTACTCTGACGAAATACCAGGAGCACCTGCAATGACAAATTGATAGGCTTTAAAATGGGAAGCCACTTGAACAAAAAGGGGGAGCATTTTACGGATTTCCTGTTTTCTACTTCCGGGAAGTAAAGCAATAATCGGAGTTTTTGGATCCAGCACATGCGTTTTGAAAAAGTCTTGCTCTTCTTTAAAAAGAGACAATTGGTCCTGTAAGGGATGACCCACAAAATGGACTGGGAATTGGTGTTTTTCTTCAAAAAAAGCTTTTTCAAAAGGGAGGATCACATACAAGGCATCCAAGCAGCGTTTCATTTGCTGAACTCGGTTTTCTTTCCACGCCCACACTTGAGGACTGATGTAATAATGATTTTTAAAACCTTTTTTTTTGGCCCAATTTGCGATTCGGAGATTGAAACCTGGATAATCGACGTAAATAATGACATCGGGCTTAAACTGAAGAATGTCTTTTTTACAAAAGGCAATATTCCGGAGCAGAGTAGGTAGGTTTGAAAGGACTTCCCAAAAGCCCATAAATGCCAAGTCTTTATAGTGTTTTACCACTACAGCCCCTTCTTGTTGGATCAAATCGCCTCCCCAGGCTCTAAAAACGGCTTTGGGATCCTGTTTTTTTAAGGCGTGAATAAGATGTGAGCCGTGAAGATCGCCAGAGGCTTCGCCAGAAATGAGATAATACTTCACAGCGTAAAAATTTAGAAATCCAGCTTTAGAATTGCTACTAGAAGAACCAAAACCAAAGAAATGGCAACCAGACCAGCAGCAAAGGCAAATTTATTTTTACGTAGCGCGATAAAGAAAATGGGAAGATTGATCAAGGCTCCTAAAGAAATCAAACCACCCAATTTTTTTTGTTGGTAAAGCGAAGAAAAACTCGCTTCTATTGAGGCTTCAGAAAGGACAAAAAGAAGCACAAGAACTCCAAAACTGGTCCACAGCAAACCTGCTAGTATTCCCCAAAAGAAATATTTATCTTTTATAAATTCCATGTGTTGAGTTGTTGAATGCTGTGGTGTGCGGTCAAATCAAATTGTGTTGGTACGATGGAGATATACCCCTGGCTCAAGGCCCATTCGTCGGTATCTTCCCCTTTGTCTTCATTGACAAAAGTTCCGGTGAGCCAATAATATTCTCTTCCCATCGGATTGGTTCTTTTGTCAAATTCTTCTACCCAGTTGGCCCGGGCTTGCCTACAGATTTTAATGCCTTTGATTTCTTCCTCCTTGAGCTTGGGGAAATTGACATTGAGTACCACATCTTTAGGGATTCCGTGGGATAAAGCTTCCAAGGTAATCTGGCGGATGTAATTTCTCAGTGGATTAAAGTCAGCATTCCACTGAAAGTCTAATAGTGAAAAACCAATGGCAGGAATTCCTTCGATCCCGGCTTCCATGGCAGCACTCATGGTGCCCGAATAGATTACATTGATAGAGGAATTGGAACCGTGATTAATCCCAGAAACACACAGATCGGGTTTGCGGTCCAAGAGCTCATTGATTGCTAGTTTCACACAGTCTGCAGGTGTTCCCGAGCAACTGTATTCTTCTTGAGGGCCTTCTGTGACCTTGATTTTGTGACAATGTAGCGTAGAATTTATGGTTATGGCGTGCCCCATAGCCGACTGTGGAGAGTCCGGAGCAACAACAAAAACCTCTCCGATTTCATTCATGATTTCAATCAAGGTTCGAAGACCCGGAGCTGTGATACCATCGTCGTTGGTTACAAGGATTAAAGGTTTTGTTTTCATAGTTCTTGTTTCACAGCTAAAGTAAGAAATCTTTACCCGCAATCTTTTAAAACATTATTAACATAAACTGTTATTAGAATATGCTTATCTTTAAACGCTATGAATACCAAGATAAAAACCACCCCTATGCGAAAATATATTTGGATCTTATCTTTTATTTTAATCAGTGGATTTGTTTTTGGATTTTCTCTAAAAGAGGAAGATCCGAACAAGGACAAACTTTTGTTAGAAATAATTTCTTATGTCCTAGACCGTGGACACTACGATCCCAAGGAAATTAACGATACTTTTTCTGAAAATGTCTACATGAACTATTTGGAAAATCTCGATGGACAACATCGTTTTTTCCTAAACGCAGATATTCGGAGTTTTGAATCGTATCGATTTAAAATTGACAATGAATTGAAAGAGGCACAAATCAACTTTTTTGACCTCACCTTCACAAAGCTTATGGAACGCATGGAACAGGTTGAAGGCTTTTACAATGAATTGTTAGAAAAACCATTTGACTTTTCCAAAAAAGAAGAAATCAATTTGGATTACGAAAACCTTCCCTATGCCAAAAGTGTTTCAGAATTAAAATCGGTTTGGAGAAAGCGATTTAAGTTAAGTGCGCTACAAACCTTTACAGCAAAAAAGGAAGAAGAGCTCCAGAAAAAAGAACAAGACCAGACCTATGAAATCATTTCAGATGAAACCTTAGAGAAAAACGCTCGAGCAGATGTAGCTGAAAACATGGCCAATTTTTTTGAGATTTACAACGATCAGAAACGTAAAGATTGGTTTTCCATTTATGTCAATGCTATCGTCCTCCAATTTGACCCCCATACCTTTTATTTTGCACCTAGAGACAAAGACCGTTTTGACATGTCCATGTCTGGAAAATTCGAAGGGATTGGAGCACGACTCAATAAGAGAAATCAACAAATCAATGTAGTTGAGATTATTTCTGGAGGTCCTGTATGGAGAGACAATCTCCTAGAAGTGGGCGATGCAATCTTAAAAGTGCGTCAAGAAGATGAAGAAGAGGCCGTAGACATTTCAGGAATGGTCCTAAAGGAACCCAAGTATTTCTCACTATCAAACGCGTAGAGGGAACTATAGAGGAAGTTGGAATTACGCGCGACGTAGTAGAACTTGAAGAAACCTATGCAAAATCTACTTTAATCAAAGACGAAACAGGATCGTACGGACTAATCGAACTGCCTAAATTTTATATCAATTTTGACGATTACAATGAACGCAATGCGGCTACCGACGTCAAAAAAGAATTGGAACAACTCAAACAAAAAAATGTAAAGGGAATTATCCTTGATTTGAGAAATAATGGAGGAGGTTCTTTAAAAACGGTAGTGGACATGACGGGCTACTTTATAGAGGAAGGTCCCGTGGTGCAAGTAAAAAGCACAGGGGGACGAAAAGAAGTATTAAAAGATGAAGACCCTTCGGTAGTTTGGGATGGTCCACTTGTGGTATTAGTTAACGAGTTTTCTGCCTCTGCTTCAGAAATTATTGCAGCGGCACTCCAAGATTACAAACGAGCCATCATCTTAGGAAGTAAACAAACCTTCGGAAAAGGGACCGTGCAAAACATCGTGGACCTCAATCGCATGATCAGCGGGGGTACCTATGGTGATTTAGGAGCACTCAAAATTACTACAGATAAATTTTATCGTGTCAATGGACAGTCTACCCAACTGGAAGGAGTAAAAAGTGATATTGTATTTCCAGATCGCTATGCTTATGTAGAAATGGGCGAAAAAGATCAGGACAATCCACTGGCTTGGGATCGAATTACACCTGCAAATTTCAAACCCTATTCCTCAATGACCAACTTTGACTATTCTCTCGAACGAAGCAAAAAAAGACTGGAGGAAAACCCAATGGTCAGTTTGATTGATGAACAAGCACTTTGGGTAGAAAAGCAACAAAATGATTTTAGCTATTTCTTAGACTACGAATCATTTAAAACGGAACGAGAGACCAAAAAAGAATATTCAAAACGATTTAAAAAACTATCTGAATACGAGGCGACCTATGAATTTCAATGGCTTCCCGAAGCAGGGGCAAAGGAGGTACCTAATGAAGATACTATTGAAAAAAGAGAACGGGGAGCGGAAGCGTTGAAAAAAGATATTTATATATCCGAAGCGGTAGAGATTCTCAAAGACCTTTCTACTTCCATAAAGGCAGTACGTAGCATTGCTCAAAATAAAAAAGAATAAACCCATTTGGAATTTAAACGTGCTTTAAATCGATTAAAAAAGGACGTTTGGGCACTGGTCAGTGCCCTGTATATTCTCGGAGTTTGTGGGATTGCAGTTTTTGCTTATCAATTGGCACCCGACGCAACAAGGTTTGCTAATCAAATGCGACTTTCCATTCACTCCAAACCTCCTGGTTTTTCTTGTCACGTTTTGACAATCCCCAGAAATGCTCCTAGGGAAGACTCTAATTTTTTTACGGGATCACGGAATACCAATGAGGAAATCCCGATCGAAGAAATCCGATGGTCGGAAAAGGAGATCGCCTTTAAACGGTATGGAAATGCAACCGATTATTTTGAAACGATATCCTTTACTCAATTTCCTAAAGGAACGCAACGAGCGGATATCGAGCAGCTGTATTTACAAGAAAAGTATTTTCTTTTTGGAACGGATAAATATGGAAGGGATTTATTAAGCCGTTTGATTATCGGTTCAAGAATCTCTATTTCTATCGGGTTTGTAGCCGTACTTATTTCTCTAGTAGTTGGTGTTTTTTTGGGAGCTTTAGCAGGCTTCTATGGCGGCGGGGTGGACAAATTGATTTTGTGGCTTATCAATGTAATGTGGTCCATACCTACCCTTCTTATGGTGATTGCCATCACGCTGGCTTTAGGACGTGGATTTTGGCAAGTTTTTGTAGCCGTCGGTTTTACGATGTGGGTGGAGGTAGCCCGTTTGGTTCGGGGTTTAGTAAAGTCCACAAAAGAAGAAATCTATGTTCAAGCGGGTACCGTACTTGGATTTTCTCAAACTCGAATCTTAGTACACCATATTCTCCCAATGACCCTAGCCCCTTTAATTGTCATTTCCGCAGCGAACTTTGCCAGTGCCATATTGATGGAAAGCGGATTGAGTTTTTTAGGAATTGGGGCACAACCTCCCATGCCCAGTTGGGGAGGAATGGTAAAAGACCATTTTAGATATTTACTTCTAGGGAAACCCTATTTAGCCATTTTACCAGGACTTGCCATCATGAGCTTGGTGTTAGCCTTTATGACTTTGGGGAACAGTTTAAGAGATGCATTGGATGTGAGGCGTTAATTCAGCTGAGTCGGTTCGCATCTAAGTTTAAATAAACAAACAGCATCAGGCTAAATGCCAAAAGGTTTGTCCCACCATAGCTAATAAATGGAAGTGGAATTCCAACCGTAGGAACCAGCCCTAAGGTCATCCCAATATTGACAAAAAAATGAATAAAAAGCATACTGGCGAAACAGTATGAAAAAATCCTGGGAAAAGGTTGCGTGTGTTTTTCTGCACGAAAAAGGATACGAAGGATTAGGACTGTAAAGAGAATGATGAGTCCACTACTTCCTATAAATCCCCATTCCTCACCAATGGTGGTAAAGATGTAGTCCGTATGTTGTGCCGGGACAAAACCTCCTTTGGTTTGTGTTCCATTCAGAAAACCTTTACCAGAAAAACCACCAGAACCGATCGCAATTTTAGATTGATTGATGTTATATCCGATCCCGCGTGTGTCGGTTTCTAGACCCAGAACTACATTAAAACGATCGCGATGCCGCTGTTCAAAAACATTATTAAAAATGAAGTTTACCGAAAACGAAAAAAATACAAGAGTGACAAAAACAAGAAGAAAAGGGATTTTTTTGACTTTGGAGTTCCTTTTTTTTAAGAATCGAAAAACGAGCAAAAAAAGAACAGCTAAGGCAATACTGAAATTCAGGGGTTGAAAAAGCAAGGTCAAAATAAAAATGATCACTAGGGCAAGGGCGAGATAAAAAATACGCATGTCTAATCCCTCTCGAAATAAAACAAAAAACAATGCAATAAATACCAGTGCAGACCCCGCGTCTGGCTGAAGGAGGACAAGGAGTATAGGAACGCCAATCACTAAAAACAACTTGAATACCTCCTGTCTTTTTTTAAAGTCCATTTGAATGGAACTCAATCTTGCGGTTACTAATAGAGCGGTAGTGATTTTTGCAAATTCAGACGGTTGTAGACTAAACCCCCCGATAAGATACCAAGAGGTGGCTCCTGAGATTTTTTGACCAAAAAGGAACAAGCCCACTAAACTCAAAATAGAAAGTCCATAGAACACATAAGCTAAATGCTCAAAAAAGTTAGAATTGATGAATATTACAAATGGAAATAGAACAAGGGAAAAAATAAAAATCCAAAACTGTTTCCCAGCGGGAGTTGTCCATTCAAATAAAGAAAGGGATTCCTCAGTAAAGCCTGTTGAATAAATATTGCTAAT